>ENA-OQCS01001894-OQCS01001894.1-human-gut-metagenome-genome-assembly--contig:-NODE-1894-length-10026-cov-1.587534_pt1 | contig 10026 bp, 18 predicted proteins | sample MGYA00242757_ERZ504575 | MGnify/ENA primary metagenome ERZ504575 (study PRJEB26092, sample SAMD00036297) | human gut metagenome | host: Homo sapiens | study: EMG produced TPA metagenomics assembly of... | reverse complement strand
AGCAGTGCAAGTTACGAGTTACGTTACAAGTCATATAAGAGATCTTCTTAGCGTCAAAATCATAAAGTAAGCGTTAAAGTTAAAACGCCAGTTCTTTGTCGGCTGGATATTTCCGTTAAAGCTCAAAGAGTGAGTCAAGGCGTAATCATACTCCAGTTTAGAACGATTAAAATCACCATAACCGCAAGCTCAAACCATAACTAAACGAGAGGCTCCAAGGAATCTTGGAAATTAAATAAGCCATCGGCATCTGTCTCACCGGTCTCTTTCTTTTTGCCCAACAGACGGCCACCACTTTCCTTATTCTCGCCCTCTCCTTCTCCATCCGGGTTCAATCCATCCGGATCTGCATTCGGATCCGTGGAAGCCGATTGATTCCCGGATTTATCCGATGAGCTATCACCTCCTCCAAACAACTTCTTGAACGTATCATTATTAAATGTATAAGAAAAACTGGTGCTAGTCCCTCTCAAACGGCCAATACCCTTGCCTGCTTTCCAACGGGGAATATCGACACGATGCCCATTCTCATCGTACGTATAGGTATCGAACTGACCATTCAAGTTCAACGTATAACTCTTGGATAATTTCAAACGTAAACCGACACTCAAGTCACTCCACTTAAATGAATCCGCCGCCATATTATAACTCATGCCTAACGACAGCTTATCGATCAGACTAATTTTCTTGAATCCAGTAGAGTCCTTATCCGAACGCACCTTCATCTCGATATTGTTATTTACGTCAAAACTGATATTTCCTTGTTTTCCCGTTCCCGGAACGCCATACATATTATGAGCGAACGGAGATACGTATATTCACGATCCTCACCATTCGCGTCTTGATATACATAAGTCTCATAAAAACCAAAACGAGAAGAAGCGAAGTCCGGGCTGGGCGCTTACCGTAATAGACGGCTCGAAGCGGTGACGGATCATCTCAACCTTATTACCCCAAGAATGGCAACGGTTTATAAAAACCATACAAGGTAGTAGACGCAGAGATAGAAGCGTTAAAATCGTAAATACGATAAAAACCATACGTAGTGTCGCGGGCTACCAAAGCCTGTTTCTGCGTATCATATTCCTGTTCGATCTTGCTGGTGTACCAACGTTCCTTATAATTGAAAGAGGGAGAAATATTCAAGTACTTGAGCACGGAGAATGTAGCGCTTACCGGAATCGAGTGCTGCATAGCATTCTGCCAATCTTTGATCAAATTCGATTTGAATAATAAGTTTTCTTTTGTCGTTATACTATTACTAAACGTACCGGAATAACTCATGGAGATCTTCTCGTACCAACGCTCCTTCCCGACCGGATGTTTCCGCTTGAAGAAGATACGACTCATCGTAACCGTCATGCTAGGCAAGGTCACGGCGATAGAAGAATCACGGGTCGTCTGGTTTATACTCATCGTACCGGAGATCGTGAACGGGTTATTCGGGAAACGTTTCGTTACGTTGATGGATGAACTCTTCGTATTCTGGTTCACATCGGCATATCCATTCGCATTCGGGTATAAACTGTTCTGATTATTACGGTCATACGAAGAGGTCGAGAAGTTTACGCTCGCCGAGAAAGACAGATAAGGATTCGCCTTAGGGTCTTGCGTATGCGTCCAGTTAACCTTGAAGTCCTTGGATAAATTATAGTCTGGCAAGCCTTATCTCCCAATTTCGTCACCAAATAAGAAGCATTAAAACTGCCCGAGAATTTATAACGTTTGCGGTAAGCCGACTTGGCCGACAATCCCCAAGATCCCTTGGTATAAATCTCTCCCAACAAAGCCAAGTCCATATAATCGCTCAAGGCGAAATAATATCCACCGTCACGCAAGAAGAAACCTCTGGTAGACTCGTCTCCGAAAGTCGCATAATAATACGATGAATACGTACTCGAGAACGGGAAGAAACAGAAAGGTAACCCGATCGGGATAACAACGGCACGTCCTCCAAGACCAGATACGACCGGACCCGTTACGATATTCTTTTCCGGGCGCACCTTCGCTTTCGTCATCTGGATGTAAAAGTGAGGATGCTCATGCTCGTCGCAGGTCGTATACTTACCACCCACCATGTTCAAGATATCCCCTTCCATCTTTTTCGTTCGCCCGGCGGTAACATACCCTTCGCCCTGCTGGGTATCACGTCCGTGATATATCCTTTCTTGGTACCAAAATTATACCGCATCGTCTTCGACTCATACTGCTGATCGCCCTCCTTAAACAACGGATAGCCAAACTCCTGCCCGATAGAGTCGAGTCCAAACTTAGCGAACACGATGCTACTATCCATATTCATCTCAATCAATTCGGACTGCAGCTCGATATTCTGGTATTTGACATCGCCTTCCCCGTAAAGATATGCCCAGTTGCCAGCCGTCATCACGATAGAATCGGTCGCTTGATAACTGACCGGAGCATCTAGCCCGGTCTGCTTTCTGGAATCGAATCTCCCGCTAACGTTGTACTATCCGTAGGAGCCACCAAGAGAGAATCAGTCTGCGCCAAGCTATCGGCAGGAGCGACAATCTCCTGCGCCTGCACGCCCAAGCCTCCCAAGAGGAAAACGAATAGAATGATTAGGACTCTATATATCAAAAACATTACTTCGTTCTTTGCAGTGTGTTACAGCGTACAAATGTATAATAAATAAACGAGCCCTTATGCTTTATTCCCCTAAAAAGAGTTTACACCAGTGTTCAAACTGCTCAACTGTCTCATTTCCATACTTGGATAAGCTCTGTTTTATCTTATCAGCCGGTTTCTCTTTCGTCAATTTAGTCTTGCTAAAGAATTTATCAGCGAAACAGATCAATTGTTCTTCCAATGACACGGGACGCATATCCCGATGTGGAACAGGCAGGTTCCGCTCCTCGGTCATGGCAAGCGAAAGCCCCGTTCCCGTATGCCTCTCGCAAACTAAGGCGTGGCGAGGATACCCCTCTTTCCGCATTAAATCGCTCCCAGATAGCCATGACAGATATAATCGGCCGATATGGGTAAAAAGTCTTATCTTTGTGGAGAGATAACAGAAAAAATCAAGTGAAACAAAATAAACGTTACATGGAAAAACATCTATTTTTAGGGGATGAGGCCGTGGCACAAGCTGCTATCGATGCCGGTCTGTCCGGTGTTTATGCCTATCCGGGGACCCCTTCGACCGAGATAACCGAATTTATACAGGGTTCGGCCGTCGCAAAGGAAAGGGGGATTCACTGCCGTTGGAGCACGAATGAAAAACTGCAATGGAAGCTGCGTTGGGTATGAGCTACGCAGGCAAGCGAGCTCTTTGCTGTATGAAGCATGTGGGCTGAACGTTGCCGCCGACTGTTTTATGAATGCTGCTATGAGCGGTGTCAATGGTGGTATGATTATCATTACAGCCGATGATCCTTCGATGCACTCTTCACAGAATGAACAAGACAATCGTATGTATGGCAACTTTGCATGATCCCGATGCTTGAGCCGGCCAGCCAGCAGGAAGCATACGACATGGTATATGACGGGTTTGAATTATCCGAAAAACTGGGCTATCCCGTTTGGTGCGTATCACTACCCGTATGGCCCACTCCCGTGCAGGTGTGGTCAGACGTGAACAAAAGGTGGAAAACAAAATGCATACGCCCGAAGATGGACGTCAGCGTTTCATCCTTCTTCCTGCACTAGCTCGTAAGCGCTTTAAGACGTTGATTGCGGCGCAGGATACGTTTACCGCTTTTTCTGAAGCCTCACCTTATAATGCCTATTTCGACGGTCCGAATAAGGAGCTCGGCATCATTACGACCGGTATTGCGTTCAACTATCTTTCGGAGAACTATCCTGACGGTTTTGAACATCCGGTATTGAAGATCAGCCAGTATCCGTTACCTCGCAAAATGGTCGAAAAGATCGTTCGTGAATGCAAGGAAATCCTTGTACTCGAAGAGGGATATCCGGTAGTCGAGGAGCAACTGAAAGGTTTCCTTGGGATTGGTATCCAGGTGCATGGCCGTCTTGACGGAACATTGCAACGCGACGGTGAGCTGATCCCGATGCTGTCGGTAAGGCGCTGGTAAGCGGATCGAGAGCTACTATGCCACTCCGGAGGTTGTCGAACAACGTCCGCCTGCATTGTGCCAGGGGTGCGGACATCGCGATATGTATGAAGCGCTGAACGAGGTTCTGGCCGGGTACAAAGGAGCCAAAGTGTTCGGTGATATCGGCTGTTATACGTTAGGGGCTTTGCCTCCTTTCCGGGCGATCGATACTTGTATCGACATGGGAGCTCTATCACGATGGCTAAAGGAGCTTCCGATGCGGGCGTTTATCCCGCAGTGTCGGTGATAGGCGACTCGACATTCACGCATTCCGGTATGACTGGCTTGCTTGATTGCGTCAATGAAAACACGAATATCACGATCGTTATTTCCGATAACGAGACAACGGCTATGACTGGCGGACAGGATCAGCAGGAACAGGCCGTATCGAATCGATTTGTGCCGGTATCGGTGTTGATCCGGCCCATATCCGCGTCATGGTTCCTTTGAAGAAGAACTACGACGAGATGAAAGCGATCATTCGTGAAGAGATCGAATATAAAGGCGTATCCGTCTTGATTCCCCGTCGTGAATGTATCCAGACATTAACAAGAAAGAAAAAAGCAAGCAGGAAATGAAAGCAGACATCATATTATCCGGTGTGGGAGGACAGGGCATCCTCTCCATCGCTGCCGTTATCGGAGAAGCCGCGTTAAAAGAAGGTTTGTATATGAAGCAAGCCGAAGTTCATGGAATGAGCCAGCGTGGGGGGATGTGCAGTCAAACCTCCGCCTGTCCGACCAGCCGATTGCGTCTGACCTGATCCCACTAGCAGGCTGATCTGATCATCTCGCTCGAACCTATGGAAGCGCTCCGCTATCTGCCTTATCTGAAGAAGGACGGGTGGCTGGTGACCAATTCGCAGCCGTTCATCAACATCCCCAACTATCCGGAGATGGGAAATGTGAATGAAGAACTGGAGAAACTGCCGCATAAGGTCGTGCTGGATGTGGAAGCTATCGCCAAGGAGGTGGGTTCCGTTCGTGCGGCCAATATCGTGATGCTGGGAGCTGCTGCCCCCTTTATTGGCATCGAATATGATAAGATTGCTGATGGTATCCGCCGCATCTTCGGACGTAAAGGCGAAGAAATCGTAGAAATGAACCTTAAGGCTCTGAAAGCAGGCTACGATGTAGCACAGAGCATGCAAAAGTAATAAAATGAAAAAGTATGTATTCCTTGCCTTTTTTGCTCTCATTGCTTTTGTTGTAAAGGCGCAGGATGAGAGTGGTGATCTTGTAAAAGAAGGACAACAGATGCCGACTTTTACGATTATGAACGACAATGGTACGCAGGTACCTTCTTCTTCTTTGAAGGGAAAAGTGATCTTGGTAAATTTTTTTGCAACCTGGTGTCCTCCTTGTCAGAAGGAGCTTGCAGAGGTGCAAAAGATGCTCTGGCCGAAGTATAAGGACAACAAAGATTTCGTCCTGTTGGTGATCGGGCGTGAGCATACAGACGTTGAATTGCAGAAGTATAACGAAAAGAAAGGTTTTACCTTTCCCTTATATCCTGATAAGAACCGGGCTATCTATGGCGCATTTGCCAAAAATCTGATCCCGCGTAGCTATCTGGTTGACAAAACTGGTAAAGTGGTATATGCGACCAAAGGCTATAGCGACGAGGAATTTGCTGAACTGATGAAAAGGATTGAAGCAGCTTTAAAATAAGGAATATGGAATATAAGAATGTACATATCATTTATTTCTCTCCGACGCATACTTCGGCTAAGACTGCTTATGCGATTGCGGAAGGACTGAGTGGTGACGTATTGCTGGAGTCGGACATTACTTATGATGCTCCGGCGGAGAACTTGAGATCCATGACGATGAACTGACTATCGTGGCCGCTCCCGTCTATGGTGGGCGTGTAGCCGAAACGGCGATGGAGCGCTCCGGGCTTTCCATGCTCATCAGGCTCCGGTCGTTCCGGTCGTGGTTTACGGTAACCGTGATTACGAGGATGCGTTGAAGGAATTGTCCGACACGTTAGTCGATGCCGGTTTTGTCCCTGTTCGGCAGGTGCTTTTGTGGGAGAGCATTCTTTCAGCCGTAAGGATATGCCATCGCCGCCGGGCGTCCCGATGAGGCCGATCATGAAGCTGCCGTCAGGTTCGGACGTGCCATCAAGGAGAAGCTCGAAAAGGTGGACGAACTTCTTGCCTGAAGCCGTTGGAGATGAAAGGTAATTTTTTCCCTACAAGGTGAAAGGCCCTTCCCACGCCGCAGGCTCCAGTGACGGATGAGGACTTGTGTACGCAATGCGAATATTGTATCGATGTATGCCCCGTATCGGCTATTTCGATTGTCGATGACCGTATATTCAGTGACCCGGCGACTTGTATCAAGTGTTGTGCTTGTGTGAAGGAATGTCCCGAAGGTGCCCGTACGTTTGATACTCCTTATACAGCGATGCTGCATAAGAACTTAGTGTCCGCCGCGAACCGGAGTTGTTTATTTGATTTTCTAAAATATCAGTTAATAGCCGATTCCACGGAGATTCAGTTTCTGAACCGAGGGATCGGCTTTTGCCTCTATCCTTATTTGTTTAATATCTAATACCAATGTATCGAATGAAGACACGTGTACTGATTTTTCTTTTTATGCTTTGTTGTCTGTCGCTTTGGCGCCCAGATCCGTTTGGAAGGTTACCGACAAACTGACATCAATCCCGAACTTCTTACCGGACGCTGGAAAGCACACTGGATTTCCATGCCAGGAGAACCTGCCAATGTGTATGGTGTCTACCACATGCGCAAGACGTTCGAACTGGACGAAGTCCCATCCCGCTTTATTGTTCATGTGACGGCTGACAATCGTTACAAGCTCTATTTAAACGGCCGTTTTGTCTCACTTGGACCTGCACGTGGGATATCTATAACTGGAATTTTGAAACGGTCGATCTGGCTCCTTACCTGATAAAGGGAAAAAACGTGTTGGCAGCTGTGATCTGGAATTATGCCGAGCAGAAGCCGGTTGCACAGATCAGTTTTAATCAGACTGGATTCCTTCTACAAGGAAATACGGAGGTTGAGACTGTGGTCAATACGGATGCTTCCTGGCTGTGCATGAAGAACGAAGCCTATGCTCCTTGGCACAAGCCTGTCTTAGGCTATTATGTGGCGGGGCCTGGCGAACTTCTTTCTGCGTCGAAGTATCCTTGGGGATGGGAACAGTCTGCTTACGATGATAGTAAGTGGTTGCCTGCCCACACGGGAATCGAGGGAGGAGTGAAGGGATCGCGCGACTATCCTGGACGCCTGCTTGTTCCTTGTCCAATTCCCCCGATGGACTTGCTGTCTGAGCGTTTTGAGGCTGTGCGTATATCCGAGGGGTGAAGATTCCTGCCGGATTCCTGAAAACAAAAACTTCACTGACGGTTCCTGCAAATAGCAAGGTGCATCTCCTGCTTGACAATGGCAAGCTGACAACGGGCTATCTTTCCCTTTTGTTTAGTCGCGGCAAGAATGCTGAAATTACGATTGCCTATGCCGAAGCTCTGTATGAAGGCAAGGAGCAGGGTACGACTAAATCTTATTCGCTTCCGGCAAAGGGAAACCGTGATGAGGTAGAAGGTAAAAGATTCATAGGGTATGAAGATAAAGTGATTGCCGACGGGGGCGAGGGGCGCGATTTTACCACTCTTTGGTGGCGTACGTGGCGTTATGTGGATCTGACGATCTCGACCGCTGACGAACCGCTTGTACTGGAAGATGTCTATGGTACGTTCTCTGCTTATCCTTTCCGATGCGAGATCGCTTTTTCTGCACCCGGACATGACGAGTTGAACAAGATGCTAGAGATAGGCTGGCGTACTGCACGTCTTTGTGCGAACGAGACTTATATGGATTGCCCTTATTACGAGCAGTTACAGTATTTCGGCGATACTCGTATCCAGGCGATGATTACCTTATATAATACGCATGATGCTTATATGGTGAAGAATGCAATCGAGCAGGGGAGCAGTCGGTCGTAGCAGATGGAATTACGATGAGTCGCTACCCGTCGAGTTTACATCAGTTCATTTCTTCCTTCTCGCTTTGGTGGATTTGTATGGGACATGACTACTGGATGTACCGTGGGGATGAGGCTTATATGAAGACTTTGCTGCCTGCTTATCGTGGGGTACTTTCTTGGTACGAGCAGTGGTTGAAGCGAGATCATAGCCTAGGGTATGTACCGCATTGGTTCTTTGCCGACTGGGCTGCCGGTTTCCAGTCGGGCGAGCCTGTACGTGAAAAGGATGGGAATTCTGCTTTTCAGGACTTGGTGTATATCTTGACGCTCGAATCGGCTGCTGAAATGGAACGGGCTTTCGGCATCCCGTCGATAGCGGATCATTATACACAGATCGCTTCTGCGATTCGGGGAACGATCCGGGAGAAATACTGGGATGCTACCCGGGGATTGTTTGCCGATACTTATGATCACCGAAGTTTCTCGCAACATGTCAACTCGTTGGCTATACTGGCTGGTATCGTGACAGGCGAGGAGGCTACGAGGGTGATGGAGCTACATTGAACGATTCGTCATTGATACAGGCGACAATCTACTTCCGTTATTATGTGCATCAGGCATTGAAGGTTGCCGGTATGGGAGATCACCTGCTCGACAATCTGCAGATTTGGCGAGACCAGATGGCATTGGGGCTAACAACTTGGGCGGAGATGCCCGAACCGACCCGTTCCGATTGCCACGCTTGGGGAGCCAGCCCTAACATTGAGTTTTTCCGTATCTTGTTAGGTATAGACAGTAATGCACCGGGCTTCAAGTCTATCCGTATCGCTCCGTCATTGGGTGACCTGAAAGAAGTGTCAGGTACGATGCCGCATCCAGTGGGTAGTGTGACTGCTTCCTACAAACTCGATAAGAAGGGTAAACTGACGGCACGTCTTATATTGCCGACGGGTACGGATGGTGTTTTCGTTTGGAAAGGAAAAGAATATCAACTCAAATCCGGTGAACAGGTCTTAACGGTAGAATAGGTTATCAGGCTTCCCCTTATTGTTTAAAGTGATCCTGAAAACAGAAAAGAAGCTCGAATCAAGTTGCATTTGACATACTTTTTTCGGGCTTAAAAGAGATTGAAAAACGATTTATCCCGTAAGATGCGCAGATAATTGCCATGACGACCGTCTTCATTGCTATGAAGTCCGACTTTGTGTATGACGAGTTCGGCACTTCACGGCGATGAAGAGGTCGTCGTATTGATGAGGACCGTCGTCATGGAGATGAGGTGTCTGGTCCCTCAAAAATAGCCACTATTTTCTAACCTGTTTCCGTACGGTCTCCCTGTCCGGATTCAAATATTCGATTCTCCGAAAGTTAAGGTTTATCGGAATGTGTAGGATAAGGGAGGCTTGCTTGACAAAATATATGGTTTTGAGATGAGGTAGGCAGGTCTTTTTATGCGTATGCCACAAAAAGCAGGATTTTAGCAGAGAAAAGTCAATTTGAAATCATCCGTTTTGAGGATCGAAATAGAAAACAGTAGGTTATTGTAAAAAATGCTGTATCAATTCTCGCACATGCGTACCATATAATAACATCTCATTTCAGATAAAGAACGTATAAAAAAGTTTTCAAATCATTTGGAAGTTTGTATTAGAAGGATTACTTTTGCACCCGCATTCGAGCGAGAAGGTCGGCAGTTAACATGATGATGAGGTAGTTTCAGTGATAGCGAGGATGAGGTTAGCTAGGCTAAGCGAATATCCGACCATCCGGGGGCTTTGAAAAAAACTTTCAAAATTTTCCTTGAAAAGTTTGTCAGTTAAAAAAAAGTTCTTACCTTTGCAGCCGCAATCGAAACGATAGCGCAAGTTCTTTGAAAGCATTACATATCAACAAGTAGTACAAGAGACGTAGTAGGAATACTGACATACCGTCAAGACTACAATAAACAGATAGAGATTCTGAGCAAAAGGTATAAACAAAATCAACAACGA
>ENA-OQCS01001893-OQCS01001893.1-human-gut-metagenome-genome-assembly--contig:-NODE-1893-length-10032-cov-1.929430_pt1 | contig 10032 bp, 16 predicted proteins | sample MGYA00242757_ERZ504575 | MGnify/ENA primary metagenome ERZ504575 (study PRJEB26092, sample SAMD00036297) | human gut metagenome | host: Homo sapiens | study: EMG produced TPA metagenomics assembly of... | reverse complement strand
GGAATCTTCCGTATCTTCGGACCGGGAGCGGAAGGAGTATCTTATGCTATCATTTTAGGAAACCTTCTGGTACCTCTGATTGAAAAATTCACCATGCCGGTTGCTTTCGGAAGAAAGGCAGGTGCGAAACATGAAAAATAAAAATGATGTACAGGCAATGTTAAAAGAAGCAGGCATTTTATTTGCCATCACCCTGATCGCCGGCCTGTTACTTGGATTTGTCTATGAACTTACCAAGGAACCCATCCGTCTGCAGGAAGAAAAAGCAGTGCAGGAAGCCTGCCAGGCAGTATTTACGGATGCCGGACATTTTGAAGAATTGGATCCGTATATCCTTCCGATGATACGGCGCAGAAGCTTTCCGATACCGGAATTACCATCGGTACGGTATATGAAGCTCAGGATGCCTCCGGAGAGAAACTGGGCTATGTGATCCAGACCACATCTTCTGAGGGATACGGCGGAAATATCGTTTTGTATGTGGGAATCCGTCTGGACGGTACCGTAAATGATATTTCTATTTTGAGTATCTCCGAGACACCGGGACTGGGAATGAAAGCAGGCGATGTATTGGTACCGCAGTTCCATCAGAAAAATGTGAAGAGCTTTACGTATACCAAGACCGGTTCCACTTCTGACAGTGAGATTGATGCCATCAGCGGTGCAACGATCACCACCAGGGCCGTGACCAATGCCGTGAACGGAAGCCTTCTGGCATTTCATGATTATGTACAGGGAGGTGCAGGCAATGAATAAAGCAGGTGAAAGACTTTACAACGGCATTATCAAGGAGAATCCTACCTTTGTGCTGATGCTGGGAATGTGTCCTACACTGGCCGTAACCACTTCCGCAATGAACGGTCTGGGAATGGGACTGACGACGGCGGTGTACTTACGATGAGCAATCTGATCATTTCCCTGTTGCGGAAAGTGATTCCCAGCCGTGTGAGAATCCCCGCATTTATCGTAATTATAGCTTCATTTGTAACGGCGGTGCAGTTACTTTTACAGGCATATCTGCCGTCTCTGAATGATGCATTGGGTGTATACATTCCTTTGATCGTTGTGAACTGTATTATTTTGGGAAGAGCGGAGAGCTATGCATACTCCAATCCGCCGATTCCTTCTTTGTTTGACGGACTTGGCATGGGACTTGGTTTCTCCCTGGCATTGACCTGTATCGGTGCCGTGAGAGAGATTCTGGCGGCAGGATCTGTCTTCGGATTCCGGATCATGCCGGATTCCTATGTAACGATCAACATCTTCGGACTGGCTCCCGGTGCGTTCTTTGTGCTGGCTGCATTGACTGCTCTGCAGAATTATGTGAAGAACAAGAGAAAACTGGCAGGCAAGGATTATGAGAAAATCCAGTCCGGCTGCGGACATGATTGTCTGCACTGTGGCGAAAGCGGCTGTTCAGAGAAATTTTACGACAATACCGATACTTCGGAGGATGCCGTGATGGACGCGGCCAGAGCGGCAGCAAAGCCTAAGGCTGCAACGGATGACCTTGAGACAATAGACTTGGATAAGGAGGACAAATAAATGGATAGTGTGAAAGATATGCTTCTGTTACTGATCAGTTCCTCCATTGTCAGCAATATCGTCTTAAGCCAGTTCATGGGACTCTGCCCGTTTTTGGGAGTATCCCGTAAGATCAAGACTGCAGGCGGTATGGGAACCGCGGTTATTTTCGTCATAACGCTGGCAAGTGCGGTGGCGGGCGTGATTTATAAATTTATCTTACAGCCGCTGCACATTGAGTATCTGGAGACCATTGTATTTATCCTTGTGATCGCGGCGCTGGTACAGTTTGTGGAGATGTTCCTGAAAAAGGCTATGCCTTCTCTGTATCAGGCACTGGGTGTATATCTGCCCCTGATCACCACCAACTGTGCGGTTTTAGGTGTAGCAATTACCAATGTACAGAAGGAATACGGTATTCTGACCGGTATTGTAAACGGATTTGCCACAGCCCTTGGTTTTACCATTGCCATCGTGATCCTGGCTGGATTGCGTGAAAAAATGGAATACAATGAGGTGCCGGAATCTTTCAAGGGAATGCCCATGGTGCTGCTGACAGCGGGACTGATGGCAATTGCTTTCTGCGGATTCTCCGGTCTGATCTAGGAAGGAGTAACATAGATGAGTATAACAGGAATTCTGATTGCTGCGGCTTGTGTCGGAATCGTCGGCATCTTTGTGGGACTGTTTCTTGGCGTGGCCGGTATAAAATTCAAAGTAGAAGTAGATGAGAAGGAAGAAGCGGTACTTGCCGCCCTTCCCGGTAATAACTGCGGCGGCTGTGGGTTCGCCGGATGTTCCGGACTTGCCGCTGCGATTGCAAAAGGAGAGGCTGCCGTTAATACCTGTCCGGTAGGCGGAGAGGAAGTCGGCAAAAAATCGCTGCGATCATGGGAGTAGAGGCAGAGGCTTCCGAGAGAAAAGTAGCTTATGTTCACTGCCAGGGTGACTGCGACCGGACGAAGACAGACTATGATTATTACGGAATCAAGGATTGCCGTATGATGAGCTTTGTCCCCGGAGGCGGACCGAAATCCTGTAACAGCGGCTGCCTTGGATATGGAACCTGCACACAGGTATGTCCTTTCGATGCCATTCACGTCAAAAACGGTGTAGCCGTAGTAGACAAAGAGAAGTGTAAGGCCTGCGGAAAATGTGTAGAGGTATGTCCGAAACACCTGATCAGTCTGATCCCATATTCCAATACGGTGCAGGTAGCCTGCAGTTCTACCGACAAGGGACCGGTCACTATGAAAGCCTGTACCACAGGATGCGTTGGCTGCGGAATTTGCGTGAAAAATTGTCAGCATGATGCTGTGAAAGTAGAGAATTTTTCATGCGGTCATTGATCCCGAAAAGTGTGTCGGCTGTGGAGCCTGCATGGAAAAATGCCCTAAAAAGTGTATTGTAAAAGCATAAAAGAGGAGAAATAGTATGCGTCTTCCGGACGATTATGAAGATCATGGAAGCGGGTTGACTCCTACCGTGGTCAGTGCGATCGTTGCTGTCACTATTTTTGTGGTGGTGATACTTACGGTTGTGCTGATCATTAACAGGAAACCGGCATCTCATCAACAGAATAATACAGCTGCACAGACGGAGAATGTACAACAGGCAGAAAATCAGCAGACAGCAAAGTATCCGGATACGCAGGATCTGATCACCGGAAGCACATTGACTCCTTCGGATCTGGATTTTGGGATATGTATCCGGAGACAACGGCTACACCGATGCCTTCAGAGAATCCTCCGGACAGGATGGGAAAAAAGATACGACGGATACAGATCCTTCCACCGATGGAAAGCATACCCTGGTGACTAATCGGGATGGGAAAGAAGAATGGGTATTGATCAGCCTTATCTGCCGAAACACGAATACGATTTTACAAAACTGGTGTGTCAGTCGGATTTTATGAAATATTATCAGGATGGAAAGCTTACTTCTTATGTTGGGGTGGATATCTCCAAATATCAGGATTATGTGGACTTCCTGAAATTAAAGAAAGCAGGCATTGATTTCGTGATGCTTCGGGTGGGAGCCAGAGGTTACGGCAGCGGTCAGATCGTTCTGGATGAGTATTTCGCGGATAATCTGAAGAGAGCGACAGATGCCGGACTGCAGATCGGAGTGTATTTTACTTCACAGGCGATCACCGAAGCAGAAGCGGTGGAAGAAGCGAACGTCGTACTGAACAATATTAAAGATTATAAGATTACTTATCCGGTGGCTTTTGATATGGGATTCGTGGATAACGATACGGCCCGCATAGAAGGAGTCAGCAGAGCGGATAAGACGAAGATCACGAAGGCTTTTCTGGATACGATAGCGGCGGCCGGATATAAAACATTATTATATGGCAACAAGGAATGGCTGATCAAGGAGGTGGATCTGTCAAAACTGTCTGCGTATGATGTATGGTTATCCCAGGTGGGAGATGTTCCGGATTATCCGTATCGGTTTACCATGTGGCAATACGCGGACGATATCTCGGTGGATGGGATTGCCGGTTATGCCAACGTGAATATCAGCTTCATTGATTATTCGGAGAAATAGCCGGATAATTCAGAATGCCGGGGGCAATGGGCAGAGAAGAATAGATTTCTGCATAGCGGCTGGGAGCAATGTCTTCCACGTAGTTGGATAAAAAGTTATTGGTCACTCCTTTGTTTCGGAGAATGTCGATGGCTTTGTTGTAGGCAATGGCGGCTTCCACATCGGTAGCATAACGACCCACCAGTAATTGCCATGAATATGAATGCGGACAGTATAGAGATGCTGTCCGTTTTTTGTTACTGTTTTGCGGACACCGTGATAAATATTGTGAATCTGCAGATTTTCTCTGCGGAAATCCGTGGGATCACCATTGCGGAAACAATAGTCTCTACCGGGTACGGCATAGCTTTTGATGCCATAGCGGGATGTAAGAGTCAGCTGCATTCCATAATCGGACACAAAATAATGATTACCGCGCCGCATGATTTTGTGTGAAGAATAATAGAACAGATCTTCCAGATCAAATTTCAGTACATGGTGTGGCGTGAGATAATAGTAAAAAAGCTGCTGGCCCATATAGATGGGGTTCCCAAGGTAGATTCCGTTATCCCGGAAGTTGAGCAGACAGACCCACTTCTCAAAGGAAAGGGAAGAGGTCTCCCGGTAGGATTTCAGGGAGAGAGAGGAATCATTTAACAGACGAATCCCTTCTTCATAGGCAGAGTGTGCCTGTCCGGCATCCCGGTAGCTACCCAGACTGATGTGCTTCCCACGGTAGGTCAGAGAGGCGCGGTAATACACGGTTCCATCTTTTTTATGGCACGAAATATCCCTTTATCCAGTTTGCTTTTTCCTGTTTTCTGCTCATTCATAATTTCATAGTATCATTTTTTTCCGGAAAAACAACAGATATATTTTTCGGACGAGCTGCATAGAATGAAGTTGGAGTCAAAATCATTTGTAGGTATGTGAGGATCGAATGTATAAACGGGCATTGACTGTTCTGTTAACAGCGCATTTGTTATTTCTGGCAGGATTTTTGTGCCTGGGACAAATGGAAGAAATACAGCGGAATCTGCAGATAAAAGTGCCGGTAGCGGCAGACAGTGAGAGCAGAATGATAGGAATTGCTTCCCGGACATCCTCGGGACAGCGGGTAGTCGACTGCAATGAATTGCAGAGGAACAGCAGGTATCATTTGGACATGGAGGAGCTGGAGGTTCTGTTGAAAATTGTGGAAGCGGAAGCAGGATGTGAGGATGAGGAGGGGAAACTTTTGGTGGCAAATGTCATATTGAACCGTCTGAATTCCGATAAATTTCCGGACAGTGTGTCGGAGATCGTGTTCCAGCAGGAGAATGGGATCACGCAGTTTTCCCCGGTGTCCGATGGGAGCTATGACAGAGTACAGATCAGTGAAGAGACCGTAAGGGCAGTGGGACGAGCACTGGATGGAGAGGATATCTCCGAAGGAGCACTTTATTTTGCCGCCAGAGATTATGCGGACAGTAAACGAATGCGTTGGTTTGATGAAAAGCTTACACTGTTATTCCGGCACGGCGGACATGAGTTTTTTAAAGAATAATAAGAATAAGAATGTTGCGTGCAGCTTGGACTTTATCAATTCACCTTGCAACAGTGCTTAAAGTATGCTATACTTTTACGAAATTGAAGATGGATACAAAATTCATACATATTGATACGGAGGAGAGGAAATGGAAGTAATATATCGTAGCACACGCAGCAACGGCGCACCGGTAACCGCATCACAGGCGATTCTGAAGGGATTATCCGATGACGGAGGATTGTTTGTACCGGATCATATTCCCACACTGGACAAGAGTCTTAAGGAGCTTGCGGGAATGACTTATCAGCAGGTTGCATATGAAGTCATGAAATTATTTCTGACGGATTTTACGGAAGAAGAACTGAAGAATTGTATTAACAGTGCTTACGATTCCAAGTTTGATACAGAAAAATTGCTCCGCTTGTGAAGGCAGACAATGCGTATTATCTGGAATTGTTCCATGGATCCACCATTGCTTTTAAGGATATGGCACTTTCCATTTTACCTCATCTGATGATCACTTCTGCCCGCAAGAACAATATTAAGAACGAGATCGTGATCCTGACCGCTACCTCCGGCGATACCGGTAAGGCAGCCCTGGCAGGCTTTGCAGATGTAAAAGGCACTCGTATCATTGTATTTTACCCGAAGAACGGTGTCAGCCCGATCCAGGAGAAGCAGATGGTGACCCAGAAGGGTGCCAATACTTCGTAGTAGCATTCACGGCAATTTTGACGATGCCCAGACCGGCGTAAAGAAGATCTTCTCCGATAAGGAACTGGCAAAAGAGATGGACGAGAAGGGCTTCCAGTTCTCCTCAGCAAACTCTATCAACATCGGACGTCTGGTACCGCAGATCTGCTACTATGTGTATGCTTTATGCACAGCTATGTAAAGACGGTAAGATCGCAGAGGGTGAGAAGATCAATGTCGTAGTTCCCACCGGTAACTTCGGTAACATTCTGGCAGCATTTTATGCGAAGAATATGGGGCTTCCCATTGATAAGCTGATCTGTGCTTCCAATGACAATAAGGTACTGTATGATTTCTTCCGTACCGGAACCTATGACCGCAACAGAGAGTTCGTACTGACGACATCTCCTTCCATGGATATTCTGATCTCCAGCAACTTAGAGCGTCTGATCTACCGTATCGCAGGCAATGATGCAGATAAAAACCGTGAGCTGATGAGTGCGCTGACCGGCAATGGCAAATACGAGATCACCGAAGAAATGAAGGCGCAGCTGGCTGACTTCTATGGTAACTTTGCAAGTGAGGCAGAGACGGCAGCAGAAATTCGTCGTCTGTATGAGAAGTGCGGCTATGTGATCGATACCCATACCGCAGTAGCTTCTGCAGTATACGGAAAATATGTGGCAGAGACCGGGATCATAAGACCACTGTCATTGCTTCTACCGCAAGCCCCTTCAAATTCACCAGAAGCGTCATGGATGCGATTGACACCAAATATGATGTGATGGGCGATTTTGACTGGTGGATGAATTATCCAAAATTGCTAAGGTGAAGGTGCCCGGAGCGATCGAAGAGATCCGTACCGCACCCATACTTCATGATACGCAGTGTGATGTGGATAAAATGAAGGATACCGTAAAAAGTTTTCTTGGTATTTAATGTGGAATAAGATCATGATCAGAGAATCCCTCTTTGTGTGAGGGATTCTCTTTTTGTGGAAGGGTTAATTGTCACAGGAGTCACAGCGGTCAAACCCGGGGTTAAAGGCATAGAAGTTCTTTGCATTCAGGTGGTCCTGGGTGATACGGAGGGCTTCTCCGAAGCGCTGGTAATGGACGACTTCGCGAGCCCGCAGGAATTTGATGGGTTCGCATATATCCGGATCCTTGATCAGACGTAAGATGTTGTCATAGGTGGAGCGGGCTTTCTGTTCCGCAGCCATATCCTCGTGCAGATCGGTGATGATATCTCCCTTTACCTGGAACTCACAGGCATTAAAGGGAACACCGCCTGCTGCCTGGGGCCAGACACCGATGGTATGATCCACGTAATAGTTGGCGAATCCGCTTTTCTCAATCTCTTCCATGGAGAGGTTACGGGTCAGCTGGTGGACGATGGTGGCTACCATTTCCAAATGCCCCAGTTCTTCGGTCCCTATATCAGTAAGCAGTCCGGCTACCTCCTTATAAGGCATGGAATACCGTTGTGACAGGTAACGCATGCTGGCCCCCATTTCACCGTCCGGTCCGCCGTACTGGGAGATGATGACCTGCGCCAGCTTCGCGTTGGGTTCTTTGATATTTACCGGAAATTGCAATCTTTTTTCATAGTTCCACATCAGTTACAGCCTCCTTCCCAGGGGAGAGGGGCACTGCCCCAGCGCCAGTCCCTGTTACTTTCGGCGAGATCCTTGCGCAGTGGGTAATATTCTCTGGCAAATTCCCGCTCCATCTGTGTTTTGATCCGTGCATAGTGGTTGAAGTATTCCATGGCTTTTTGATCCGAAGGGTGAGTGTCCAGATACAGCATCATATCTGTCAGGACGAAATCAGCGATGCGATATCATACAGCTTTTTTTCTTCGCTGCTCATTTGACGCATCTCCTTCCTGTAAAGGGTTTGTCAAGCTCGGGGAAATGGTACCGGCTTTGTAGCCTTTTTCCAGATTTTCATACATTTGGGTAAAATGCTGCCAGGGAACATAAGCCATGGCAAGAGGATATTTTTCAAACGGTTCCTCGAAAGAATAATCTTTCATAGCAATCAGCTGTCCTTTCCGTAAAAATATTTATTATATGGTATGAACTAAGAAGAAAAGAGTGCATAGCTTTGGATGATACAAAATGGATACAATCAGGAGTTAAAGTAATATAAGAATTTATAGAATGAGGGGCAGAAGAAATGTTCAGGATATTAATTGCGGAAGATGAAGAGCCGATCGCTAATCTGATCCGGATGAATCTGACAAGGGCAGGGTATCTGTGTACCTGGGCGCCGGATGGGAAAAGTGCGGCAGATCTTATGGAACAGGAAAAATTTGACCTGGCACTGTTAGACATCATGCTTCCGGGGATCAACGGCTATGAGCTGATGGATTATGCGAAAGCCTGTGAGCTTCCGGTGATCTTCCTGACGGCGCTGGGATCTACAGAACATAAGGTGAAAGGACTCCGAATGGGGGCGGATGATTATCTGCCCAAGCCGTTTGAGATCGTAGAGCTGCTTGCAGGGTGGAGGCGGTGCTGCGCAGATATCATAAGACGGAGACGGTCATCCGGGCGTGCAATGCCACCATAGACACAGCATCCCACAGAGTGACTCTGGACGGGGAGGAAATCTATCTGACACCGAAGGAATTTGATCTGCTGTTATTATTTGCCAGGAATAAAACAGGGCGTTGTACAGGGAAACCATATACGAGACGGTATGGGGTGGCGAATATATGGACAGAGCCGGACGGTGGATCTGCATGTGCAGCGGCTGAAGAAAAAGTTACATTGGGAAAATATTATTATAGCGGTATATAAAGTGGGGGTATCGTTTGAATGAAGTTCACACATAAATTATTTTTTTCCATCACAGCACTCCTTACGGCAGCCTTCATGCTGTTTGGAAGCTTTATGCTGTTTTCCTATTTTTAACCGTATTGTTAGAACGGGAGACGGAGCAGGGAAAACGTGAGAACCTGCTCTTTCAGACCATTTATGATATGGTGTATCAGAACATGGAAAATACGGAGCAGAATTTGCAGGGATACAGCTGGAAATTCTGCCACAGAACGGATGACGGATCAGAACGGTACGGAATGTATGATCCTTGAAACGGATGGCACGATCACTCTGGAGGGCAGCCTGAAACTGCCACAGGATGAGATCAGGAGTCTTGCGGAAGAAATGATCCGCACCATGGATCCCGGTGCAGATCAGGTCTACGGTGTACGCAGGGTAGGAACATGTTATTATCTGCTCAGCATCATCACAGATCAGGCGACGGATTCGGCAGATACGGTATATCTTGGGATTCTGAAGGACCTGAGCGGCATTTATGAAGAGCGGAGCAATATGATGCGGCAATATGGTATTGCTCTGGCAGGTCTGCTGGTAATCGGAGGCCTGGCAGCCTTTTTACTGTCCAAATATCTGACCCGCCCCATAGAACAGTTAAACCGCACTGCGGGAAGGATTGCAGGGGGGATTTTGAGAAGAGGGCTGTCTATCAGGCACAGACGAGATCGGAGAACTGTCCCGGAGCTTTAACCGGATGACGGACAGACTGGTACGTCAGATGGAGGAAAAAGAGCTGGAAGCAAAACAGAAGGAGGATTTTACGGCGGCGTTTGCCCATGAACTCAAGACACCGCTGACTTCCATCATCGGATATGCGGATATGCTGAACTCCTATGAACTGACAGAGCAGGAGCGGGGCGAAGCCACCTATTATATTTCAGTCAGGGAAAACGTCTGGAAAGCCTGTCTC
>ENA-OQCS01001892-OQCS01001892.1-human-gut-metagenome-genome-assembly--contig:-NODE-1892-length-10032-cov-3.990308_pt1 | contig 10032 bp, 10 predicted proteins | sample MGYA00242757_ERZ504575 | MGnify/ENA primary metagenome ERZ504575 (study PRJEB26092, sample SAMD00036297) | human gut metagenome | host: Homo sapiens | study: EMG produced TPA metagenomics assembly of... | reverse complement strand
CTTCACTGGCAGTATCCACGGAAGTTACCGTTTCTGCCCTGCGGATTGTCCTTTTGGTAAAAATATCCGCTTTCCGTTTCAGTTCTCCCTTATCATCCAGAAATTCCAGAGAAGTCAAAAGACAATAGCTGCTGTCCTGGCCAAATGCCCGCTTATTGGCATTACTGCTAAGCAGACCATATTTTGCTGTAAAGGTATCGTATTCTTCATTGAGTTTTCCCTGCAGCTTTGTGATCTGTTCATCGCTTCCCTCTTCCATCTGGCACTGGATCAGTTCATTCGTAACATCACGGATCTTCACCATCCCTTTGACACGTTCCGCTGTCATTGCCGGAAGCTCCATGCGGTTCATCACAGAATTTTCCCGGTAATAGACTTCCTCATTCACTACGGTAAAACTGAAATTCTTTACATCCGGGTCTGCCGGGATAGAGACAACATCCTCCTCCAGCTCTGTATCCGAAAGTTCCAGTTCCGTAATCGTGCCATGGATATTCCTGATAGCTTCTTTTAACTGTTCTTCTAAGGTAATGCCTTCTTTTGGTTTTACGGTCACTTCCTGCTTTCCGTACTGGGTACTTTCTGTAGTAAAATCACCAAGCACCATTCCGGATGCTCTGCAAAATAAGCATTGACTGAATAGCCTTCCGGTGTTTCCTTTAAATTTAACCATTCCGGTTCCTCAATGGATGCCCTGTCCCTTTTCTGGAAAAACAGAATATCAGAAACAACACTGGTATTGGCATTTCTCTGGAACGCATTATTCGGTAATCGGATGGCTCCAAGCAGTTCTGCCCGGTTTGCGATATACTGTCTCACTGCCGGATTCTGCTTATCCATCGTTCCACTGGAAGTTACTACTGCAACTACGCCGCCCGGACGCACCAGATCAAGGGATTTTGCAATAAAATAATCATGGATCATAAAATGATGCCGGTCATACCTACGGTCACTGACTGATACGCTCCAAACGGAACATTGCCTATCACACAGTCGAAAAAGCTATCCGGATAACTGGTTTCCTCAAATCCCTGCACGGCAATCTTATTTTTCTGGTAAAGCTGTTTTGCGATCCTGCCCGAAACCGGGTCGAGTTCCACACCGTACATATTGGTTTTGCCCATACTCTCCGGGATCAGTCCCATAAAGTTACCGACACCACAGGACGGTTCCAGAATATTTCCCTGTTTCAGTCCCATATTTTCCAGTGCTTCATACATACTTCGGATTACTATCGGGGACGTATAAAAAGCATTTAAGGTCGATGCCCTTGCTGCATTGTATTCTTCCGGTGATAAGGTATTCTTTAACTCCAGATACTCATCTGCCAGCTGCTGTTATTTTCCTCAAATGCCTGCGGGATGCCACCCCAGCCAACATAACGGGATAAAATTTCCTGTTCTTCGGGTGTTGCCAGACGTTCTTCCTGCTCCAGAGTCTGCAATAAATGGATGGCTTCCATATTTGCTTTATACTTTGCTTTCGGACCACCTGCTCCAAGGTCATTATCCTGAATCCGAAAGTTATGCGGTTCTGTTACAATCTCTTCTACTTCCGGTTTTAAATATGCTTGAAATTCTCCCTCATATCCAAACAGTTCATTTTCTCCGGGAATATAATTGCGTCCGGTTTCCAGACACCGGAACACATCGGCAGTTGGTGCATTGCTGACTGCATAAAAATCATCATAAGAATACTTTGGGAAATCTTCTGTATGGTAGGTCGATAAATGCAGTTCTGTATTGGAACGGGTCTGTGCAACCAGATCTTTTCCTTCTATTCCTTCCGGCAATACCCCTACTGCTTCAAATGATACCCTGATACTCAAAAACACCTTCATCCCAGGACTCCGCCAGCTCTTCTGCTGTTTTAACCGTTATCTCTTCTTCTGATTCCTTTTGTTCCTGTCCCTCAGAAGTTTCTGTTATTTCCTGTTCCTGATTTTCCGGAATATATTCTTTGGCAGTAACCTCTTCCTCTTCTATTTCCTCCACATCTGACATATCTACTACGGTCGGTTCTGTCACCGCCTTCGTATCCAAGAAATCAAACATGGTCATCTGGTGCCCGGATGGTTCCGCAAAAGACGGTTCTGCTTCCGGTGTCGGGAAAATCGTATAGGTTCCTTCTGCATACTGGTGAAGTTCTGAAAGAAGTTCTGTTTTCTGCTGGTAGTTTGTCCCATATGCCTCAAAATCTAATGGCAGAACTGCCAATGCTGCATCCATCTTCTGTAACAGTTCTTCTGCCTGCTCTGGATTCTCTAAAACTGCCACCATTTCTTTTCCTGGTTTTTCCCAGAAGAAATCATCCGTAAATGGTCTGTCTATCTCTTCCGGAAGACGGTCATAAAAGCGGAGTACCTTGTTTGCCATCTGTTCCCGTTCATATTCCGGCATACGAGCATAATCTTCTGCCTGCAGGAACTGGTCATTCTTTATCAGATAAGCTACTCTGTTTGCAACTTATTCCAGGATAATAAAACTGACGTATATGGATTTCCATAAGCACCTCTTGCAAGAAACAATCCTTTTCCATCATAATTTGCGTGTGAATCATCGGCACCAGACAGTGCATGACTGCTTCCACCGATCCCATACTGTTCCTTGATAAAACCTGTCCTCGATCTTTCATCCTCATGCAGCAGATAAAAGGAATACGTCCTAAGCCTGCCCTGCGAATACGCTCCACCTCCTGCAAGATAAGCATCAATCTCATCCTGCGTAATGAACATCGGATGGTCTTTCCATGCAAACCCGTCTCTTGCCTGATAAGGGATGACCTCATCCGCAAACTTCTGAAACTGCTTTGAGATATTTATAGGATTATAATGATGGAAACGCATAATGGAATGATTTTCTTCATAGGCTTCTGCCAGTGCATCCAGTCTTTCATTCAGTTCCGAAAGCCACTGTGGATCTTCCAGCTTTTCTTCCAGATAATCCGTGATCTCCGGATAGATACTGTGAAGATGTGGTAAATCCTCCTCATCAAAAACAATCTCGGCTACCCCTTCTGCCATATCCCCTTTCATATAGGCAAGAGCCTGTGCATGTTCTTTTACTGCATTGTTTCTTGCTGCATCCAATACAGACTGCGGTGCATATTCACCCTGGTCTAAAAGCTGATGGATACGTCCGCTGACATCTTCCCATGATAAAAATGCCTTATCTAAAATCTGGTCTGTGACCGTATGCCCCACTGCGATCTGCATCCCGGTTTCATCAAACCAGACCGAATATTCACTTCCATCAATCTGAAAGCCTTTTCCACCTTTGCGGTATTCACGCTTCACAAACTCCGTATATTCCTCCGGGGGCTGTTCGCTCATAAAATTATAGATGATACGAAGTTGACTGCCCGCCCGGTTTCCTCCTGTCCGTAAAATCTCATCGACAACGCTTTCTGGAATCGGGATTTCTCCGGCATAAAGGCTGCTGCTCTTTCCTCGATCTGCCGTCTTTGTTCATTTGCAGTTGGATATTCGGGCAAAGATAAAGCAGAGGCAATTTCTTCCTCTGCTTTACTCAGTCCATCTTCTCTTGTATCTTCAACTAGCTGTATACCAATTCCGTCAAGATGCTCTCTTCCGCTGTTGCCATCAGTGCGTTCATATGTGCTGTCCAAGCCATCGGGTCTGCTTCCTTGTCCGGTGCCGGATGGTTCTTCAGCAGTTTCTCCATCTGGCTGTCCATCCTCTCCTGTGCTGCCTTCTCGATCTCTGCCAGATGGCTGTTCAGCTTTCCTGTCAGGAACAGGCTCTGATACAGGCTGTTCTTGTGTTCCTTCAGGAATGTCCTCCGAAGCATCCCGTATTTCCCTATCGTCACTTCTTCCTCCTCTACGGTCAGGTTCGGAAACAGGTAATCCCCCTTGCGATGATATGTCAGTTCCATAGTCGGTTCCTCCTTCATTCTCGATATTTTCTTCTTTGTTGTTTTCTACGTCCTGATTTTTATTTTCACGCATTAATGTGTTGAAGTTATTATAATTCCTTTCACTGGAAATTTCAACCTCTTTTCTGGCTTCTTCCAGAGAAATTTTATGTACCGTCCTTCCAATGTCAATCAGAACACTCTCACTGATCTGACTTGCTGCATTTCCAAGAAAGGTCAGTACAGACAGCAGGTTATAATCGGTAATATGCATAAAATCCTCTTCTTCCAGAAGCTCCATCGGTTCCAGACCACACCGTCTGCAAAGCATGTAATATACACTGTCCGTTGCAAGCTGGCGGAAATCACTGCGGATCGTAACTTCATCCAGATCTTCCAGATACGTTCCTTCCGCTGCATATTCCAAGCCGTCCAGATATTCTTCCAGACTGTCTGCGACCATTTCCCTTGCAACCGCCATCAACGCATCCGATAAAGTCCCTGTATCTTTTTCTTCCAGACCATACGCTTCTGCCAGATGGGTAAGAATCTCTTCCTGCTGATGTTCCTGCATCTGCCACAGGTAAGGGCTTCTTCCGCCTGCCACCATGTGCGTATCTGAAATATCAAACACATACCGGAGTCTGGTATTATGACCATTCTCGTCAAGCAGGGCGATTCCCCTAGCTCCCCGGTTTACCCAGCGGAACATTTTCTCATTCCACAGTTCCAGGGACGCACAGGCGGTTGCCTGTGGATGCTGTGCGTGGATCAGTAACTGGTCTGTAAAAGGATACCGGTATAGTCTCGCTGCGGTATCCATATAACCCATCCAGTCCCTTGGCGAACTGCTCACCAATGTCGCATGTTCCTGTGCCAGTTCCCGGATGTCCTGTAATTTCGACATATCGCTTTACCTCCTTGCCTTATTTCTTTTTCTTCTTTGGAAATTCCAGATGGAACCTTGGCTTTCCGTCCTCCAGTGTCAGTAAAAGATCTGCGTCAAACTTTATATCTTTTTTTCTGGAATACAGCCCTTTTACATGGGTGCAGGCTTTATCAAGAAGCTCCACTGCCATCTTTTTATCCAGTGTTTTCTCCATGCTTCCTAAGAAACGGTTTTCTTTCCAAAGGGCAAAATCACACTGCCTGTTGGAGCAGTAAAAATTCTGCTTTCCTTCGTAGACATCAGAGCCGCAGACCGGACACTTACCAATCACTTCCCTTGCTTTCTGGAACCTTCTCCTTTCCGTTTCCGGTATTTCCCTGCACACAGAAAGAATCTTACCGACTAAAGAAGTGATCTCACCCATAAACTGTGTATCGGTGATCTGCCCTTTTTCCATCATTAAAAGCTGATTTTCCCATTCGGCAGTCATTGCGGCAGATTTCAGATAAGCCGGCATGACATTCACCAGTTCCCTGCCCTCTGTGCTTGGCAAGATCTGCTTTCCTTTTCTGACTGCATAGCCGGAAGAAACCAGTTTTTCAATGATACCTGCCCTGGTTGCCGGAGTCCCCAGTCCTTTCTTCTCTGTCTCCGAATCAAAGTCTTTATTCCCTGCGGTTTCCATAGCGGCAAGGAGGGTATCTTCATTGAATGGTTTTGGCGGGGAAGTAAAATGCACTGTCTTTTCTGCCTTTACCGGAGAAAGCGTCATTCCTTCTTCATATCCATATGGGATGGAAGTTTCTTTTTCCGTTTCTTCTTCCGGCTTGGCTTTCACGCACTGGTTCTTAAAGGCATTCCCCGCCGCTTTAAATCCCATCTGCACCGGCACTTTTCCTCTGGCGGTAAAATCATGTCCCTGACATTTGACCGTAATATCCGTCTGCTCATACTGATACTCTTCCCCTGTTGCCTGCACCAGCTGCTGGCAGACCAGCATCATCAGGTTCTTTTTGTCCGCTGTCAGATCAGAGATTCCTTTTTCTACGGCTTCTTTTGTTAGAAGAATCGCATGATGGTCGGATACTTTTGCATTGTTAATCACTCTGGTGATGTTATGTCCCAGCTTTCCATAATCCAAGGACGGAAGTAAGACTGGCATTTTCCCTACCAGTTCCTCTACGGTATCCCTCATATCCTCCGTCACGAACTGGCTGTCCGTTCTTGGATAAGTGACCAGCTTTTCTTCATATAATTCCTGCAGCATATCCAGTGTTTTCTTTGCCGTATAGCCAAAGTAACGGTTTGCTTCCCTTTGCAGACTGGTCAAATCATAAAGTTTGGGAGGAAACGCTTTCTTTTGTTCCCTCTTTACCTGTGTAATCACTGCTTCCGAATCCATACATAAGGAAGCAAGGAGATCGGCTGCTTCCTCATTTGCAATATTTTCAGAAACTACCGTAAGCCTTCCGTCTGTCAGTGCTACTTTATAAAAGGCTTCTTTCTGAATGCTCAATCTTATCCTGACGTTCCGCAAGCATGGCAAGCGTTGGCGTCTGCACCCTGCCCACAACCAGACGTTTAAAATAACAGGTCGTATATGCCCTGGTTCCGTTCATTCCGATCAGCCAGTCTGCCTGTGCCCTGCATACCGCAGCCATGCAAATATTCCGGTATTCCTCTGCTCCTTTCATTGTCTGAAAACCTGTCCGGATTGCCGTATCTTCCATGGAACTGATCCATAAACGCTTCACCGGTTTCCTGCATCCGGCAAGGTCATACACTCTCTGGAAGATCATTTCCCCTTCCCTTCCTGCATCACAGCCATTTACCAGATAGTCCACATCTGCCCGGTTCATCAGGCTTTTTAACACATCAAACTGTTTCTTCTTATCTCTGGAAACTTTCAACTTCCAGACCTGCGGGAGAATCGGAAGGTCATCAAACTGCCATTTCTCATATTTCGGGTCATATTCCTCCGGCTGTGCATACTCTGCCAGATGCCCAAGGCACCAGCTGACAATACAGCTCTCCCCTTCTAAATATCCGTCCTCTTTTTTATAAGCTGACAGATTTTTGGCATAACTCTGTGCCACACTTGGTTTCTCTGCGATCACTAAAAATTTTGACATACGCTTTTTTTGTCCTTTCTGAAAAAAGGGCAGCCAAACTGCTCTGGCTGCCCCTGTCCTTATTTTGGTTGCTTCTTTGGAGATGGAAGTTTATTCTTCTTCCTCATCCTCTTCTTCATTTACATACGGTCCGTCAGAGAACTCCAGCTGTTCGCTTACATAGTCCTCCTCTTTGCCACGTCCATGCTTTTTATAAACGGCGATACCTGCCACTCCAAGAATCGCTGCAAGTACGATTGCTCCAAGTCCTTTTACATTCATTCCTGTCTTTTCTTCTGTCTTTTCTTCTTTCTTCACTTCGGTTTCCGCCTCTGCTACCGGGGTAGTTTCCGGTGTGGTTTCCGGGATCACTACGGTTGATTCTTCGGTTTCTTTGCTCTTTTCTGTCTCATCCAGAAATTCTGCCAGGTCATTCTCATCGACCAGGGACATCATATATACATTTTCTGTATTGCTGGAACGGTCAATGACCATGTAAAATGTATTTCCCTTCTTGGTCTGGATGGTAAGGAACTGTTTCGTATCATCATTTTCCTTATCATCCACCAGCTGGGCATTTCCCGGAGTAGAAAAAGCAGAATTATCCCCTTCCCCGGTGACCCTTCCGGTATCCTCTTTCTTCTCCGTATCTTCTGTTGATTCTGTTGCCGTTTCTTCTACTACCTGTGTCGTTGTCTCCTCTGCCGGTGGGTTTGCATTTGCATAAACCGTAGCAATGGATGTCCCGGAGATCATGGTGACTGCCATGGCAATCATAAGCAGTTTCTTTAGCACTTTATTCCTCATCGTCTAAAACCTCTCTTTCTGTCATCTGACCAACAGGTGGTCTGTGAACTTCTGCGTTGTTTTCCTTTTTCTGCGGAGCTTTTGCATCCTCCACCGTGATACCACCGTCCTCATCCATCTGGATCGTAACGGTTCCTTTCTGAATCCCGTCAAGCAGGACAAGCAGGCTGCGGCTGTCCAGCTTCATGGAACGGAACGACTTAACGATCTCTATATCTTCCATCTGCTGTCTCAATGTATTCTGCCGCTTCAGGTGTTCCTGTAATTCAGCAATCTTATCCTCCGTTTTCTGAATATCATTCAGAAGTTTTTTTTAATTTCATGTTCATCTGCCTGTCACCTCCTTTAATGCAGACGACCAAACGCCATAAAATGTTCCTGCCAGTAAGCACTTGCAATGCTGGTATACTGGACAGGCTTGCCACAGTGGATCATCATGTTATTGCCGACATAGATTCCCACATGGCTTGCTCCCGGTGTGTCATAGGTTCCCTGGAAGAAGATCAGATCTCCCGGTTTTGCCTCCGATGGAGATACCTGCGAACAGTGTGACCGCAGCTCATCTGCAGTACATCTTCCGACATTCCATCCATTTCCACAGTTATTGATAACCCAGCTCACAAAACCGGAACAGTCAAAACCACTTGGGGAATAACCGCCCCATACATATGGAACACCCAGATATTTTTCTGCTTCCTGTATCATTTTGCAAACTGTGGATCAGATAAAGCATCTGCCGGTATGTCATAACCAAATCCACTGCTTCCGGTGGGTATGCTGTTTAGATCAAACAGATAATCACGGTTGCCGTAATATTTGTTATACGCATCGTAGCGTTCCTGTTCTTCCTCTGTCATACGGCTCCTTAACACGGCATCCAGGCTGTGGTTTGTCATCGTCACATCCAGACGGTTCACCTCTTTTGTAGTCGTGACCTGCACTTCCTGGTTTCCATTGCTGTCTGCTATGTAGGCTTCCCATGTCTGGTGTCCATGTGCGGATGCCGCCGCATGATTGTCATAGTAAACATCGAACTGTACCCCATATCTTGCGAACGCTCCGGTATCTTCTACTACATATTCCACACCGTTCATGACGACATGGTCCCGATCGGCACAAATGGATTCGCCGCATCCACGGCAATCGTATGGTTTGCTGTCGGCATTGCCCCACTGGCTGTCGGTCCGCCACTCCACTGGCCACAGCAGATCGGGCAGTTACAGTACCCACTTGTCACAACCAGTCCCAAGGACTCCCCTACCCGGACAGTCTTGGTTTCTGTAACTGTTTCTCTGGTAGAGTCTGTGGTGATTCCATACTGCTGTCGGAAGATCTCCTTAATCTCCTCTGCCACTTCATCGTAAGTGAAGCCGCCGTATTTTACCGTAAGATAAGAGATCAACTGATATGGGTTATGACCGATCTCATCAATCTGGTACCGGTATTCGTCATAATCCGGATGGGTGGATTCCATCTGATTAATCTGTGTATTCAGTGCTTCTTCCAAGGCACGGTACGCATTTTCAGCGGCATAAATATCTTCATCCGTACTGGAATAGCTGGTAGAGATGATCGCTGAGGAAGCTCCCTGCAAGGATGCCGTACAGCTGGTAAAACTGGCTGCGATCAGCACAAAGATCAGGGCAAAGACTGCTACCGTGGCAAAAATTCCCCGGTTCTGTGCCATCACCATCTTGACCGCATCTTTCGCTTTTTCCGTAAACTTCTGTGCGGAAGTGATCGCTGCATCCTTTACTTTTTTACTCTGTCTGGCTGCCTGATACTGCTTCTGGTAACGCTTCTTCTGAAAGAGTTTCTGCAGGGCAGATTTCTTTTTCTTCTCTGCTTCTCTTTTCACTGCGTCCTTCGCTTCATTTCCATAGGCAGTCTCAAATATCAGCCTGCTCCTTTCTGCTTCATCCAGGACGCTTTCTTTTAATCTCCGGGATTCTTCCCTTCGCCCTTTCAGCCGTTCCCGCATGTAGATGGATTTCCTTGCAAGGCTTTCCCCGACAAGCTCTGCCCGGTGTGCCCCTTCCACTGCCGCATTTTCATCCTCTTCTTCGTGCGTTTTCCAGTGTGCTGCTGTGACTGCCGCATCTTTGACTGCCGATGCCGGATTCCGGATACCGATCCCGGCACCATGTACCATGCCGTCACCCTCATCACCAAAAGACAGACGGGAAACTTTTTTCCGCTGTTCCTTCAGCACCCGTTCCCTTTTGGACTTGCCTTTGATCTCCTCGTGGAACTTATCCAGGGAATTTTCCATCACTTCGGAAGTTTCCCGGTAACGGCAGATTCTCTTTTGGCTGCTTTTTCTTCTCTGGAAGTCTCCTTTTCCTTCCTT
>ENA-OQCS01001891-OQCS01001891.1-human-gut-metagenome-genome-assembly--contig:-NODE-1891-length-10033-cov-1.978397_pt1 | contig 10033 bp, 7 predicted proteins | sample MGYA00242757_ERZ504575 | MGnify/ENA primary metagenome ERZ504575 (study PRJEB26092, sample SAMD00036297) | human gut metagenome | host: Homo sapiens | study: EMG produced TPA metagenomics assembly of... | reverse complement strand
CTTCCTAACTACCGTGGTGAATATGATAATGTGATTGATGCAATGGCCGACGTTATGTGGGCAATCCGCAAGACCCGGAAATAGTATATGGTTTTGGTCCTTCTATCAAATTCAAGAAATGGGATTTCTCTTTCTTCTTTCAAGGAGTAGCCCGTACGTCTATTGTTGTAGGATATTCATCCTTTTGGTACGGATGGATTGCGAAATGTTCAGAAATTTATTGCGAATGATTACTGGAGTGAATCCAATCAGAATATTTATGCCGCATATCCTCGATTGAGCAAACAATATAATCAGAACAATACGGTTGCTTCAACGTATTGGTTGCGGAATGGTGCGTTCTTGAAACTGAAAGATGTGGAGGTCGGTTTCTCTCATAAATTGTTTAGAGTTTATCTGCGTGGTTCCAACCTGTTGACGTTTTCTCCTTTTGATTTGTGGGATCCAGAACAGGGAAATGGTAATGGAATGTTTTATCCGACTCAGAAAAGTTTTAATGTTGGTATTCAATTCTCATTTAATAAATAAAGAAATATGAAAAAATTATATATCGTATCACTTGGTCTTTCTTTGTTATTGACAATTCCTTCATGTAATTATCTGGACGTTGTGCCAGATGAACGTCCGACAGAGGAAGATGCTTTTCAGGATAAATATGCGGCAGAGCGTTATTTGTATTCTTGCTATTCTTTTATGCCGCAGGAGAGACAAATGGGAGCTTCCATTCGCCCTCATGGAGAAATTTTGTCTTCGACTGATTCTCCTGCGACAGATATTTTGTTGGGAAATATTTCTGCTGCAAATCCGGGGGATTATAGGTTTTGGTCCAGAATGTATGGGGCGTTCAGAAGATGCTATACTTTTTGGAGAACGTAGACAATGTCCTCATTTGGACGAAGAAACCAAAAAAATCTATAAGGCGGAAACTAATTTTCTTTTAGGCTATTACGGTTTTTATTTGATGAAGGCCTATGGCCCCTTCATCATTCCGGAAGGTTTATATGATTATAATATGTCACCGGCGGATTATCCCAAGCGGGCAAAATTCGATGATTGTGTGGACTGGATTATCGGTCGATTGGATGAAGCAGGAGCTGGATTGTTGGACAAGCAACCGGTGAATGCGTTGGGCCGGGCAACTACGGTGATTAATGATGCGCTGAAGTCAAGGGTATTGCTTTATGCCGCTTCTCCTTTATTTAACGGGAATACAGCTTTTTATGCGAATGCTTTGTTGGATCCGGAGACAAAGGAACCGCTGATGCCTCAGACATATGATGCGAATAAATGGAAGAAAGCATTGGAAGCGAGTGAAACGGCGATTAAAAATGCGGAAGCGGCAGGCCATGAATTGTATCAAGGCGAAGCAACTGAGGAGATGCCTTTTCCGGCAGATCCGACCGAATATTCTTTGCGTATGACATTTATTGATCGTGAAAATAAAGAGGTGATTTGGGGAGATTCCCGTAAAGAGGGGTATTATGGTTTGCAAAATGAATGCACTCCACGTGATCCGGAAAATGAGGATCCGTCATGGAACAACAATTCTCCTCAGTTGGAAATGGTTGAAATGTTTTATTCGGAAAAAGGATTGCCGATTAAAGAAGATCCTACTTATTATCCCGAATCCCAATGGTTCCAATTGGATAAATATGAAGGGAGACGACTTGTAAGTTACATTTGAAACGTGAACCGCGTTTTTATGCATGGATTAGCTTTCATAATGGTTGGTATGAATTGCAACGTAATGGGGAAAGTCGTATTCGTACGATGTATAGGAATGAAGATATTCACGGCAGTGGAACTCGTACTCGTAATTATTCCAAGTCCGGTTATTTGGTGAAAAAAGGAGTTGGCCCTTCTTTTAGTACAAGAAATGGTTATCCGAATTATCCATGGCCTTTGATTCGTTTGGCTGAGCTTTATTTGAACGCAGCAGAAGCTGCCATTGAAGTTAATGATTTAGAATTGGGTAAAAAATATTTGAATAAAATAAGGGAACGTGCTGGTATTCCGACGGTCGAAGCTTCGTGGAAAGGTGTGGCAAGTTTGACACAAGATAAGTTGAGGCAGATTGTTCATCAGGAGCGAAATATCGAACTATTTTGTGAAAGCCATTATCGCTGGGATTTGAATCGTTGGTTGGAAGCTGAGAAAAAAATGAATCATAATCCCCATGGATTAAATATTAATGGTAAGACAGATGAGGACTTTTTCACGCCGGTAGAAGTCAATGTGCGTTGGGGATTCACAAGCCCCGCCAATTACCTGATGCCGATTGAAACAAGTGAGTTGAATATGAATACCAAGCTTGTTCAAAATCCGGGATATTAATATTAAAAACAGTCGTACAATTATGAATAAATTAGTTTTGTTTTTATGTGTTTTTATAGCGTTTTGTACGTTTGCGTCGTGCAATGATGATGAAAGTGATTACTCATATCAAATTGCTAACGTGAAAGCGGAAGCGCGTGAAGGAGCTATTATGTTAAGATGGGACCTTCCTAAAGATTCGGATTTTTTATTTGTCAAAATCGAATATTTCAATATTCGTCAGCAAAAAGAGGTTGTATGCAATAAAAGTATTTATGCAGATTCTCTTTTGGTGGACGGGCTGTTGGCTCGGGATGGGGAATACCATTTTAAGTTGACCGCAGTTAACGAGGCTGGTGTGACAAGCCATATTGGTTCTGAAGTTTCTTGTACACCCTTGCCTGTGAAGCCGATCGTGACAAGGAAAGAAACATTGCTTGAAAATGTTGAAATAGTCAGATTCTCTACCAATGCACAAGAACCGACTGAAGGTCCGTTGGAGAACCTTTTTGACGGAGATAATGGTACATTTTTTCATACACCTTGGAGTACTGATCCTGTTCCATATCCTCAATGGGTACAGATAGACTTATCGGAAGCGGTCAATGGTGCGAAGTTTATGACAATCAATCGCAATAATGGTGGTGGTGGCCGTCCGGATCATGTAGAGATCCTGGGTAGCAACGACCAGCAGAATTGGGACAAGTTATATGAATTTTACGGTTCAACAGATATTCCGAATACGGCAAGTGGTAAGTATCAAAGTCCGATGATTGACGGTGGTAAAACTTCTTACAAGTATTTCCGGTATAATGTTTTGTCTAGTAATGGAGGTGATTATTGGAACATGGCAGAGATGCAATGGAGTTTTTATAAAGTGGTTGAAACTGTTTATGATCCAGAAAATGAGAAAGATTAAATAATGTTATAAAATAGAAGAGTACTTTTTTATCTGGTAAATTAAGTGATAATGATGAAATATATGTATTTAGTCTGCCTTCTTGTCTTTTGGAGTTTTTCAGTGAAAGGACAGGGGAGGATGGATAGAGAGAATGAATATCGGACACAGGTCTTTGACGCTTATCCGACGGTAGAGGAAACTGCCCGGAGTTTGAAAACGAGTGGTTACAACCCGTTTGAAAACCCGACCGGAATTTGGTTTTCCAAAGGAGAGGAGGTCGTTTTGACAGTAAGCGATACACAAGGGGAAACCCCGTTTCTTTGTACGTATGATTATGAACAGAATGGAAGCCTGAAGCGCTACCCGTTAGAAAGCGGCGAAAATAAGATTTGTATTGAAGAGAGCGGTTTGGGGTACTTGTTTTTTATACATCCCGCTGGAATGAGATGAAACCGCTTGTGGTTAATTTTAAAGGCGGACGGGTAAACGGTTATTTCGACCGGCGTAAACATACGAATGCTTATTGGAAACAGCTGTTGGCCAGTGCGGTTTGTGACAGGTTGGATATAAAGGGAGATTATATCAACTTGGCTTATAAGGTGTCGAGCCTCAAGCAGCATTGTCCGGAAAAGGGGCTTGCTTTGATCGATTTTTATGATCGCATAGTAGATATCGAACATGAATTGATGGGGCTAAAGAAGTATAATTTGCGTCCACGTAATCACATGTTTGCACGAGAAGTTCCTTCCGGCTTGTTTGCCGATGGATGGGGAGCAGGGTTTGCTTCGGATTGTATGCATGAACTAGCCAATCCGGATAATATTCATAAAGGGACTTGGTGCATTGCTCATGAACTGGGGCATGTCAATCAGATTCGTCCGGGTTTGAAGTGGGTTTCAACGACCGAAGTGACGAATAACATCTATTCGGTTTGGTGCAGGTTCTTGTTGGAACCTGATTATTTGAATTTGGAACAGGAGCGGGTGAATGACGGTGATGACAACCATGTATTGGGTGGACGCTTTGATTCGTATCTGAATTATGGTATTGTGAAAGGAGAGCAATGGCTTTGCCAACGAGGACAGGACAGAATGAAGGATTACGAAAACGGAGGTGATCATTTCGTTAAACTTTGCCCTTTATGGCAGTTGCAACTTTATTATGCGGTGGCAGGTCATGGCAATGCCTGGAATTGTCCGGACTGGTTTGCTGATGTGGCGCAAATCGTGCGTAATACGGATGAAAGTGAATTGTCTCATGGCGAGTTGCAATTGAATTTCATGAAAAATGTGGCGGATGTGGTTAAGGAAGATCTGTCTGACTTTTTTGTCAAAGTCGGAATGCTGAAACCTATTGACAAGGATATGGATGATTATTCCCGTGCTCAATTGACGATTACACAAGAACAGTGCGACAAATTGAAAAGGTATATGTCAAAATACCCCAAACCGGCCAGCCCCGTCCTTTATTACCTGACGGCAAATAGTGTGCAGGCATATCGGGATCGATTGCCTGTTATCGGAGCATATGGCAAGGGAGTAGAGCATAAAGACGGGATAATCGTTGCGGACCATAATGTCTGGAAAAACGTGACGGTTTTTGAAACATATAGAGAGAAAGAACTGATAAAGGTTTCAATGGTTGGAACGGATTCTCCTAATCGGGATTATACACTTATTCGTTATCCGGAAGGTGCGACACGGGTTGAGGCTGTCGCATGGGATGGAACACGGACATTGGTGTTTGGTAAAAGATAATTCAAATATGAAATATCTTATTTTATTCTTGATTATGGCTTGTGGAGGATGTAGCCACTCCGGAGACCAGGAACCGGATGCGGAGTCTTCCGGACGTGGGTCGTTTTGGTCCGCTTCGCCTGCCTGCCAATGGGAGGATGCGTTTGTTACCGGTAATGGCCGTCATGGGACGATGGTCTGGGGGCGGCCGAATGACGAGCGTATTGTTTGTGTGCATGAGGAATTGTTTGTCCGTGGTTGGGATCGTAATAAAAAGACTGTGCCGGTAACGGCACAGCTCCTTCCTGAGGTACGGCATTTGATAGATGCGGGTAAGACGGACGAGGCGGATCGCCTGATCACCTTAGAGGCGGACCGCCAGTTGAAAGAGATGGGAGCGGAACAGCGTTGGCCTCTGATTCCTCATCCGGCTTTTGATTTGCATATACAATATATGGGTACTGCCGTATCTGTAAAAGATGACTATCGTCGTCAGCTTGATCTTGAAACGGGAGTCAGTTCTGTCTTCTGCCAGGGCGAAGATGGAGTGGAAGAGTCGGTGTTCTCTTCGAGGACGGACAATGTGAATGTTATTCGTCTGAAGGCTGGTAAGACCGGAAAAATAGATGTTACGCTGGGATTGGAAGAAACGCCTGGTCGGCATGGGAGTCATTTTGAACACAATTTGGACAGTGCTTTTACTTTCGTGAAGTCCGCTGCAGAATCGGGCTGGCTCACCTATCGGGCTGGTTACAGGCAGGATCCGGAGGTTACGAGGGATTGGCGCGGGTAACGTTGAAAGGGGGAAGCATGAAACCGGAAGGATCGGTCTTGCAAGTGGAAGACGCGGATGAGGTGCTGATTGTAGTCCGTATCACTCCTTTGGTTGATGGCAAAGTGTCGGAAGAAAAGGAGGTGCGTCAGGAGTTGTCCGGACTTCCGGCTGATTATGGGAAATTATTACATTCTCACCAGAAAGCACATGGTGAGATGTTCCGTCGGATGCAACTCGATCTGGGTTGTGCTTCGGATTGGAAGAACATTCCGGTGGAGCAGATGTTGGCAAATGTCCATGAAGAGGGGATCACTCCGTTGTTTATGGAGCAGATACATGCCATGGGACGTTATCTCCTGATTTCGTCTTGCGGGAAGTACCCGCCTCCTTTGCAAGGGATTTGGGGTGGCGGTTGGAAGCCTGCCTGGATCGGTGGTTTTGTGTGGGATTCGAACATAAATCTGGCAATTTCGGCGGCGGCAATGAGTAATCTGCCGGAGTGCGCGGAGTCTTATTGCGGCTATGTCGAACGCTTGCTGCCCGGTTGGCGTTTGAATGCTAAGAATTATTTGGGTTGCCGTGGCTTTATTGTAGCACATTACAATGATCCGGAAAATGGTTTTCTGACACATTTCGGTCCGTCTTTCCCTTGGATGTGCTGGCCTGGCGGAGCAGGGTGGAATTTACGTCCTTTCTATGAATATGCAATGTTGATGGGAGATAGTGTAATGTTGAAAAACAGAGTATTGCCTCTGTATCGCGAGATGGCGGATTTTTATGAGGACTATCTGGTTATGGGTGATGACGGCCTATATCACATAAGTCCGAGTGTGTCGCCGGAGAATGCACCGACTGGGACACATACCTGGTTGAGTAAAGACGCAACGATGGATGTGGCGGTTGCTCGTGAAGTGTTCGGGATATTGCTTGATTTGAGTGACCGATTTAATCTTCCGCAGGCGGAACGCCTCAAGTGGTCGTCTTATCTGGAAAGATTGCCTGAGTATCGTATAAATGAGGACGGGGGCTTTGGCGGAATGGGTAGATGCCACTTATCCGGATGTCTATAATCACAGGCATTTGTCTCATTTGTATCCGGTATTTCCCGGCTCTCAATTGAGTAAAAACAAAGGTGATGTGCAATTGGTAAAAGCTGCCCAAGTGGCATTGGACAAACGTTTTGAGTTTGATACCAGTTCGGCTCATGGCCTGCTTCATGTGGCTCTCCAGGCTGCCCGTTTAGGTGATATGGATAAAATCACTAAGAATTTGGATCGTTTCAGCCATCGTTATTATGTCTATAACAGCTTGGTGACATCTCATGATCCGGATCATCGGATTTACAATCTGGATGCCGTATTGAGTTTGCCCCGCTTGTTTATGGAGATGCTGGTGTATACCGAGCCGGAGAAGATCGAATTATTGCCGGCGTGGCCTGAAGGGTATGCTGATGGCCGGTTGAAAGGTATCCGTGTGTTCGGAGGGCATACGCTGGATCTGGCATGGGCGAATGGTGAAGTGACCGAAGCTGTTTTACATGCAGCCCAGGATGGTCCGTATGAAGTGGCTTACCGGGGTCGGACAAAGCAACTGGACTTGAGTGCCGGTGAAGACTATGCTATATCTTTTTAAGTACTGGTTGGAGGTGTCAAAACGGACTTGTCCCCACGCTTGACACCTTCTTTTTACCTCTTCAGCTTTCCCACAAACATCAGGTTATTGTCGTTCTCATGGAGCGTAGTGGCCAATTCTTTCAGTTGGGCTTTCGCTTCGGGAGGACATTTGCCGGAGGAGAGATGGGCTTCGATCATTTCCTGAAGTGCAGCCGGTTCGACATTGAAAATGAATCTGCCCTTGTTGAAGCGGTTGTTCGGATTGGGAATCGGGAGATTCCCGTAGAAGTCGTTGACCAGGTGATATTGGGAAGATGACATTTCATCTTATCTACCAGTATGTCTCCTCCGGGTGTGAACCGGCCTTTATCCCAAGTGTAGTAATGGATGAGGATATGATTGGGCAGTTCCGTGTAGATATGGATAGTTTTTGAGCAAAACCGGGGAAGTTCATCGTGAAACGGGGGATCAGCTTGTTTGCTTCCGTATCGTATGTGAAAGTCGTGTCGATGCCGGTATAAAAGAAGTCGAATGTCCCGATATTCCGGTAGGAAAATATCTCATTGTCGAAATTTCCTGCCAACATATAGTCGAGTGCCGGTATCTGTGATAGGATGTTCCCGTCCGTGTCCATCCGGAAAGCGATCGGCGTCCCTTCTTCAAAAGGCATGTGTACGACCGAGAGCGTACCGTCGGCATTGACCTCGATTTTCGGTTTGTTGATTTGTCCGGGAAGATTGATATCTTTTATCCATTTCCCGTCAAGGCCGTACATCATGATTTTCTTCCCATAAAAGAGAGAGAGGAATATATGGCCGCCTCGTTCGTCGATACTCACGTCGTAGATAGTCACCGGATACTCGCCCGGTCCGTTTCCCATTGCACCTATGTTGCAGAGGAATTTTCCGTCCTTGTCGTATAGCTTGACCACGTTGGATTGCTGCCGTACGCAAATGTAGTTATCGCTCACCTCGATCCACCAGCCTTGAACAGGGCCTCGTCGGAGGTTTCAAAACGCACGATCCGGCAATCTTCGACCAGTTCGCTAAGTGGGATATCAATCGTATCGCCTGCCGCTTTCAGGTCGCAGATGTAAAGCGGGCCGTCCGGGTTTTCGATTATCCTGACACTGCGTCGTCAGTTACCAACGATTTCGGAACGGAGGAATTACAACTTGCAAGGCTTGCAGAAGGAAAACGATAGCGGGAAGGAATGCTTTTGTTTTCATATTCACGTAGATTTAAGTGATTATAAAACAAAAGTATGAATAATTCGTAGATACGAACTATTCATACTTATTATAATAATTAAATGATTAATGTAAATTAACGGATGAACAACAGTTCCCTATATTTCGGCAGCGGCCACATCTGGTTATCGACCATCAGCTCCAGGTCGTCGATGTGGCTACGGATTTCGTCCAGATAGGGAGCGACGGTATCATGGTAAGCGATCGCTTTGGTACGCAATCGTGATACGGTTTGCTTTTTTGCGGGCTTCCACCATTTCGTCCACCATGCGAGTGACGGAACAGATATGTCCGGCAATCTTGCGAACCAGGCGTCGGGCTCTTCCGACATATCGTCATATTCCGGATATCCGCCGAAAGTCTCTTTCAGTTTGGCGATGTTGTCCAATAGCAATGACTGGTAGCGGACGGCAACCGGGATGATATGGTTGAGCGATAGGTCGCCAAGGACACGAGCTTCGATCTGTACCTTTTTGATATAGATTTCCCATTTCACTTCGTTGCGGGCTTCCAATTCCTTTTCGCTCAGTACACCCGTTTCCTTGAACATCCGGATAACTTCCGGTTCAGGTAGCATCGTATTGTAACGGAACGCTGTTTTCGCAATCCAGGCCGCGGCGGCAGCTTCTTCCTTCCATTCGTCGCCGTAGCCGTTCCCGTCGAAACGGATCGGTTTGGATTCCTTGATATAGGCTTTCAGCACTTCGAAGATGGCGGCCTCTTTGCTCTTTCCTTCGGCACGCAAGGCTTCGACATCCTGTTTGAACTGGCGGAGCTGGTAGGCTACGGCAGAGTTCAGTGCCAACATCGCTGAACCGCAGTTGGCCGACGATCCCAATGCACGGAATTCGAAACGGTTTCCGGTGAAAGCAAAAGGAGAGGTGCGGTTACGGTCCGTATTGTCTAACAGCAGTTCAGGGATCTGTCCGAAGCCGAGATGCAGGCGTTTCTTGTCGTCCACTTCGATAGCGTCTTCGATGGAACAGTTCTCGAACTTGTCCAGAATTTCGGTGATCTGTGTTCCTAAGAAGGATGAGATGATGGCGGGAGGCGCTTCGTTGGCGCCCAGGCGGTGCGCGTTGGTAGTCCGAAGCGATACTGGCTTTCAGCAAGGCGTTGTATTTATAAACGGCCATCAGCGAGTTGACCACGAATGTGATGAAACGCAGGTTGTCTTCCCGGTCCTTTCCCGGAGAGAAGAGGTTGATACCCGTATCGGTTCCCATCGACCAGTTGCAGTGCTTACCCGAACCGTTCACGCCCATAAAAGGCTTTTCGTGGAGCAGCACGCGGAAGTTGTGGCGGCGGGAGACACGTTTCATCACCGACATCAACAATTGGTTGTGGTCGTTGGCGAGGTTGCATTCCTCATAAATAGGCGCTAGCTCGAACTGGTTCGGGGCAACCTCGTTATGGCGTGTCTTGACCGGGATGCCCAACTTGTAG
>ENA-OQCS01001890-OQCS01001890.1-human-gut-metagenome-genome-assembly--contig:-NODE-1890-length-10036-cov-1.726108_pt1 | contig 10036 bp, 14 predicted proteins | sample MGYA00242757_ERZ504575 | MGnify/ENA primary metagenome ERZ504575 (study PRJEB26092, sample SAMD00036297) | human gut metagenome | host: Homo sapiens | study: EMG produced TPA metagenomics assembly of... | reverse complement strand
GGACACATACCGGGAAGCATGTCATGCTGTATGAAAACTGCATTATGGCAGGTGGGATCCTTGGAAATATTTTCTGGGTATACGGGCTCGCAATGCCTGGCGGCAAATGGATCGTTCCGGTGTTTGGACTTTTTTCCGGAATTTTTGTTGGTTGCTGGTCAATGGCACTTGCGGAAATCCTGAATATTTTTCCGATTTTTATCCGGAGGATCAAAATTCTGAAATGTGTGCCATGGCTGATTTTTGGGATGGCGCTTGGGAAAAGCCTTGGAGCACTTCTGTTTTTCTATAAAAGATGGTAACTGGAGGAGAAAATGAAGCAACAAGAGAAAGAAAAAGAGTATGAAACATATGTAAAAGAGAAAACACCGGTCAGGAAGCCTGGACCTGCGATGGCAAAAGCATTCGTGACCGGCGGGATCATCTGTACGATTGGACAGACGATCTTAAATGCGTGCGAAAAGGCGGGAATGTCAAAGGATATTTCTGCAAGCTGGTGTTCACTGATCCTGATCCTGGCAAGTGTGGTGCTGACCGGATTTGGAATCTATCCGAAGATCGCGAACTGGGGAGGAGCGGGAGCACTGGTGCCAATCACCGGATTTGCCAATTCCGTTGCGGCGCCGGCAATTGAATACAAAAAAGAGGGGCAGGTTTTCGGAATTGGCTGCAAGATATTTACGATTGCAGGACCTGTGATCCTGTACGGAGTTTTCACCAGCTGGGTTCTGGGACTGCTCTACTGGATTGGGACGCTGATCGGAATTGTGTGAGCAAGGAGGGATGGACATGAATGCGATGAAAGGGACACAGAGTATTGCATTTTCGGAAAGTCCGTATCTGGTAAGCGCCGGATCGGTTGCCGGAAAAAAGAAGGAGAAGGACCACTTGGAAAATATTTTGATATTGCATCGGAGGATGACCTTTTCGGAGAGAAAACCTGGGAGCTTGCAGAAGGAACAATGCAGAAGCTTGCGTGTAAGCTGGCATTGAAAAATGCGGGAGTACAGCCGGAGGAGGTACGCTATCTCTTTGGCGGCGATCTTTTAAGACAGGGAATTGCTACATCGATGGGGCGGAAGAACTTCAGATCCGGTGTTTGGTCTTTTCGGCGCATGTTCCACATCCGGAGAGGCACTTGCCCTTGCTGCAATGACTGTGGCGGCAGGCTATGGAGATCTGGTGCTTGCTGCAACATCGAGTCATTTTGGAAGTGCAGAAAAAGAATTCCGTTTTCCACTTGGCTATGCGAATCAGAGACCACTTTCTTCTACCTGGACAGTGACAGGAAGCGGAGCCTTTCTGGTAGGAAAAAAGAAAAGCCGGGTGCGGATCAGTGGAGTGACGATTGGGAAAATTGTGGATTATGGGCTGAAGGATTCACAGAACATGGGAGCGTGTATGGCACCGGCAGCGTGTGATACGATTCTGCAGAATCTTATGGATTTTGGAAGAGGTGAAAAGGATTACGACCGGATCATTACCGGAGACCTGGGCTATGTGGGGCAATCGATTTTATTTGACCTGCTTCGTAAGAAAGGGCTGGATATCAAAGAAAATCATATGGACTGCGGAATGACGATATTCGATCAGCAGACACAGCATACCAATCCGGTGGAAGCGCTGCGGCTGCGCGGCGATCACTCTTGCAGCATATATTATGCCACAGCTGATATCGGGGGAGTGGAAAAGGATTCTTTTTGTACCAACGGGGGCGCTGATGTCGACGGTCAGCTTCAATGAAGGAGAAAGCGTTCCGGGAATTGCACATGGAATTGTGCTGGAACATTGTTAAAGGAGGAAAGAAAATGGACTATATCAATGCATTCTGGGTAGGAGGACTCATCTGTGCACTGGCGCAGATCCTGCTTGACCGGACCGAAAATGATGCCGGGAAGAGTCATGGTAAGCCTGGTGGTACTTGGCTGCATTCTTGGTTTTGTACAGATATTTAAACCATTGCAGGAGTATGCGGGGGCAGGCGTGAGCGTGCCACTGCTCGGTTTTGGAAATACTTTATGGAACGGGGTAAAAGAGGCAGTCGACAAGGAAGGATTTATCGGAATTTTTCTTGGAGGATTCAAGGCAAGTGCGGCAGGAATCAGCGGCGCATTGATTTTTGGGTACATTGCATCATGGATATTTGAACCAAAGATGAAGGGGTAATGGAAATAATTTCGTCAGAACTACGAAAGAAAATTTATTGTACAGAGAGAAAAATGATGTTAAGATGAAATCGTGCTGTGTAAATGGCCTGTAAAATAAGAATCAGAGTGAAAAAGAAAAAGTACATAAGAGGAGATAACACGACTATGAAGTACACAAGTATCATTATTCCGTTTGTCGGAGGCCTTGGTATGTTCATTTATGGAATGCAGATCATGGCACAGGGGCTGGAGAATGCTGCCGGCAACCGGATGAAGTCATTGCTTGAAGCACTTACAAAGAATAAGTTCTTCGGCGTATTGCTTGGAGCGTTCATTACCGCAGTGATCCAGAGCTCATCTGCGACGACCGTCATGGTAGTCGGTTTTGTAAATGCCGGTATCATGAACCTTCAGCAGGCGATGGGAGTTATCATGGGTGCGAACATCGGTACAACAGTTACCGGATGGCTGGTATCCAGTGTAGAATGGGCCAAATTTTTAAGTCCGTCCAATCTGGCACCGGTTGCGATCATGATCGGTGTGATCATTATGCTGACCGGAAAGAGGCGTTCGACAAAAGATATCGCAAGTATTGTGGTTGGTTTCGGACTTTTATTTGTCGGGATTTCATCCATGTCCTCAGCGGTGGAACCACTGAAAGATAATGCAGCATTCTGCAATATTTTCGTATCACTGGGACACAATCCGTTGCTTGGAATTGTGGCGGGTGCAGCAGTTACGGCGATCATCCAGAGCTCCTCTGCATCGGTCGGAATCCTGCAGAGCCTTGCAGCAGCAGGTCTTGTACCGTTTGGCGCAGCAATCTATATTATCATGGGACAGAATATCGGTACCTGCGTAACTGCAATCCTGTCCAGTGTGGGTGCAAAGAAAAATGCGAAAACCGCAGCGCTGATGCATCTGATTTTTAATATCATCGGAACGATCATTTTCAGTATTATTGCGATCGCATATCTGAGTATTGTGAATCCGGCATGGGCGCATGGAAATATCACCCAGACACAGATCAGTATGGTGCATACGGTATTCAATATTGTGACAACCGTTCTGCTGTTCCCGGTTTCTGACTGGATCATCAAGCTTGCCAAGAAGATCGGACATGTGGAAGAAGAGGTACAGGATGAAAGTGTAGTCCTTCTGGATGACCGTATGCTGGAGACCCCTGGTATCGCGATTCAGTCAACCGTTTCCGAGCTTGTCCGAATGGGACATGTGGTTGCGGATTCTCTGGAGGTTGCAAGAAAAGTTATGTTCGAACGAAAAGAAGAACAGATTGCGTTCCTGAAGGAAGAAGAAAGCAAGGTAGACCGGTTAAGTGCCGGTATCACATCCTATGCGATCAAGCTGTCGACTCTGCAGATCAATGAACGTGAGCATGAAGAGGTGGCGCATATGCTCCAGATCGTGTCGGATATGGAACGTATCAGTGATTACTGCGAAAACATTTCTGAGTTCGCGGAATCACTGCTGGAAAAGCAGGTGGATTTCTCTGAGGTTGGAGTGGAACATCTGAACAAGATGCTGGATGTCTGCATTGCAAGTTATCTGTATGCGTTGGAAGCCTTTGAGTCCAATGACCGCGAAAGTGCGTTAAAGACCATCGAGAAAGAAACAGAGGCAGACGGGCTGGAGATTTCCCTCCGCGCAAAGCATATCAAGCGTCTTACCAACAGCAGTGTAACACAGAAGCCGGAGTGGTATTCCTTGATTCTCTGGTATGCCTGGAAAGAATTTCCGACCATGCCAGAAATATTGCGGAAGAAGTGCTGGCGGAATAGAAGATAGGAAAATGCAAAAGTGCATGTGGCCTGACGGCTACATGCACTTTTCTGAAAGATATGAACAGCAAATATGTATATCCAAATGTATTCATGAGTATCGAAGATACCAATAAAGTGTCACAGTATGATACCGACATCAAAAAATATGCAGAGCAGAAGAAAGCCGACTGGATCTTAAATGGTGGAATCGAAAAAGAGTGGGATTCTTACCTTGATAAAATGGAAAAGTACGGACTTTCCGATTATCTGGCTATTAAACAGAAGTATTTCGACCAGTACCAGAAATCGCTTTCAGAAGAGAATAAGTAGCAGGAGAAAATGCATGAGTGAGATGTTAGAAAAAGCAAGATATTATGAGACAGAAAAACAAGTGTATGTAAAGAAAACGACCAAACCACTGTTCCATGTTACGGCACCGACCGGATGGATCAATGATCCGAATGGTTTTTCCGTATATGATGGGAAAATACATTTGTTCTATCAGTACAATCCATATCAGAGAGAGTGGGGACCAATGCATTGGGACATAGTGTGACTGATGATATGTCCGCTGGGAGCAGCTTCCGGCAGCGATTGCACCGGATCAGGAATATGATAAGGCAGGATGTTTTTCCGGAAGTGCGATCGAAGCAGATGGAAAGCATGTACTTGTATATACCGGAGTTACCAGAGTAAAGCAGGCAGATGGAAGTGAGCAGGAACGGCAGAATCAGTGTATCGCATTTGGTGATGGAAAAGATTATGTAAAGTATGAAAAGAATCCGGTTGTGACAGGTGAGATGCTTCCAGAAGGATGCAGCCGGATTGATTTCCGTGACCCGAAGATCTGGAAAGAAAACGATACCTATTATCTGATCGTTGGAAATAAGAATGATAATCAGGTTGGGCAAGTTGTGCTTTGTTCGAGCAAAAATCTGACAGACTGGAAATTTGAGACAATTCTGGCATCAAATGAAAATGGTGATATAGGAACGATGTGGGAATGCCCGGATTTCTTTGCTTTAAAAGACAAACATGTGCTGATCTGTTCGCCACAGGATATGAAGGCGCGGAAATATGAGTTTCACAATGGACATAATTCGGTGTATTTTTTGGGAGACTACGATGCAAACAGATGCAGATTCAGCAAAGAACAGCCGCATACACTTGACTATGGTATGGACTTCTATGCTCCACAGACAACAGAACTTCCGGATGGCAGACGGATCATGATCGCATGGATGAAATCATGGGATGCCTGTGTGATACCGAATTCGCAGGACTGGCAGGGAATGATGACATTTCCGAGAGAATTGGAGATAAAAGAAAACCGTATCTGGCAGAATCCGGTGAAAGAACTGGAAAATTATCATCAGAATCCATGTTGCTATGAACACGCAGAAATCGAAGGCGAGACAGTGCTTGCAGGAGTAGAGGGACGCACAATTGATCTTACGGTGACACTGGAAGATGGAGAAAATACAATCTTTTCTATCAACTGGCAGCAGATAGCGAGTATGAAACGAGTTATACCTATAATAAGGAACCAGAACTTCTGGAAATCGACCGTACATACTGCGGTGTTACAAAAGATGTGGTATGTGTACGAAAATTCAGAATTGAGGATCCGGCAGGGCTTAAAAAGATGCGTTTTATCCTGGATTATCATTCGATCGAACTTTTTATTAATGATGGACAGCAGACGGCGACCACTGCAATCTGTACGCCTCTGAATGCGAAAGATATTTATTTTTTCAGTGATAAGAAAATGACAATGAGTGTTGAAAAGCATGATATTATAATGTAAAAAGCAGGAGAATAAGAAATGGACGTAGTAGCTTTAGGGGAATTGCTGATTGATTTTACAGAAAATGGTATTAGTGGCCAGGGAAACCCATTGTTTGAGGCAAATCCGGGAGGGGCACCATGCAATGTCCTGGCAATGTTAACGAAGTTGGGACACAAAACGGCTTTTATTGGAAAAGTAGGAAATGATTTTTTTGGAAAGCAATTGGAAGATGCAATTAAAGAAATTGGAATCAATGTGACCGGTCTGAGGAAAGATGATAAAGTACATACGACATTGGCATTGGTTCATAATTATCCGGATGGAGACAGAGATTTCTCTTTTTATCGAGATCCGGGAGCGGATATGATGCTGACAGAAGAGGAAATTCCAGAGGAATTAATTCTTGAGACACGGATTTTTCATTTTGGAACCCTGTCTATGACACATGAGAAAGTACGCAGAGCGACAAAAAAAGCAGTTGCAATTGCAAAACAGGCTGGTGCGATCATTTCATTTGATCCTAATATACGTGAGCCACTGTGGAATTCAATGGATGAGGCAAGAGAGCAGGTATTGTATGGTCTGGGACAGTGTCATATCCTGAAAATTTCAGATAATGAAATTCAGTGGCTGACAGGAAAAAATGACTATACAGAGGCTGTAAAATGGATCAGGGAGAAATATGATATCCCGCTTATCCTGGTATCTATGGGAAAAGAAGGCAGTAGAGCTTATTATCAGGACAGGATGGTTGAAAAAGCACCTTTTATAAACGAAAATACAATAGAAACAACTGGTGCCGGAGATACATTTTGTGCATGTGTTTTGCATTACATATGTAAACATGGACTAGAAAATCTGACTGAGAAAAATTTAAAGGAAATGCTGACTTATGCAAATGCTGCCGCATCAATTATCACAACACGTAAGGGAGCATTGCGGGTGATGCCACGACCGGAAGAAATTGAGGCATTGATTGCAGGACATCACTAAATGTGGAGAGAAAGGGGCTGTGAAAAAGAATAATCCCCAAAAAGAAAGACCAAGAGTTTATAATAAACTCAAGGTCTTCTTTCTGTTATAATTTAACTTGTGAAAAAAATTAATTAACAAAATCTATCTAATCAAAGCTTCCATGGTGCAGCCTAAAGCTTTTAGTTGTAGGTACAAATGATGTATACGATATTTAAGCCAAAGGATATTCGAAAGTCATGCAGCGGATATCAATGGAGATGGAAACGTAACGATTACAGATTTAATGCGATTGCTGAATTATGTAAGTGGAAAAAGCGCAACTTTATAATTTTGAACAACTTTAAAGAACTGTATACAGAAATCCTATAGCAGAGAGTTCCCCTCTCTGCTATAATCATATCAGAAAATAAAAAGTACGAACCAAAATCTATCGGGGAGGTTATCACACATGCAGACACCTATTTTACAGGAAAGTAACTACAAAGAAGAAATGCAGACCATCGTAGAACCGTATCTTGTATCTATCGGAACGGAATTCTATCTGGAAAGACATGCAGGGCAGAAGATCCACTGTATGCATTATGTTCCGGAGAACCCACATGCGGTTGTGATGTTGTCACATGGATTTATTGAAAACGCGGAAAAATATAAGGAGATCGCCTATTATTTTGCAAAAGAAGGTTTTAGCGTATATCTTCCGGAGCACTGTGGACATGGCTTCAGCTATCGTCTGACAGAAGATGAATCCCTGGTGCATCTGGACAGCTTTGAACGTTATGTAGAGGACTTTATCTTTGTAACCAAGAAGGCAAAAGAGGACAATCCGGGGATGAAGATTTATCTGTACGGACATTCTATGGGAGGCGGAATTGCGGCAGCAGTTGCGGCAAGAGCACCGGAAATGTTTGAGAAGGTAATTCTGTCGTCACCGATGATCCGCCCACTGACCGGAGGGGTGCCGTGGCATGTGGCAAAGGCGATCGCAAAGACATCCTGCAAGGTGGGAAGGAATAAAAATATGTAGTCGGTCAGAAGCCATACAAGGAGCCAGGAAAATTTGAAGAGAGCTGCTCTCTTTCCCGTCCGAGATTTGAGTATTATGAAGAAAAAAGGACGAAGGAAGCCCATTATCATCTGAATGCACCGTCTTATGGATGGCTCGGAAATGCAATGCGTCTGAACCGGTATCTGGAAAAGACCGGATGGAAGAAGATCGAAGCACCTGTCATGCTCTTTTCGGCAGGCAAGGATAATCTGGTGTCGAATGCAGCGCAGGAACGTTTGTGCGAAAACTAAACAAGAACAGACCGGAAAGTGCCGAGCTTGTGAAGTTCCCGGAATCCAAGCATGAGATATTCAATGCGGAAAATACGATTGCGGAAAAATACTGGAAGAAAGTGTTTGTTTTTTTGAATCATGATTTGAAAGAATGTAAAGAAGCTGTAAATTATATAAATTGCTTATTGATAAATGCAAGAAAAGTGGTAAGATAAAATTTACAGAAAGGAATGAGACAAATGGGATTTTTTGATAATCTGAAAAACAGCCTGACAGAAACCGGTCAGGATTTATCACAGAAGGCAAAGGATACGACAGAGATTTTCCGCCTGACAAATTTAAATAAGACGAAAGAAAAAGAAATTGAAAAAGTCATTTACCAGATAGCAGTACATACTATGCCAATTACAGGGACGAATGCATGGAAAAGATGCCGGAGCTTGCCGCACAGATCAAATCCCTGCAGGATGAGATCGCGGTCAACAAAGAGATGATTGAAAAATTATCGACAGAAGAGATCTGCCGCAGTGTGGAAAGAAAGTGAACCCTGGAAGTAATTCTGTACTTACTGTGGAGCGGCACTGGAAGCACCGACAGAACAACCGGAGGAAAAGGCAGAAGTGAAAGTGTGCAAGTCCTGTGGAAAGCCGCTGGAAGAGGGGGCTGTATTCTGTACAAACTGTGGAACAAAAATAGAAGATGATAAGGCAACTGAGGAAAACTAGAAGGCAAAGCATCGAGTGATGAAATGCAGGTCAGAATATGAAAAAATGAAAGAGTATATGCAAAAAGCCGGATAGGAGTTATTCTATCCGGTCTTTTATGTATATGATGAGCCAGTTACAGATTTGTGCTTACACAGGAACGACCGGTTGATGCGTTGGAGGACAGAAAACATGTATTGCACCAGATGTGGGAAAGAAATCAGGAGTGATCAGAAGTTCTGCGGAAACTGTGGAGCGAAGAATGTCAATTATCAAGAAAAAATGATCTGAAAGAGATGATAGAAAAAGCTGCCGCCGGAGAAGAGAACGCTCTGGAGAAAATTTACAATCTGACTTATGTGCAAGGGTTTGCAATCGCACTTCAGATGGTGAAAAATGAGCAGGATGCAATGGATATCATGCAGGATGCCTATATTTCTGCATTCCGTAATCTGAAGCAGATTGAGGATCCAAAGCGGTTGAAAAGCTGGTTCAACTGCATTGTGGCAAACAAATGTAAAGACTGGCTGAAAAAGAAGAAGCCGCAGCTATTTTCTGATATACCGACAGGGATGATGACCGGGAATTTGAAGATATAATTGCAGATGAGAATCTGACATTTTCACCGGAAGAGTCCGTGGATTATGCAGAGACAAAGCGATTGATGAAAGAAATTCTGGACGGTCTGCCAGAAGATCAGAAGCTGTGTGTGCTGATGTATTATTATGAGGAATTGTCGGTTGCAGACATTGCAGATGCACTTGGATGTTCGACCGGAACAGTAAAGAGCAGACTGAAATTATGCCCGGAAAAAGATCAGAAATGATGTAGAAGAAACTGGAAAGAAAAGGAACAAAATTATACAGCGTAGCGCCGCTTCCGTTTATACTTTGGATGCTCAGAGAGGGCGAGCAGACGATATCGGTGCCTGGTTCATTTGGAAAAGAATTGGTGAGACAGGGTGCCGGCATCGTAAAAAGCGGAAGTGCACCCACAAGCGGAAATACCGGTTCGGGTAAAAGTGGAATCAGGAAGACAGATCCGGTAAAGAACGGGCAGGCAGTCGGACGAAAGATTGTAAAGAGTGCGGCAGGAAAAGCAGCCGGGAAAATCATCGGTACAAAGGCTGTTGCCGGAGTTGTAGGAGCGGCAGTGATCGGCGGAGGTGCTGTCGTGGGATATCATATCCACCAGGCAAAAGAGCAGAAAGTTACCAAAGAAGAATGGCAGGCGGCTTACAAAGACTGGGTTGGAAAGTGGAGTGATGACACAAGGTTTGAACTCTTTGACATGAATGGAGATGATGTACCCGAGATCGTGCGGGTTGGATCCTGCATGGCGGATGGTGCGACCGTAGCGACC
>ENA-OQCS01001889-OQCS01001889.1-human-gut-metagenome-genome-assembly--contig:-NODE-1889-length-10040-cov-2.370322_pt1 | contig 10040 bp, 13 predicted proteins | sample MGYA00242757_ERZ504575 | MGnify/ENA primary metagenome ERZ504575 (study PRJEB26092, sample SAMD00036297) | human gut metagenome | host: Homo sapiens | study: EMG produced TPA metagenomics assembly of... | reverse complement strand
GATATTTGAAACTTATATAGCTTTGCGTAAGCTTCGTATGAGTGACGCCTGCGGTTGCGTGTAGAGTTTCCGCCCGAATTGAATGACTGAATATTTATCCGTTACTCTTCCTCCCTTGGTAGAGAACGCTTTTAATACGTAGGTGGCGATTATCAATTGGATATTATCATGAAATGGGAAAATAACCGGATCAGTTTGTTTATACGAAACTCCATCCCCGAGCTTTCAGCGGAGGACGAAGCGTTGCGTAAATCGGTGGATGAACGGCAACGTAAAGGCATCGGTCTGGTAAATTTACGCCGCCGATTATCTTTATTGTATCCCAATAAGCACCGTTTGGAAACCCGGAAAGAAGAGACTGAGTTCGTAGCGGAATTAATGATTGAAATAGAAGATATATGACAATAACCTGCGTGATAACAGATGATGAGCCGATGGCCCGTAAAGGATTGCAATCGTATGTGGAGCGAGTGGATTTTCTCTCCTTGACCGGTGTATGTGAGGACGCTATCCAATTAAATACTCTGTTGAAAACTCAGCAGCCGGATTTACTTTTGTTAGATATCGAGATGCCTTATCTTTCCGGTTTGGATTTATTGGCGACCTTAAACCAGCTCCCAAGTGATCGTTACTTCCGCTTATGAGCAATATGCCTTGAAGGGTATGAACTGGATGTCGTGGATTATTTGCTGAAGCCTATTTCCTTTGAGCGTTTCTTAAAAGGCGTGAATAAGGTGCACGACCTGTTGGCTCGGGAGAATACGCCGGATGCGGATGCCTCGTTCTTCGTGAAAAGCGAGAAGCAATGCGTAAGATCTACCTAAGAGATATCTTATTTGTAGAGGCGTTGGAAAATTATGTTAGTATCTATACTACTTCCGGTAGAGTATTGACCCATTCAACCTTGAAGCGGATCGGGGAATCCCTACCCGATGATCAATTTCTCCAAACGCATAAATCGTATATAATTAATGCGGATCGTGTCGATCTGGTAGAAGGGAATAGATTACGTATCGAATCCTATCAAATCCCGATCGCCCGTAATCTCAGAGATGTTGTATTTAAGCGTATCCTTAAGAATACGTTGTAATTATATGACTGTAGCTAGGTCATAGAGACCGCGGCACATGCCGCATCTCTACAACTGGGTATTTTGTTATTTGAATAACATTGGGGCGAATTTTGTGAGGTAGATGCGCCAGTTTTTCCAGATATGGCCGCCGTCGCTCTCGTAGTATTCGTATTTGTAGCCGTTATCGTCTAGTTTCTTACGATAGTCTACGTTGTTCTTGTATAAGAAGTCGGTTTTACCGATGGCGATCCAGTATAATTTCGGGTGCTTGCCGAATTGTACTTTCAGCTTCTCATCCATATTCTGGTAGACGGGAGATTCGGAGCCTTCACGGGGGAGGATAGCGGCAGAGAATAATCCCACGTAATCGAACATATCCGGATATTGCTTAGATATATGCAAAGAATGGAAACCACCCATGGAAAGTCCGGCTATCGCACGGTTGGATTTCTTTTTTTCCACACGGTAATTGCTCTCGATAAACTTAATGACATCCGGGAAGCTGCTTTCCATGCTACCCTCCATGGTTTTAGGTGTTTTGCTGAAACATCGGCGTTAAACCTCAATTCCGACCACAAAAGTACAAAAAATATCTGTAAAATACCCAAAAAAGAGTATTCTTTTTAACTCTTTAACCTAATATTTAGATTTTTTCTTGGGTTTGTCCCTATTTTAATGTATCTTTGCAAACTGAAAATAGCAATTTTGAAGATTATGATTGAAGTTAAGATACAGGACGCCGTGCTTCAGCAGGCAGCGGAGGCAGGCATGGATGAATTTGTGAAGGCTTTCGTGGATGCAATCCGCGAGGCGATTGGTGGCGAACTCACTGCTGAGACCATGGCTGAGCTCAATAGCGACCAGATTACGCTCCTGGCGTGGGATACCCTGCACGAGGAGATGATGGATGGCGGTATGATTCAGCTCATCCATAACGGCTATGGTGCCTTCCTCTGGAAAAATCCTACCGACAAGGCGTTCCGTAACTGGGGGCTTGTGGAGCTTTCAAAGCTTATCAAGAAAAGTCATTTCCTCTATAAGAGTCATCATGAAGACATCGAGGGGGATATGAACGACGAGGACTTCATGGCGCTTTATGAGAAATTCCCTGAATTTGATGATTTCGATGATGAATTCGTGGAGAACGAAGAGGAATGGACCAGCAAGGTGGCTTGCTATATTGATGAGCATATCGAAAACTTCGTCACTATTATATAATATTAAGGTATTAGGATTATGAACAAGAAAGATCAGGAACTCCGTAAGAAGAGTCCGATACAGATACGCAACAAGAAGGCATCGTTCGAGTACTTCTTCGTTGATACTTACACCGCTGGTATCGTACTTACCGGTACCGAGATCAAGTCGATCCGTGGCGGTAAGGCATCCCTGGTAGATTGCTACTGCGATTTCTATCAGGGTGAACTTTGGGTAAAGGGTATGAATATCTCGCCTTATTTCTATGGCTCTTTTTCCAATCATGAGGCTCGCCGCGACCGCAAGCTCCTTCTCACCAAGCGCGAATTGCGCCGTTTGGAAGAGGATAGCAAGCAGCCGGGCTTTACCATCGTGCCTACACTTGTCTTCATTGACGACAATGGACGTGCAAGGTGGATATCGCCCTCTGCAAGGGTAAGAAGGAGTATGACAAGCGTCAGACCCTGAAGGAGAAAGAGGATAGAAGAGAGATGGATAGAGCCATTAAGCACTTTTAAGACTTTGAACGTTGAGATTTGAACGTTGAACTTTATGAAATGCATCTTTTAATGATGTTAGTCATTTCGGGCGGTTCTTTTCTCGATGTTTAAATACTCTTCATTATTTAAGTTTTTAGGATAATATGACAAATCATAAAGTTCAAAGTTCAAAGTTCAAAGCTCAATGTGAAAAGAAGATTCTGATTCTGGATGGTGCCATGGGTACTGAGATTCAGAAGTGTAATCTTACAGAAGAAGACTTCAGAGGCGATCGCTTCCGCGATGTGCCGGGAATGATGAAGGGCAACAACGATATGCTCAACATCACTCGCCCTGATGTTATCTCTGATATTTACCGACGTTACCTGGAGGCGGGTGCCGACATCATTACGGCGAACACCTTCTCGTGTCAGCGCATCTCGCAGGCTGATTATCACCTGGAAGACTGTGCTAGGGAGATGGCTTTCGAAGGCGCCCGCTTGGCGCGTATCGAATGTGATAAGTTTTCTACACCCGATAAACCACGTTTCGTAGCAGGAGATGTGGGACCTACCAATAAAACTTGTTCCATGAGTCCGGACGTCAGTGATCCTGCCGCCCGAGAGATTACGTATGATGAACTTTTCACCGATGTCTGCGAACAGGTGGATGGTCTCATCGAAGGTGGTGCTGATGTCATCCTCATCGAGACCATCTTCGATACGCTCAACTGCAAGGCTATGATTGATGCTGCCATCACCATGATGAAGAAGCATGGGGTGGTGCTGCCTATCATGATCAGTCTGACGGTGAGTGATCTGGCTGGCAGAACTCTGAGCGGTCAGACCGTGGATGCTTTCCTGGCTTCGCTCTCTCCTTATCCTATTTTCTCGGTTGGTATGAACTGTGCCTTCGGTGCTCCTCAGATGAAACCGTTCATCGAGCATCTGGCAAAGGTTGCACCTTATTATATTAGTGCCCATCCTAATGCAGGATTGCCTAACGAGATGGGACAATATGACGAGACGGCAGAGTCGATGGCTCCCCAGATTGCCGAGTTTATCGATGAGGGTATCGTCAATATCATCGGTGGCTGCTGTGGAACCAGTCCTGAATTCATCGCCCATTATGCCAGAAGTGCTGAGGGAAAGAAACCGCATCAGGTGGTGGAGAAGCTAAGTATATGTGGCTCTCGGGACTGGACCTCCTGCAGGTGGATGACTCCGTTCATCTGCCGGTGGACGCCAGCAGGTTCGTGAACGTGGGTGAGCGCTGTAACGTGGCTGGTAGCAGGAAGTTCCTGCGATTGATTAATGAAAAGGTTATGAGGAAGCCATCGGTATTGCCCGTAAACAGGTGGCAGATGGTGCAGCCGTGGTGGACGTGAATATGGACGACGGACTGCTGGATGCCAAGGCAGAAATGGTGAACTTCCTCAATATGATAGCGGCAGAACCAGAGATTGCCAAGGTGCCTGTGATGATAGACTCCTCGAAGTGGGATGTGATTCTTGCCGGACTGAAGTGCTGTCAGGGTAAGTGTATCGTGAATTCCATCTCCCTGAAGGAGGGTGAAGAAGTTTTCCTCTCTCATGCACGTGATGTGATGCGCTATGGTGCTGCCGTCGTGGTGATGTGCTTCGATGAAGTGGGACAGGCCACTACCTATGAGCGACGTATCGAGATTGCCGAGCGTGCCTATCATCTCCTGGTAGATAAACTGGGGATGAATCCGCTCGATATCATCTTCGACGAATGTGCTTGCCATCGCTACGGGTATGGAGGAGCATGATAATTATGCCGTGGAATTCATCCGTGCCACCGAGTGGATTCATCAGAATCTGCCTGGAGCACATGTCAGTGGTGGAGTCAGCAACCTCTCGTTCTCGTTCCGCGGCAATACGTATATCCGCGAAGCGATTCATTGTGTATTCCTGCATCATGCCCAGAAGGTGGGTATGGACTTTGGTATCGTAAATGCCAAGGCAAGAATGGATTATAATAAAATTCCTAAAGAACAGCTCGAACTCATCGAGGATGTGGTATTGAACAGAAGAAAGGGTGCTGCCGATGATCTCATCGAACTGGCTGCCGAAATCAAGGCGAAGGCTGATGCGGCAAAGGCTGCAGCCAAGGCAGGCGGTGCGCCTGCTCCGAAGCCTGCTGCACCAGAGTGGCGTAAGCAGGCTGTGGAGGAAAGATTGAAGTATGCCCTGCAGAAGGGTATCACCGAGTTCCTGCAACCTGATATAGATGAGGCATTGCAGAAGTATCCGCATGCCGTGAACGTCATCGAGGGACCGCTGATGGATGGTATGAACCTGGTGGGTGAGCTCTTCGGTAAGGGCGAAATGTTCTTGCCGCAGGTGGTGAAGACGGCACGAACCATGAAGGCTGCCGTTTCCATCCTCCAGCCTCATATCGAAGCAGAGAAGCAGGGTGGAAGTACCTCTGCCGGAAAGATTCTGATGGCGACCGTAAAGGGAGATGTGCATGATATCGGTAAGAATATCGTGTGTGTGGTGATGTCGTGCAACAACTATGATATCATTGACCTGGGCGTGATGGTACCTGCCGAGCAGATTGTGAAGAAGGCGATAGAAGAGAAGGTGGATGCCATCGGCTTGAGCGGCTTGATTACTCCATCACTGGAAGAGATGGTTCACACTGCCAGGAGATGCAGAAGGCAGGCTTGCGTATCCCGATCATGGTGGGAGGCGCTACCACGAGCGAATTGCATGTGGCATTGAAGATCGCACCGGTGTATGATGGACCGGTTATCTGGGTGAAGGATGCTTCGTTGAATGCCGGTATCTGTGCCCGATTCCTCAATGAGACAGAATGCCCTAAGTTTGTAGCTGAACTTGATGAGCGATACGAACGCTTGCGCAATGAGTATCACGAACAGCAGGCGAAGATTGCCTCGCTGGAAGAAGCCAGAAAAAACAAATTAGATTTGTTTTAAATCGGATAAAAAAGGTATTAGTAAATAGGATAATATGATCAAAACAGTTATTTTTGATATGGGTGGTGTCGTGATCACCCTCGACGAGAATGAGGCAGGCAAACGCTTTGTTGAGTTAGGTATGAAGGAGTTTGCGAGAAGATGGATCCTTATAAGCAGTCGGGCTTGAATGGCGATCTGGAAGAAGGAAAGCTTTCCGAGGAGGAGTATCGCCGTCAGGTAAGCGAGAAGGTGGGTCGAGAGGTGAGCTTTGAGGAGCTGCAGCATTGCTGGTTGGGCTATATGAAGGAGGTGCCTGCCCGCAAGTTGATGACCATCAGAAATCTCAAGAAGCAGGGATATCGCGTGGTCTTGCTCAGCAATACCAATCCATACGTATCGGCTTGGACGGATAGTGCGGATTTCTCTGGCGACGGTCACCCTATCGGTGATTATTTCGATGCCATGTATCGCAGCTATGAGGTGAAATATATGAAGCCGGACGAGAATTTCTTCCGTTACGTGATGGCTCAGGAAAAGGCGTTGCCGGAGGAATGTCTCTTTATTGATGACGGCGCCCGTAACTGCTGTGCGGCTTCTGAGGTTGGGCTCTTTACCTATTGTCCGCAGAACGGAGAAGACTGGTGCGATAAAATCTACGATTATTTGAAATAATGATTTATGGTGATTATTTACAGTCCAACTGCAAATAATTGCCATTTTATTTTGCATTCTGCAAGAAATAATGTACTTTTGCACTCGCAAATATTAAATAATTAGACAATGGTTAAGAAGAAAAGATGGCATTGTCTGCCTGGTCAGCCTGTTACAGAGCTCGACAAGCAGGTGATGTTTTGGGAAAATAAGGGTAAGCTCGTGCCTACCCGCAACTTGATTAAGACTCCAGAACAAATAGAAGGCATCCGCAAGAGTGGTGTTGTAAATACAGGCTGTCTCGATGCTGTTGCGAGATGATCCGTCCGGGTATCAATACTCAGCAGATCGATGACCTCTGTATGCAGTATTGCAAGGATCATAATGCGATTCCTGCCTGCCTCAACTATGAGGGCTACCCTAAGAGCGTATGTACATCCATCAATGAAGTGGTATGTCATGGTATTCCTAAGGAAGAGGATGTTCTCGAAGAGGGTGACATTGTCAATGTGGATATGACTACCATCGTGGATGGTTACTATGCAGATGCCAGCCGTATGTTCATCGTTGGCGGCAAGACAACTCCGGAAAAGGAGCAGTTGGTTCGTGTTGCCAAGGAGTGTCTTGAGATAGGTATGGAGGCGGCTAAGCCTTACTCTTTTGTGGGCGATATCGGTCATGCCATCGAAAAGCATTGCAAGAAGTATGGTTATGGTGTTGTCCGTGACCTCTGTGGTCATGGAGTAGGCTGTCAGTTCCATGAAGAGCCTGAGGTTCTTCATTATGGTCATAGAGGAACTGGTATGTTGCTCGTGCCTGGTATGGTGTTTACTATCGAGCCAATGATCAATATGGGAACCTGGCAGGTGTTCATCGATGCCGATGATCCATACGGATGGGAGTAATTACCGGTGACGAAAAGCCATCTGCTCAGTGGGAGCATACACTCGTGATGACTGAGACGGGTGTGGAGATTCTTACACATTAATATATATGGGCTTAGCCTTAGTAATTATGGAAGAAAAAAAAGGATATATATATATTAGGTATAGAGAGCAGCTGCGACGATACCCTCAGCCCGGCAGTGCTCAAGAATGGAGTGCTGCTGAGTAACGTGACTGCTTCTCAGGAAGTGCACCGTGCCTATGGTGGCGTGGTGCCTGAGCTCGCTTCCCGAGCTCATCAGCAGAATGTGGTGCCTGTGTAGATCAGGCTATCGCCCGTGCGGGCATCAGAAGGAAGATCTGTCTGCCGTTGCCTTCACCCGTGGACCGGGCTTGATGGGTTCTCTGCTCGTGGGTGTGAGTTTTGCCAAGGGCTTTGCCCGTTCGCTCAACATCCCGATGATTGATGTCAATCACTTGCAGGTCATGTGATGGCTCATTTCATCAAGGAAAGCGATGATGACCAGAGTGCACCTCCATTCCCATTTATCTGTCTTCTTGTGAGCGGTGGAAACTCGCAGATAGTGAAGGTGAATGCCTACAACGATATGGAGGTTCTCGGTCAGACTATCGATGATGCTGCCGGTGAGGCGATAGATAAGTGTGCCAAGGTGTTGGAGTGGGGCTACCCAGGTGGTCCTGTTGTAGATAAGTATGCCCGCCAGGGTAATCCGAAGGCTTTCAGCTTTGCTGAGCCACACATCCCTGGACTGAACTATAGCTTCTCTGGCTTCAAGACCAGTTTCCTCTACAGTTTGCGCAAGTGGGTAGCTGCTGATCCGGATTTTGTGGAGAAGAACAAGTTTGACTTGGCTGCGAGCATCGAGTTCACCATCGTGGATATCCTGATGAAGAAATTGCGTATGGCAGTGAAACAGACAGGAATCAAGCATGTGGCTGTGGCTGGTGGTGTGAGTGCCAACAATGGTCTCCGCAATGCCTTCCGTGATCATGCCAAGCGTTTTGGCTGGACCATCTACATACCAAAGTTCAGCTATACCACAGACAATGCGGCTATGATTGGTTGTGTAGGTACATTCAAGTATCGTGATGGCGATTTTGCCACCATCGATCTGCCTGCATATAGTAAAGTAACATTTAAGTAAACAGGAATTCTTATGGAATTTGAGACAAAGATATTAAGCAAGGGCATCCAGGAGATGCTCTACAATAGTGACAAGACAGTGGGCACAGCCGAGAGCTGCACAGGCGGTCGTATCGCCGAAGCGCTTATCTCTGTGCCAGGTGCCAGCAATTACTTCAAGGGCGGTGTGGTAAGTTACACCAATGAGGTAAAAGAGAATCTTCTCGGAGTGAGCCATGAGCTTCTGGAGGAGAAGACTGCCTTCTGCGAGGAAGTAGCTAAGGAGATGGTGCTTGGTGCCATCAAAGCCCTGAATGTAGATTTCGCGATTTCGGCAACAGGTGTATCGGGACCTACAGGTGGTACCCCATCTGCGCCAGTGGGTACAATCTTCGTAGGATTTGGTAGCAAGGATGATGTTCGTGTGGTGAAACTCACGGAGGATTTCGGTCGCGATATCAATCTTGCAATTGCCACAAATACAGCGCTTAAGGGTATGCTCGATTTCCTGCAAGAACATGCTGAAGATTTGAAAAAAGAGGCATAAAATGCTAATTTAGAACCATAAAGTATTAATAATCCTTAAAAGACAGCGTTCTTTTAGGGATTATTTTGTTATTACCGAATTATTTTGTAATTTTGCACTCTGTTTGGAATAGGTATCAATTAACGAATTACAAAATTAAAGATAGAAATGTCTAAAATTTGTCAAATTACAGGTAAGAAGGCACAGTTAGGTTGCAATGTGTCTCACTCAAAGCACCGTACAAAGAGAAGCTTTGACGTTAACCTCTTCAGCAAGAAATTCTACTATGTAGAAGAGGGTTGCTGGATCAGCCTCAAGATCAGTGCTGCTGGTCTTCGTCTTATTAACAAGGTAGGTCTCGATGCTGCTTTGAATCAGGCAGTAAAGAAGGGCTACGTAGATTGGAAGGACATTAAAGTTATAGGAGAATAAATATCATGGCAAAGAAAGCAAAAGGTAATAGAGTACAAGTTATCCTCGAGTGCACTGAGCATAAGAACAGTGGTATGCCAGGTACAAGCCGTTACGTGACTACAAAGAATCGTAAGAACACTCCTGAGCGTCTTGAGTTGATGAAGTACAACCCAATCCTTAAGAAGATGACTCTTCACAAGGAGATTAAGTAAGCTCGCTTACAAGTTTATAAACAATTTTATCAATTTTAATAGACTATGGCAAAGAAAGCGGTCGGCTACCTCCACGAAGGTAACATGGATGGTCGCGCATACACAAAGGTTATCAAGATGGTTAAGAGCCTAAGACTGGTGCTTACGTTTTCGATGAGAAGATGGTACCAAACGAGGCTGTTAAGGATTTCTTCAAGGACTAATCTGGTTGCATAGGCATTCAGACTAGCGTTCTCTTGGAGACTCGCATAAATACAATAAGGTCGCAATACTCTTATCAAAGGGTATGCGGCCTTTTTTGTTTTTGGCTCGACCCGAGCAGGCCGTTTTGTCTCGATCTGTAACATCTAGTCGAGTATTTCGGCCCTACCTGTTACAGATCAAGACAAAACAGAACGCCCGAGCAGAAATATCTCAATCTGTAACACGTAGCCCACTTTCGACCGTCTACCTGTTACAGATCAAGACAATAAGATAGTCAAATCCAAACTTTCCAAGCAGTTATGAACCATGGT
>ENA-OQCS01001888-OQCS01001888.1-human-gut-metagenome-genome-assembly--contig:-NODE-1888-length-10046-cov-3.357193_pt1 | contig 10046 bp, 16 predicted proteins | sample MGYA00242757_ERZ504575 | MGnify/ENA primary metagenome ERZ504575 (study PRJEB26092, sample SAMD00036297) | human gut metagenome | host: Homo sapiens | study: EMG produced TPA metagenomics assembly of... | reverse complement strand
TCTTCTTTTTGTTAGATTTCATACCAACAATTTGAAATCTATTGTTTTTTCTCTTTTTGAAGCAGCTGAAACCTTAATTTTGACTTTATCAGACATCTTAAATCGTCTTCCAGTTCTTTTTCCAATTAATTGTAGATTTATGTCATCAAAATAATAGAAATCATCTACAAGATCTTCCATACGAATTAATCCTTCAATTGTATTTGGAAGTTCAACAAACATACCAAAGTTTGTAATTGAAGAAACAATTCCTTCAAAAGTTTCACCAATATGGTCTTCCATATATTCAGCCATCTTCATATCATCTACTTCACGTTCGATATCAATTGCTTTTCTTTCAAGCGAAGAAGCTTGATCAGCAACACTTTGCATAATAGAAGCAAAATGGAAAAGAGTTTCTTGATCTAATTTCTTTTTAAATAAATACGTACGTATCAAACGATGAACCATTAAATCAGGATAACGTCTAATTGGTGATGTAAAATGTGTATAATATTCATCTGCTAAACCAAAATGTCCTAAACATTGTTCATCATATCTTGCCTTTGCCATGCAACGAAGAAGTAATGTAGAAATAATCACATGTTCATCTGTTCCTTTACTTGCTTCAACGATTTTACTTAATTCTTTAGAACGAATATCTTCTAATGAACCTTTTATTGTATAACCTAGAGTTCTAGAAATTGTAGAAAATTTTCTTAATTTATCTACCTTAGGATTTTCATGAACACGATAGATAAATGGTAAATCAAGCCATTTAAAATGTTTTGCAACTGTTTCATTGGCAACTAACATAAATGATTCAATGATACGGTCACTTTCTCCACGTTGTCTTAAAACAACATCTATTGGTTTACCTTTTTCATCAACTAATACTTTAGCTTCATTTGTATCAAAATCGATTGCACCACGATCTTCTCTTGTTTTTTGTAAAATTTCAGCAAGTTCTTTCATTAAGAAAAATAAATCACATACATGGCTATACTCTTCTTGTAGTTTTTCATCCCCTGCAAGTATTTTATTAACATTATTATAAGTCATTCTTTCAGTTGAATTAATAACTGATTCAACGATATCATGATCAATGACTTCCCCTTGAGGGTAATTTCCATAAAACATGAAATTGCAAAACGATCCACATGAGGATTGAGTGAACAAATTCCATTAGATAATTTATGAGGAAGCATTGGAATAACACGATCCACTAAATAAATAGAAGTTCCTCTTGCAAGTGCTTCTTTATCTAATTCAGATCCTTCTTCTACATAATAAGAAACATCAGCAATATGTACCCCTAAATAATAATTTCCATTCTTTAATCTTCTTAAAGAAATTGCATCATCTAAGTCCTTGGCATCATCACCATCAATCGTAACAATCGTTTCATTTCTTAAATCAGTTCTTGTTTTAGCTTCTTCTTGATCAATTTCATTTTCAATTGATTCGATTTGTTCATAAACTTCTTTAGGAAATTCAACATGTGCTTCATGTTGAGAAACAACAGATAAAATATCAACCCTGGATCTCCTACATGTCCTAAAATTTCTACGACATTTCCTTTTAAATAAGGTTTATACGTTTTAATTTCAACAACAACTTATGTCCAGCTACTGCACCATGACTATGTGCATGATCTATATAAATAGGTTGTGTAAACTTTGATCATCCGCATCAAAGACAAGTTCTCTTTTAGCGTTTTTCAACAGCCCAACAAGTCTTGTTTGTCCTCTTTCAATAACTTTAACAATTCTACCTTCTTGACGCGATCCTGTTTGATGCTTTTTAAGTTCAACCATGACTGTATCCATATTAAAAGCATCTTTTAAATCTCTTGAAGAAATAAAAATATCATCACTTTCTTCATCAATAATGACAAAACCAAAACCTCTTTTATTAATATGTAAAACACCTACAATATAATTAGAATTTTCTATTAATAAATATTCATTTTTATCATTTCTTACAATTTTACCCTCATCTTCTAATTGATTTAAAGCTTTAAGCAAAACTGTAAAACCTTCACTATTATTTAGATCTAATACATGTTGTAATTCATGAATTGATCTTTCTTTATCTTTTAATATATCCAAAATTCTTTCTTTCATCTTCTCACCTCCAAAAAATAGGACGCCATGCGTCCTATTATTCATTAATTCATACGTAGTAGAATTGCGATCACGAAGAAGGCAATACTCAAAATCATTGTCATTCTAGACATTACTAAATCAACACCACGTTCTTGTTCAGCAAAAAGATTTGAACTTTGACCAGTTAATGCATTAACAATATCATCTGATTTTCCACTTTGTAATAAACATAATATAATAAGAGCAACGGAAATAATAACCATAGCAACCTTTAAAATTGTTTCAAACATATTTTTAACCTCCTTCGATTAATTTAATACATTGCATAGCAAATATTATCATAAAAAGCTCATAAACACAACATAATTTTAAAATAACTTATGCATTATCTAACCCACAAACATAGTAACGATCTTCTACCCTTACAACCGTTACATTGACTGTAGAATTTAAGCCTTCAATTTCTTCATTAAACGTTAATGAGATCAAAATATTATAATAATCATTATCCTCTAATCCAGCAATTGTTACCTTTGAAGGTGAATAAGATATAATATTATATTTTAAAACCTCTAATTCTGGATATTGATTTTTATAACTATAAAATGATGTTTGTGCATATTGACTAAAGTTTTCCACCATTTCAGGATACATATAATCAACACCACCTATTTCATTTTTTTTCTTATCTACAAAAGTATAATAATCGCACACAAAATAAGCAGCCACTAATTGACATTCATCTTCTTCATCTTTATTTTTATAACTTGTATCTAGTCTTGCATAAATATTATTTAATAGTTCGCTATCTCCAGATTTACTGTATGGAGATTGTACTGTTTCAGTTTTTATTGGTAAAGGCGTATCTTTAGATGTCATAAAATAACCAACACCTACAATCATAAGTAAAAAACATAGCGCAATAATTAAATGATCTCTCATGGCTTTTTGAGGAGATCTTCTTTTACGATAACGATCTAAAAATTTAATTTTTGGTAATTTATCAGAATCAATAAAAATATTTACAATTGTTAAAATTGGTTTATATTTTCTAGAAATCATATCTGTTACTTCTACAAATATTTCAAACATAATCATTAAAGCAATAAATAAAATTGTTCCTGCAGTTGGATTATAATAATATAAATAAGATGAAAGCGAAAATAAGAAAGTGACTAAATAAAGCACTAAAACACTTTTTCTTTGTCCTAATTTTAATTTAAACATCAAATTATGATGTAAATGCCCTCGATCCGCTTCACTAAATTTTTTATGATGTATTTTTCTTCTTAAAATTGCTATTAAAGTATCCATGATTGGAACCATTAAAACAATAATTGGTGCTCCTAAAGTAAAAAAAGCAGAAGCATTGTATCCAAATCCTAATAAAGAAATAACTGAAATCATGAAACCTATATATAAAGCTCCACAATCCCCCATAAAAATTTTTGCTGGATGAAAGTTAAAAAACAAAAAGCCCATAATACTTCCAGCAAGAATGAGTGATAAAGAAGCAATGTCACTTCTTCCAGATAATAAAGAAGTCATTGAGATAGTAACAAGGACAATAATTGAAATACCTGCAGATAACCCATCTAACCCATCAATTAAATTAATCGCATTAGTAATTCCTACAATCCAAAATAAAGTAACAATCCCTGAAAGAAATGTCATCGCATCACTTGGGAAATATCCAAATCCTTTTATATAGATTTCTCCATAAACAATGACAATCAACGCCGCAATAACTTCAAAAATTAATTTTACTTTAGGGGATAAATCATGACTATCATCATAAAGCCCTACCATAAAAATTATAAATCCTGCAACCATAATAGCATTTATTTGATGATCTGCTTTCAAAAATAAGGCTGATCCTATAAGTGAACTTAAATAAATGGCATAGCCACCAATACGTGCTATTTCATGTTTATGAACTGTTCTTTTATTCATATGTGCAACAATTCCTAATTGATTTCCAGCTTTAATTACAAGTGGAATCATTAAAGCTGAAATGATTGTTGTTACAACAAATGAAAGAATGACCGTCAGTGACATTTTGCCACCTCCTTTATGCCTATATTATTCATTATTTTTTAGTAAATTTCAACTTTTAAATAGCTCTATGACTTGTATTTGGACAAAAACTTGTCTATACTAGTATATAAGGAGGAATATGTTTATGCATAGTTTAGGAATCTCTGTTTATCCAGATAAAAGTGATATTAAAGAAGTCTATGATTATATGGAAACTGCTGCTAAATTAGGTTTTACTAGAATCTTTACTTGTTTTTATCTATTCCAGATGATAAAAGAGAAAGTTATTTAAAAGAATTTAAAGGATTCATGGATAAAGCTCATGAATTAGGATTTGTTGTTGCTGCTGATACAAATCCAGAAGTATTTAAATTAATTGGAGCTACTCCAAATAATTTAAAACCATTTGCAGATTTAGGATTAGATATTATTCGTTTGGATGGTAACTTTGGTACTCAAGGAGATATCGCTGTTACTAGAAATCCTTATGGTATTAAAATCGAATTCAATGCAAGTATGGATGCTGGTGTTGATTTATTAATTAAAAACGGTGGAAATAAAGACCAAATTATTATGTGTCATAACTTCTTCCCAGAAAGATATACTGGGTTAGATTTTGATTTATTCCAACAATTCAATAAACAATGGAAAGCATTAAATCTTCATACAGCTGCCTTTGTTTCAAGTCACAATGATCCAACAATTGTCCTTGGGAAGTTTTCTGTGGTTTACCTACAGTAGAAATCATGAGACCTTTACCAATTGAAGTACAAGCAAGATATTTATTAGCTACTGGTGATGTTGATGATATTATCGTTGGTAACTATCCAGCAAGTACAGAAGAATTAGAAGCATTATCAAAAATCAACTTCCAAGCTTTAGAATTACGTGTTGATGAAGTACCAGAAATTACTGATAATGAAAAATACATCATGTATGAATTTGCTCCACACTGGGATCGATACGATCATTCATCATTTATGTTAAGATCAAGTTTCCCAAGACTTCAATTCAAAAACCAAGCAACTGTTCAAGATTCAGGATTTGGTGATAAAAAGAAGCTAAAGAAGACAAATCTATTCCACATCATGACTGTGGTAAAAAAGTATTTACGCGTGGTGATATCTTAGTGGTTAACGATAACTTAGCTCATTATCGTGGTGAATTAGAAGTTGTTTTAACTGAAATCCCAAATGATGGTGAAAGAAACTTAATTGGTAAAGTAAAAGATGAAGATTTAGGTTTATTAGATTTCATTAAACCAGGTCAACATTTCAAATTTATTAAATAATTTAAATGAGGTTCAAAACGAACCTCATTTTTAATCTATTGTTTTTAAATATTCTTCTAAACCATTTTCATCTACATGACCAATCACTTCATCAGCCACATCTTTTAACTCTTTAACAGCATTTTTCATAGCAATTCCATGACCTACATATTTAATCATTTCTAAATCATTTAAGCCATCTCCAAAAGCATAACTATGATCTTTATCAATATTCAAATGTTCTAGAACTTTTTCTACACCCGTTGCCTTAGAAGTATCTAAAGCACATATTTCAAATGAATTAGCTGTTCCGTGATGATCAAAATAAAATTTATCAGCAATATAATCAATAATTTTATCATGATCTTTTTTAGCACTTATTTCTATTTTTAAAGTACGATGCATTACTTCTTCTTTATCAAAATTTGTTATTAATTTTTCATGACGAATATCACAAATTTTAAAGAATTCAATAAAATTATGATAAGCAGGATCAATATAACAATCTGTTGCTGTTTCATAATTATATTCACAATCAACACTTTCTAACATTTTCATTAAACCAATCACTTTTTCATAGGGAATTCTATTTTCAAAAATAATTTTATGATTTAATTCCACATGCGCTCCATTACATAAGACAAAACCATCAAATCCAGCCTCAATAATTTGATTAGAAATAAACGCTAAAGGTCTCCCTGAAGCAACAAATAAATAATGCCCAGCATCTTTTAATCTCTTAAGTTCCTTTTTTACTCCTTCAGGGATTTTTAATTCACTATTTAATAATGTTCCATCTATATCAAAAAATAATACTTTTTTCACCATTTTCACCTCAGATGAGATTGTATCATTTTTTACTATTCAATTTGTATAATTTCTAGATAAGAAAAAACTGTTCAAAAAGAACAGTCTATTTCATATAGTGTAAGTTTTCTAACATCACACCGCATCCATTAGCAACACAATTTAATGCATCATCTGCTACGAATACAGGAACATTTAATTCAGATTCTAATAATCTATCTAAACCAGTTAATAAAGCTCCTCCACCTGTTAAGAAAATACCACGTGATACGATATCAGCAGCTAATTCTGGTGGTGTTTGTTCAAGAACATGTTTAGTTTCTTTAACAATTGTTGCACAAGTTTCTCTAAGTGCTAATTCAGTTTCGTTTGATGTAATAGTAATTGTATGTGGTAATCCAGTTACTAAGTCTCTACCACGTACTTCAAATGTTTTATCAGATGATCCTTTTACAGCAGAACCAATTTCTAATTTAATTTGTTCAGCAGTACGATCTCCAATTAATAATTTATATTTATCTTTAACAAATTTAATAATGTCCGCATCCATGACGTCACCAGCAATTTTTAAAGATGAACTTGTTACAATATCACCTAAAGATAATACAGCAATATCAGTAGTTCCTCCACCGATATCAATAACCATATTACCTGTTGGTTTATTAATTTCAAGACCAGCTCCAATTGCTGCTACTTTTGGTTCTTCTTCGATAAATACCTTTTTAGCTCCACATCTTTCAGCAACATCTCTAATTGCTGATTTTTCAATTGAAGTGATGTTAGATGGACAACAAATCAAGATTGTTGGTCTAGCAAAAATTCCTTTTAAATTTAATTTATTAATAAAATGAGTTAATAAGATTTCAGTAATTCTAAAATCTGCAATAACTCCATCTTTTAATGGTCTAATTGCTTGAACCTACCAGGAGTTTTACCTAACATATCTTTTGCCTCTTGTCCTACAGCTAATGGCTTTTTAGTTTCTTCATCTATTGACACTACTGAAGGTTCATTGACTACAATACCTTCACCTTTGACATAAATTAATATATTTGCAGTACCTAAATCGATACCAATTTCTTTTGATAATGCCATTATTTCTCCTCCTTGTATGTTTTTTCCTCAATATTGTATCACGATTTTATTGAATTACAAGGCAAAAAAACAAAAGACACTAATTTTTTTTATAAATATAAATTTATCATGATGACGTCTTAATTTTTTCAATTTTTTGATTAAAATATTTATCAGGATTTACAGTTTTATCATCAATTGAAACAATAAAATGTAAATGTTTTTTTAATGTTGATTGATAAACATTATTTCCTGCTTTTCCAATAACATCTCCTTGTTTCACTTGATCTCCTTTTTCAACTTTAATATCATCTAAAGATTGATAAATTGTTTGAATACCTTTTGATGTTCAATCGTAACAATCCACCCTAATAAAGAATCATTTTCTTTTCTAATAACAGTCCCACTTGCACTCGCATAAACATCAAAGCTTTCATTATCCTTTGTATAATCAATCCCATCATTAGGACGATAGACTCCTTCAAAATAAACAAGTGCTTCTTCTAATTTTTTATCATCTAAAGACGTATCATAAAACCCTTACTTACTTAACATCATCATTAACTGGTTTTTTTAAGATTTCACTTCCTTGATTTTTATTTTCATCTTTTGTTTCTACCGAAACTACTGGTACATCTTCGAATGGTTTTAAATTCTTAACAATTTCCTGAATAACACCGGCACCTATTAAAAATAATAAAAGTGAAGTCATAAAAATAAATGTTTTTTATTCCTCTTCAATAATCCTTTCATGCTTTTCACCTCTTAAGAAGTGTAACCATAAAATCATTCTTTATTCTTTGAAATCTCTACTCCTTGATAATAGTGTTTTAAAATAGCTTGATAATTATATCCTTCCTTTGCCATTCCTTGTGCACCATATTGAGACAACCCAACTCCATGTCCACATCCTTTAGTCACAAAAATATAAGAATTTCCTTCTTTAACTATTTCAAAATCACTTGAAGACAATTGTAGTTTTTCTCTTACTTCCCTACCACTATATTGTTTTTGATTAATAAGAATAGATTTAACTCTCCCACTAGGATAGTGTTCTAAAAAACGATATTGAAACGAACCTCCAAAAAGTGAATTAAGCTGTGCTTTAGTATATTTTACTTTTCTTATAAACTGAGGATCATATTCTTGATCCCAATGTGAATCTACAGAAACCAAATACGGTTGACTTGAACCTTTAAAATAGTTTTCTACATTTTCACTTTTTCCATTACTACTTGAATAAAAAAGAGCTGAAATACACTTTCCTTGGTAAGTTAAGATTTCCCCCTTAGTTTCTACAATAGCTTTTTGAACTTTCTCTTTATATTCTTCATAACGATCACTCCATGAAACCTTCATCTTTTCATCATCTAGATAAACTTGTGTATTGGTTGTATTATCTACACTTAATAAACGTGAATAAACAAAAGTTCGACTTGCGACAACTTGTGCTTTAATTGCTTCAAGTTCAAAACTTGCCGGCATTTCTCCAGCAACGACCCCTAATAAATAGTCATCTAAAAGAATTTTTTGTGTATTATCTCCAACTTGTACACTTACATAAACATCTTCATTTTCTTTTCCTTTATATAAAGAATCTTTCTCTTTGGTTGGTTGATACAACAAAATAATCGCTAATAAAATAAATAGAATAAGTAATAATTTAAAAAATAGTTTTCATATTTTAATATATGAAAACTTAAATTAAAAATGTATTGTTACAAAATCTAAAATAAAAGATGCAAATAAATAACCCAAAGATACAGAAGCAACAAGATATAAACAATAGAATTGTTTTAATTTCCCCTTAAGAATATATTTTTCATAATGAAAACAACTTAACCCATACATTGAAGATAAAATAGAAAACAAATAAACAATTAACTTTAATATCTGATATGACATATATTTCTCCTCATATAACCCATTAATCTGCATATAATAAACAGGGTGATCATTTTGACAAATAAAACTTTACAATATCTTATCTATAATCGACTCTATTCAGCAAGTATGTATGAACTTCTTGCAACCCAAGCTCCTACAAAAATATTACAAACTCAGATGAAACTTTACCAAGAAGAAACACTTAATAATGTTTCTTATCTTGATCGTTATTATCAAGAATTAAACACATCAAGTTATCATCCAATTATAAAAGAGCCTGTTAATCAAGGAAGTTTTAAAAAAAATATATATTGGATGTTAGAGTATGAAGGATCAAGCACGAAAATATTTTGCAGTGAAAGTTTTAACGCGAATAACGACGAACAAATAAAAAACCTAACCTCCTATATTTCTTCTATAATTGATCAAAGAAACACAAAACTAACAAATATATATTTGAATATACTTGATGAAGAAATCGCAAATAAATAAAAAACATCACCGAAGTGATGTGATTTACAAATGGTGACTCGTACGGGATTCGAACCCGTGAATGCATGCGTGAAAGGCATGTGAGTTAACCGTTTCTCCAACGAGCCACATGGCGCTTGAAGTAGGACTCGAACCTACGACCGATCGGTTAACAGCCGATTGCTCTACCAACTGAGCTATTCAAGCCTATTCAATTAAATGGAGCGGGTGATGGGAATCGAACCACGTAGTCAGCTGGAAGGCTGAAGTTCTACCATTGAACTACACCCGCATTACTTAATGCTTGTTAATAATAACACATTAATCAAGTAATTGCAAGAACTTTTTTAATGGAGCGGGTGATGGGAATCGAACCCACGTAGTCAGCTTGGAAGGCTGAAGTTCTACCATTG
>ENA-OQCS01001887-OQCS01001887.1-human-gut-metagenome-genome-assembly--contig:-NODE-1887-length-10047-cov-3.804032_pt1 | contig 10047 bp, 14 predicted proteins | sample MGYA00242757_ERZ504575 | MGnify/ENA primary metagenome ERZ504575 (study PRJEB26092, sample SAMD00036297) | human gut metagenome | host: Homo sapiens | study: EMG produced TPA metagenomics assembly of... | reverse complement strand
GCTCGGGCTCGGGCGCAGGCGCGGCGCGGAATCGGATACGGGCGCTGCGTCGGCGCTAAAACCAGCCGGAGCAGACTTCTTCTCAAACGGCAGCACAAAAGTCAGGACGTCGTCCTTGTCCTCGTCGGCCCACTCGCTTGCGTAGCGCGCAACCCAATAGCCAACGGCACGGTGCTTGAGCATCTTGCCAAAGACCGTGAGGAATACCGTGACAAACGCCGTCAGCACCAAGAACAATACGAGCGTGATGCCACCGCCGGTAACAAGCGCCTCAATAGCCGTAGGACGTAGTAGTAGCTATACATACCGACAGAGGCAATGGTGCCAAAGACGAACGTCAGGATCCAGGTGACAACGTTGGCGACCAGGCCCGTCAAAAACTCGGGAAGGAACGAAGCGCAGAACAGTTTGGTCTTGTTGTGCTTAAAGGCCGCCCAGACCTTATCGAGCGAAAACGCGCTCTCGACACGACCGGTCACCGCAAAGTGCATCACGCAATGTCGGCGAACATCTTAAAGAAGACCCCCAAGACCGCCGTGGCAATCATAGCCAGGACAAGCAGGCCAAGCGAGCCGAACAGCGCTGCCTCGAGTGCATAAGAGCCGTAATACGAATACGAGCCCGCGGCGCCAATTACCACGCTCTCCACCAGCGAAAGCACTACACCGATAACGGGAATGGCAGCGATAACCTCGAGCACGACCGAGATAACGCTCGAAAAGACTCCGAGGCCAAACGACGTGGAACGCATGAGTGGACGATCCATACCGTCATCAACCTTGAGCGACAGATCGCGACCCCACTCAATACCAAAGCCGGAACCACACACGCTCGCAATGCAAGCTGCCAAAAAGCCGATGGCAGCCGCGATACCGCCGATAACGGGAATGAACAGCACGAGCACCGACACAACACAAATCAGCGCCGGCAAAAAGGCGATCTGGCACACGCGCTGCAGCACGCCCGGCGTCTTGGTCATGTCCTCAAACGCCTGAGCCACACAGCCCTTGGACGCATTCGCCACGGGCGGTTGCGGAACAAACTGCTGGGGCTGACCCTGAGGGGCAGAGGCTGCGGCACCGGCATTGGGGGCACCACACGCACCACAGAACTTATCGTTGTCGCCCATGGGGGCACCACACTGCGAACAGAACATCGAGATCATCCTTCGTATCTTGAGCGAATCATCTGGATCGCAAACGATGTCTTTGGCATCATTATCACCCAATGTGGGGACAAATACTCCAACATGACGCATTTGCAATGCGCAGGGCGCTATTCGATTGTTTGATAAGCTCGACCGCGTTAGTTCGTTCCGCGGAAACCCTTGCCGACGATCTCGGAGCTGTCGACAATCGTGATAAAGGCACCCGGATCGATCTCGCGCGCGTAGCGACGCAGTTGCACGGCCTCGCGACGGCTTAGCACGCTCATGATCACCGTCACGCACTTGCCCGAGAAAGCACCGTAGCCGCGGCTGATAGTCGCCGTACGGTTGAGATGCTTGACGATAAACTCCTCGACCTTAAGGGGCTCGGAACAAATGACTGTGCAGACTTTGCGCAGGTGAATGCTCTCGATGGCCTTGTCGACCACGAGCGTCTTGGCAAACAGGCCGAGCACGCAGTACAGACCGACGCGCGGGCCGTACAAGAAGGCCGCGATGGTCACGATGCCGATGTCGACCAGTAGCAGGGCGCGGCCAATCTCGAGCGTCGTGCGACGTTTGAGGATCATGGCGAGAATGTCCGTGCCGCCCGTCGAGGCACCAATATCAAAGACGATAGCGCTGCCGAGCGCCGGCAGAATCACGGCAAAGCACAGGTCGAGCCACATATCGCCCGTCATCGAGACATCGGTCGGAATAAAGAGCTCAAACAGCGAAACATAGGCGGACAGCGCAAACGAGGCAAAGACACTCCACAGGATTGCCTTGCGCTCCAAAAAGATAAAGCCCAGGATGACGAGCACCGCATTGATAATCCACATAAAGACGCCGACGGGCAGGGTCGGGAACAGCGTGGACAGAATGACCGACACGCCCGAGGTGCCGCCAAAAGCAAAGTGATTAGGTGTTTTAAACGCGACGATGGCAAAGGCCGTGAGGATCAGCCCAAATTGAGCTCGGCAAAAAAGCGCGGAAAGCCCGGCTCCTGGCTGCGCTTGCGACCAGCGCGCTCGCCCCGCTCGATAACATCGCGATCGACCACGCGCTCCATCGGCACTACGGGAGGACGATGCGCCTCCTCGGCAGCACGCGACGCCGCCTCTGCCGCGGCGGCTCAATTGCCCATGCCTTGCTTTCTGTTTCGTGCTCGTCGGCCATTACGGCAACCCCTCGTTAACAATTTGGAAACAATGCGCCCATTAGAGTAACGCGGAACGTGGGGATTGCAACCCTTAGTTAGACGAGCGGTATGACTACATCGGGAGCGTACAGAAACGGCCGGCCACGCTTTTGCTTGCGCGGTCGGCCGTTTAACGTTTTCGCAGATAAAACCTGCCAAAACAAACCTGTCCCTTTTTGGAAGGTTATTCGTGCTGGCTGGTGCGATGCTCGTACTCCTCGGGGGTGATGACGTCCTCGATGCGCAGGTTGACGCCCGCCACCTCAAGGCCGGTCATCGCGGCAAGGCGCTCGGTGACACGCGCCTTGACATCGTCGAAGATCGCGGGCGCATAGGCGCCGTACTCGATGATGACGGAGATGTTGACGACCACGCGATTGTCATCGGTGACCTCGACCGTCACGCCCTTGGTCAGGTTCTCGGCACCAAACTGCTCCTGCACAAAGTGCATGAGGTTACCCTTCATGCCCAGAACGTGCGGCACCTCGCGGGTGGCCATGGCGACGATTTTCTCGATCACGCCGTTGGAATAGGTGAGCGAGTCCTCGGACTCGTCCGCTTCCTCGTCATCCTCATCCGTATCGGACTCGGCCTCGACGAGAGCCTCATCCTCGAGCGTCACATCCTCAGCTTCGGCGACGACCGCCTCGTTCTCCTCGAGCTCGGTATCGGCTACATCGACCTCGTATTAAAAGCCATGGTTCCTCCTTATGCCTGCCGCGGATGCGACAGTCGAATACATATTAGCGGCCGCTAAACAGACGGCCGAAGAAGTTGACGATCCCGTTCTCGCCGTCGCGAATTTGGCCGATCACAGCGCCGATCAGCACGAAGAATGCAATGACGAGCGTGTCCCACAGGCCCAACGTGAGCACCAACACGGCGAGGATAAAGCCGGCGACGGCGCCGAGCGTGGTGTTGGGATGACGCACAGCATAGCTCCAGATGGCAGCGCCCGTACCCTTGATGAGACCCATAGCCTCGTCAAAATCCGCGGCTGCCGCGTCTTGTAACTCGGTTGCCTCTGCTTTGGAATCAACAGGTTCGCTCGCCGACGTGGCGCTCTGGTCAATCGTCAGGCGCGGCGTACGAGCGGTCTTATCTTGATTGGTATCACTCACCGGAAACCTCCACGGTCTGGACGGTAGTCTTGGACGGCAAAAACGGACACGCGCGGTCGTACCGGCGTGCCGAGCATGGTGTCGCAGCCTTCTCGATGCGCTGCTGCATCGAGGTGGCAAGAGCGGCAACGTCCTTATCATCGAGCGCGATAGCCTCGACCTTAAAACGGACGTGCGAATCGTCGGGGCTTGGACGCGAGCCTCGACATGCTCGACCATCACGCGGTCGTCGCGCTCGGCAGCAACCCTGGCGCACGAAGAAAGCGCCGCAAGGGTAACCTCGATATTGCGCTCCCCCGCCGGATGCACGCAGGACGGTTCGCGACGGGCGAACATCAGGCGGAAAAAGCTTACCAGCACGCCGATCGCCACGACGCCGGCGCACGCCGTGACGACGATGCGCGGCATGGGGTCGCGCATCAGCAGCATAAAGCGATACGTATACGGCCCCCAAAACTGGCAGACAAGCGTACCCAGCGCCACGATGGTGGCGGCAAGATACACGATCGCTAGGGCTCGTTTGAGTACGCGCACGCGGCGCTCCCTTCAAATCTCGGCTCTCGAAATGCAGAACGGTTCGCATCATTATAAAAGAGCCGGGTCCGGTGCTCTACGCACGCGGATCCGGCTCATCTATTCCACGAGGCTTGCATGCTCGCTTCATTATGCCCAGATATGCACGGCTTAACCCGTGCGAGCGCTACTCCTCCTCGAGGGCAGCGATGACCTCGTCGGTCATGTCCATGGTGCTGTAAACATCCTGGACGTCGTCGAGCTCCTCAAGACGGTCGATGAGGCGCTGGACCTTCTTGGCGTCGGTACCAGAGACCTCGGTCGGGGTGGTCGGGACCATGGTGGTCTCGGAACCTTGACCTGGACGCCTGCTCCTCGAGTGCTTGGAGACAGCCATGACGTCGTTGGCAGCAGTCCAGACGATCCACTCCTCGCCGGCATCCTCGTAGTCCTCGCCACCGGCCTCGGCGATGGCCATCATGAACTCATCCTCGTCACCGGCAGCACCGTTGGCGATCATGGTCTCCTTCTTGGCGTTCTCGTCCAGGATCTCCTTGGCGACGACGATCTGGCCCTTGCGCTCAAACTGGAAGGCGACGGAGCCGGAGGTGCCCAGGTTGCCACCAGCGTGGGAGAAGGCGGAACGGACATCAGCGGCGGTACGGTTGCGGTTGTCGGTCAGGCAGTCGACGTAGACGGCGACACCGGCGGGACCGTAGCCTCGTACACGATGTTCTCGTAGACGGCGGCGTCAGCACCCGAACCAAAAGCCTTGTCGATAGCGGACTTGATCTTGTCCTTAGGCATGGACTGAGCCTTGGCCTTGGCAACGGCAGCGGCGAGGCTGGCGTTGTTCTCGGGCAGCGGTCACCGCCGAGACGGGCAGCAACAGTGATGTTGCGGCTGAGCTTGGAGAAGAGGGCGGAACGCTTGGCGTCCTGCGCGCCCTTACGATGCTTGGTTGTGGCCCACTTAGAGTGTCCGGACATACGTGTCTCCTATCGGTTTCGACCTAAAGCCCAGCGCAGATGCTCGGGCAATATAAACAAACGTCGTTATGATATACCTACTAGCCTGCGAGATAAACCCCAAAATGAAGGCGTCGTGATGATGTCCCCTTTGGTGCAAAGAAACCTGACCCCAATGCACCAAGTTAGGACCAGAGGAAGTCGCTGCGGGTGACGGTGGCGCCGATGGCGAAGGGCATGCAGGCGATGACCGGATACAGGTAGCGCATGTAGGTCGAGCGTTGCACGGACCAATCAGGCACACGGCGAGCACGCCCAACAGCGGCACCCAGATCGCCAGCGCACGCCATGAATGACGACGCAGCAGGTAGACCACCACGGCAATCATGATCCACACATAGGTGGCCGAACTCATGGTGAGCGAGATAAACGGAATGCGCTGCACCGCCACGCGATACAGGTTGATCAGGTGGTCGCACCAGCGCACAACCTTGCTATCGACCGGATGGAAGTCAAAGTACTTGAGGTTATCGGGCTTCGCCATAATCTCGGCACTGCGCGCCGTGCTGTAGACCCACGCATCGCGGGCACTCGGATAAAAGTAGCCGTAGTAGTTATTGATGAGCGCCGAGATGTAGCACTCGGGATCCTTTTTGAGCATCTGCGCCCAGACCTCAAAATAGGCCTTGATGTCCTCCTGCGAGGCGTACTCGTTAAAGCAATTTTTGACGGCGTCCGACTTATCCGGGTTGTAGCGGCGGCCCAGATTGTCGTACTTGAGCACACGGTCGATCACGCACGCTCATCGTCGGTCACCAAGCCGTCGCAAGGAGCCTCCACGATAGTGCCGTCCTCCTTAACCGTAGGTTGACACCCGAGTTGAGGCCGTCGTGCTTTTGGACGAAACGAGCCGTCTGCTGGAACGGAATCGAGAGGATTTCGCGCTTGGAACCAGGCGTAATGTCGTGCGCCGGCATAAAGACCTTGGTGAAGTACATATTAGAGGCAAGGCAGAGTCCAAGCACCGCAAGAACTCCCACCCAGCGGAAACGCGAGATGCGCCCGAAGGCGCAGCACCGGCCTGCTTGACTGCACGACGAGCCACATGCGCGTCCCATGCGCAAAACGCCGCCGCGATTACGCATGCCGCCAGGGGAAACACCAGGCCGCCGTTGCGCAGAAACGTGGAACCATGGCACCCAGAGCGAGCAGCAGCCAGTCATGGCGCGCAAAGAGCACGGGCCTCTGTTCGCCCGCACGCTCGGCATTGGCATCGCGACGGGGCAGGCCGCAGGCCACGAGCTTCACGGTCTGCACCAACAGCACCAAAAACGCGTCGGCAAACAGCACATCTTTGGTAAGCAGGGCCGCGTAGTTGGAGAACATGGGCATAAACACAAAGAACAGCAAGATCACGCCGCGGATCGGCAAGCTCACGCCCAGCTTGCGCAGCGACGAGATGGAATAGGCCATGCAGGCGGCCGTAATGACGAACTGAGCGCAGGTGTAGATGGCAAGACCTGCGTTGGCACTGTTGAACAGTGAAAGCCCCAGCTGGACGCACGAACCGATGATAGCCGTGTGCACCACGGGTGATGTCCGTTGAGCAACACATTGGGATTGAGCAGACGCAGGTAGTCACTCGTGCCGTTGGGGTAGTTGAACCACTGGCGAATCTGCGCACCCGTATCTCCCATAAAAAGGCCGGGCAGCGAAGCGATGAGCGTGGGCGCCCAGGCGACCATAAGCACCAGGAAGGGCCCGGCAAAGGGATGGACGAGAGTACGGCGTGAGCCACACGCCATACGCGGCCAAAGTGCGCTTCGGAAAACGGAATGCGCCGAGAGCTCAGCCAATCTAGACACTCAAAAGCCAGATAGAAGCAACGACCGCCAAGAGCATCCAGCCCGCACCGCTATCCAGGCGCAGATGATGCGAGCCTTGTCGCCGAGTACGATCTCGCAGAATCGGTGAGGTCGTAGCTGCGGCCAAACACCATGCAGACGGCAAAGAACAGCGACGGAAGGATCACCGAAGGACGCCAAGCATCGCCACGGCCAAAGAACACGTAGCGAAACGGCAGCGTGAGCAGGCAGGCAAGCGCAAGCAGCATGACCGCGTCGGTATGGCCGGCAAACGAGAGGAGCACCTCGTAGCTCACGTACAGCATGCCCGAGGCTTTGGGGTCAATCGCCAAGACTGCGTTGCTCGACACCGGAGCGGGATCGATGGAAAACGCCGTGGTCGCCAACAGCGCGAGCAGAAATGCGATGAGCGTCTGCTTGGCGGGGTAGCGCTTAAACCAGACGATGCGGCAGCGTCGCGCGCAGCCGTTGTGGAGAGATCGGAATCCTTCACAGTCCGAAAGCCTTTCTAGAAACCTGACAAAAAGGGACAGGTTTATTTTGGCAGGTTTTATCTGGGGAAACGTTACGGTTCTGTCATCGTTGCCCAGCAAACCACCACAAAGGTGCCTGTCCCCTTTGTGGTGGTATGTGGTGGTTAGGCGTCGAGGTAGATGCGCTGGGGGCGATTGCGGCGACGAGCAAAGATGATGAGCGCCAGGCCCGCGATTACGAGCGGCAGGCTCAGCAGCTGACCCATCGTGATGACGCCGCCCAGCAGATAGCCAAGCTGGGCGTCGGGCACGCGCACGAACTCGACGAGGAAGCGGACGATGCCGTATCCCATCACGAACGCGCCCATAAACGTACCCTGAGGCAGCAGCGGCTTTTTGCGGCTGAGCACCTGAAGAATGCAGAAGAGCACGATGCCCTCAAGAAATGCCTCGTAGATTGGGAGGGGTGACGCGGCATATCGCCCGCAGTCCCGCCAAAGACCACACCCCAGCAGATCGGTCGGCTTGCCCCACAGCTCACCGTTGACAAAGTTGGCACAACGGCCCAGGCACAAGGCCAGCGGAGCACCAATGACGGCAAGGTCTGCCAAAGTCCATGCGTCGAGCTTATACATGCGGCACACGATGATGCCGCCGATAATGCCGCCCACCAAACCGCCATGGAAGCTCATGCCGCCCTCGTTGGTGGCAAAGATCTCGAGCGGGTGTGCCCAATAGTAGCCGTCGCCGTAAAAGATGACGTAGAACAGGCGGGCGCCGATGATAAGGCCAAAGACCACGCCGACCACGACACTCGTCAGGTCGTCAATCGTGATGTTAAAGCCCCAGCGACGCTGCGTGCGGTACATGACGACCGCCGTGAGCAGGGCGCCGACCACATAGGCCAGACCATACCAGTAAATCGTGATGGGCCCCGCCGAGATCGCGACGGGATCAAGCATATGGTAGAAGTCGTTGAGCATGTCGACCCTCCTACTCCCTACATACCAAATGCGGCCGCGGGCCTTGCGCTCGCAGCCGCATATTTGGGCGTAACGTCTATGCGGAGTATGCCGTCCGCAGCTTTCGCAGCTTAGAACGGCGCGTACTCGTCGTACAGGTCCTCGGCCTCGCCGGAGGCATTGACCTGCTCAACTCGTGTAACGCCGGGCACATGCTCCTTCAGGATGCGCTCAATACCCATGGACAGGGTCAGCGAGCTCATGGGGCAGCCGGCGCAAGCGCTGCAGCTCCAGTTTGACGACGCCCTCGTCGTCAACGCCCACATACTCCATATCGCCGCCGTCGGCCTGCAGGTTGGGGCGAATCTCTTCAAGAACCTTCTTAAGCAGCTCTTCGTTAACAGCCACAGGGGCTCCTTTCTCACAATTACGCGGGCGCGCCCGCGGACAGAAGCTATGTTACTACAGCCGTGTACCCGCTCACGAGCCGTCCATGCGCGCAGACGCGACTTTCACGGGTAGTCAATTTGGGACGGGGCTCTTTGAGCTGCGTTCGTCGTCAGATAGCGACAACGCATATTACTGTCGAGCCTGTCCCCCGGTACCAATCTGGACATCGACGATGACCTGGCGGTAGCTGATGCCACAGGAGTCGAGAATGCGGCGGCTGATACGGCCGTCATCGGTGTCGGCGTACTTGTTGTCCAGGTAGACGACCTCGCCCACACCCACCTGAGCCAAAATCTTGGCGCAGTCGTGGCACGGGAACAGCGTGACGTAGACCGTGGAACCCTCGAGGTCCTTGAGCGAGCCACGGTAGTTGAGCACGGCGTTGGCTCGGCATGGACCACGTAGTTGTGCTTGTCCTGCAGCGGGTCGTCGCTCGTACCCCACGGGAAAAAGTCATCGTTGAGCGCCGAGGGTGTACCGTTGTAGCCCACCGAAAGGATGCGGTGTTGGTGCTGGCGATGCACGCACCCACCTGCGTGTTGGGGTCCTTGCTGCGGCGCTGCGCGGCGATGGCCACGCTCATAAAGAACTCGTCCCAGCTAATGACGTCCAGGCGCTTGCCTGACGAAGTTTGATGAAGATCGTCCGACATGGCAGACACCTCCGTAATCGCAATAGTTTGACCCATTGTAGCAGGTGAAAGGTGGAGGCATTTGTCCCACCGGCGCCTCACTTTTACACGCGGCGGGGCTTTTGGTTGATGCGGTAGAGCTCGGCGAGTCCTCGCAACGTCAGCGTGTCGTCGACCGTCAGACTGTGACCGACCAGCGACGCGAGCGCTCGCGTCGTCGCCGGTAATGACGATGGGCACGTCGCCCTCCCCCGCGGCCTTGGTCGCGCGCATCTCGCAAGCACCATGTCGAGCATGCCGTCGATGCGGGCTACCTCGCCCAGAACCACGCCCGAACGCATGGCCTCGCCGCGTGTTGCGGCCGATGACGTGCGTGGGTGCCGAGGGCTCGACCTGCGGCAGACGCGCCGCAGCAGCCGAAAGCGAGCGGCGCCAAGCGCCAGACCCGGTGCGATGACGCCGCCCACAAAGGTGCCGCGCGCGTCGATGACCTCGATATTGGTCGTGGTACCCAAGTCGATCACGATGCAGGGAGAGCCGTAGACGGCGCGTGCCGCCACAGCGTCGGCGATGCGGTCGGGGCCGATCTCGGCCGGGTCGTCGTAGTGAACGGGCATGCCGGTCTTGAGGCCCGGCCCCACGGTGAGCACGCGTCCCGTGCATGTACGGGAAAGCGCCGTCTTCCACGGGCGCTCGAGCGCCGGCACCACGCAGCT
>ENA-OQCS01001886-OQCS01001886.1-human-gut-metagenome-genome-assembly--contig:-NODE-1886-length-10048-cov-1.872896_pt1 | contig 10048 bp, 14 predicted proteins | sample MGYA00242757_ERZ504575 | MGnify/ENA primary metagenome ERZ504575 (study PRJEB26092, sample SAMD00036297) | human gut metagenome | host: Homo sapiens | study: EMG produced TPA metagenomics assembly of... | reverse complement strand
CCGGGCGTGGTGGTGTTTGCCTGCAACGGCATGCTCAGCGTACTGACGACCCTTTTCCTCTCCAACAGTGTGGACTACGGCCAGCTCAAGACCGGGCGCGTGAGGAAAGCGTTATCTTCTCGATGCAGACCTTTGTTGTAAAGGCTGCGTCCGGCGTGGCGGTTTTCTGACCGGCATCGGCCTGGATCTGATCGGGCTGGTCGGCAATGCCGAGGAGACAGGCCCCGTTGCTGCCCAGAGCGCCGGTACATTGCTCGGGCTGCGGCTCATGATGACCGTTCTGCCATGGCCGTCCTTGCGGCGGCGCTTGTACTGTTCCGCCGAAGGTTCACCCTGACGGATGACCGCGCAGCCGAAATCAGTGCTGCGCTTCACAGGGAGGAAACTCAAAATGGCTGAGATGCAGTGGTATGCTGCAACAGACAGCGGCCGGTTTGACGGCACGGCAGCCATCACCCCGCGCAGCGGTGCCGTCTGCCTGAGGGCAGAGCTGCCCGCCGGAGTGCTGCAAAATGCGGTTGCTGCGCTTCCGTGGACGATGGCGCGCGAAGAAAAGATCTTCATGAACGGCTACCAACCTGGACCGCCTGCCCGGAGCTGGGCAAATGGGCCCGGCCAGCACGGTGTTGAGCGTGTCCCGAAATTTCTTTTGGAGAAATACAGCTTTGACCGTTACGGCGATTATCATTTTGTTCCCTACAGCGGCAAGAGGGGACAGAGCCACGGCTTCTCCTACTGCTATTTCCGGCGCGGAAAGACCTACCGCCTTTTGGCCAGCCTGGACGAGGCACCGGGCTATACGATTTTTTCCTATGACAGCCGCACCGCACAGCTGCGCATTGAACGCGACTGCGCCGGGGTACAGCATACCGGCGGCAGCTTTCCTGCGTTCTCCCTCTTTTTTGCCGAGGGCACCGAGGACGAGGTATTTGACGCATGGTTTGCGGCGCTGGGCTGCCGCCCCCGCACCACGCGCAGGCTGGCCGGGTATTCCAGCTGGTATAACCGCTACCAGAACATTGACGAGGCCTCGATCCAGGAAGACCTCAACGGCTGCAAAACGCTTTTCCGCGCAGGGGATCTCTTTCAGATCGACGATGGATGGGAGCGCAAGGTAGGAGACTGGCTGGAGCCTGACCCTGCCAAATTCCCCAACGGGCTGCGCCCGCTGGCAGATGCAGCCCATGAAAGCGGCTTTCTGGCAGGACTGTGGCTGGCACCGTTCGTCTGCGAAAAGGAATCCCTGCTCTGCAAAGATCACCCGGACTGGCTGCTGCAGGCGGACGGTCAGCCCTGGTGCTGCGGCTGTAACTGGAGCAGCTTTTATGCGCTGGACATCGACCACCCGGAGGTACAGGCCTACCTCAAGCAGGTCTTTGACCGCGTCCTGCAGGATTGGGGCTTTGACCTTGTCAAGCTGGACTTTCTCTACGGCGCAGCACCGTTCGGCAACGCCCGGGAATCCCGCGCAGGACGATGCAGCGCGCCATGGCACTGCTGCGCTCATGGTGCGGCGACAAGCTGATCCTCGGCTGCGGTGTGCCGGTCATGCCTGCCTTTGGCATCGTTGACTACTGCCGCATTGGGTGTGATGTAGGCTGGACTGGACGATGTGTGTATATGCGGCTTTTCCATCGCGAGCGTGTCTCCACAAGGCAGTCCATCGGCAACACGATTTTCCGCCGCCAGCTCAACGGGCGTGCTTACGGCAGCGACCCCGATGTATTCTTCCTGCGCGAGGAAAACTGCAAGCTGACCCTACAGCAAAAGCAGACCCTGGCCCGGGTCAATGCGCTGTTCAGCGGCATCCTGCTCACCTCCGATATGCCCAGCCGCTATACGGATGAGATGCGCCGCCAATACAACGCCCTGCGGGAATTGACCGACCACGCCGAAAATTGCACCGTGGATGCAGACGACGGTCTGACCGTACACTACACTTTGTACGGCAAGCAGCAGGCGATCAAGTTTTCTGAGCGTTCAGCCTTCTTCAAAAACACACAAAATTTTTGCTGCGGTGCTGATGGAATTGCAATCACAGGCAGGGGATGGTATAATGTATAAATAGGGCGGTATGCCTTCCGCTTTGGCGGTATATGTTATATTGTAATAGGTTTTATCTGAGGAGTTGTGGAATGAAGAAAAACGATCTTTCCCCCGAAGCCTTCCGCTTTGAAGGCAAGATGTCCCTGAAGCAGGCACTGCCGCTGGGCATGCAGCATGTGTTGGCGATGTTTGTCGGCAACCTTACGCCGCTGCTTATCATCACGGCGCCTGCGGCCTGGCCGGCGGCGAATTTGCCGACCTGCGCGTCACGCTGCTGCAGAATGCGATGCTTGTGGCGGGCATCGTCACATTGGTTCAGCTGTATTCCATCGGCCCCATCGGCGGCAAGGTGCCTATCATCATGGGCACCTCCTCCGGCTTCATCGGGGTATTCAGCTCGGTCGCAGCCTCGATGGGCGGCGGCGTACTGGCCTACGGCGCGATCATGGGCGCGTCCCTGATTGGCGGCCTGTTTGAGACCGTGCTCGGCTTTTTTTCTGAAGCCGCTGCGCAAGCTGCTGCCCTCTGTCGTTACCGGCACGGTGGTGCTTTCCATCGGTCTGAGCTTGATTTCGGTCGGTGTAAATTCCTTCGGCGGCGGCAACACCGCGCAGGATTTCGGCTCGGTCGAAAACCTGCTGCTCGCCATCTTTGTGCTGGTCGTCATCCTGATCTGCAAGCACTCCGGCAGCACCTTTTTGAATTCCTCCTCGATTTTGGTGGGCATCATCTGCGGCTACATTGCAGCGTTTTCTCATGGGCCTTGTTCTGCCCACCACGGCGCTGAACGCCGAGGCGTTGCCTACACCAAGGCATGGGTGCTGAACTGGAATAAGGTGCCGAGGCCAAATGGTTTGCATTGCCCGAGCTGATGCCGGTCAAGCCAGTGTTTGATATGCGCGCAATCGCACCGGTCATGATTATGTTCATCGTCACGGCGGTCGAAACCGTGGGCGATATTTCCGGCGTTATCATGGGCGGCATGGACCGAGAGGCCACCGACACTGAGCTGTCCGGCGGCGTCATCTGCGATGGTATCGGTTCCAGCTTTGCCGCACTGTTCGGCGTACTGCCCAACACCTCCTTCAGCCAGAATGTCGGCCTTGTCAGCATGACCAAGGTCGTCAACCGCTTTGCGCTGGCCACCGGCGGCATCTTCCTGATTCTCTGCGGTCTGGTGCCCAAGCTGGGCGCGCTCGTCTCGATCATGCCGCAGTCGGTGCTTGGCGGCGCAGCGGTCATGATGTTCTCTTCCATCGTGGTGAGCGGTATTCAGCTCATCACCCGCGAGCCGCTGACCCCGCGCAGCCTGAGCATCGTCTCGGTAGCGCTCGGTCTCGGCTATGGCATCGGTGCCAACAACGGCATCCTTGCACACGCACCGCAGATGCTCTCTCTGGTATTCGGCGGCTCCGGCATCGTGCCCGCCGCACTCGTTGCCATCCTCTTGAATCTGGCCATTCCCAAGGACGAAAACGGCTAAAGTAAGCTTTTCTCAATAGCGGGCAGTGTAAAGCGCACTGCCCGCTATTGATTTTTGTTGAAATTCAAACGCACAAAAGCACCTTTAGCACCCTATTGACATTTGGGTGCCAGACTGCTATTATATGACCGAAATATCGTAGAATCGTTGCTGGTGCGCCGTTTTGGCTGCAGGTAGCTTTTTTACGATCCAACGGTTAGATTATACTAACGCGCATATACAAGCTGCCATGCTGCCGCCGGGCAGCTTTTCAAATAAGCAGCAGTTAGTTGATGTAAACCAAGGAGCTGAGCATTACGAAAAAGAATTTTTGGGACAGAAATGCAGCAAGGTATGACTGCTTTATGCGCAAGAACGCAATAGCCTATGATCAATTATATGCATTGCTTCGCCCTGCTGTGTGGCACAACCGTTTTGGAGGTAGCCACCGGCACAGCAGGTGGCAAAACATCTCCTGTGTTCTGCCGACCACATTGAGGCTACCGACGCCTCCGCAGCGATGATTGCGCAGGCAAAGCGGGTGATTTTTCCTCCAAGCTGTATTTTTCCGTGCAGGATATGTTCCATCTGCCTTATGCTGACCAGTCCTTTGATGTTGTCATTGTCTCCAATGCACTGCACATTGTGCCGCACCCTGAGAAAGCCCTTATCGAGTTTCGCCGTGTGCTTAAAAACGATGGCACGCTGATTGCTCCTACCTTTACCCATGCAGAGAATTCCCCTTGGGGAAATCTTCAGGCCCTTGCGCTGAAAATTGCAGGCTTTCCGCTGCACAGCAGATGGACGAGTGCTGCATATCTGGCATTTTTGCAGCAAAACGGCTGGACCGTTTGCAAAAGTGTTGTTTTGCAGAATTCCATTCCACTTACCTACGCAGAGTGTAAAAAAGTTGAAAGGAGATAAACAATGTCATTTTTTGAAAATACAAGAGACCCCAAAGGCTTCGGCGGCAGCTGATGGTCACCATGATGAACCTTGCCCACACCCCCGTGGCGCTGTGGGGGCTTCACTTTCTGCATCTTGCGCCGGACGCAAAGGTGCTGGACTGCGGCTGCGGCGGCGGAGCGAATATCAAACGGCTGCTGAAAAGGTGTCCGCGCGGCATCGTAAAGGGCGTGGATTACTCTGCTGTCAGCGTCGAAAAATCCCGCCGTCTCAATGCAGAGGCGATTCAAAGGGATCGCTGTGTCATCTGGCAGGGCAGCGTGCAGCGCATCATTTTTGCCAGCGATTGGTTCGATGCAGTCACAGCGTTTGAAACCGTCTATTTCTGGCCGGACCTTGCAAAATGCTTCCGAGAGGTTTGGCGGGTTTTGAAGCCGGGCGGCACCTTCCTCATCTGCAATGAAGTCAACGGCGACACGGACAAAGACAAAAAATGGACAGAAATCATTGATGGCATGACCATCTACAAGGATACTGAGCTGAAAGCATATCTTGAGCAAGCGGGCTTTTGTGACATTGCGGTACACAAAAGCAAAACAGGCTGGCTGTGTTTGACCGCCGTAAAGCGAAGTGACTGTGGCTGCGGGAGGCAGGAGAATGAGGGTTTATGAATTTGGGGCGGATACCGCTCCGGTCATTTTGCTGCTGCCCGGCACCTGCTGCCACTGGAAAAGCAACTTTGGCCAAGTGATCCCTCTGTTGCAGCGGGATTTTCGCGTACTTGCGTCAGCTATGATGGCTTTGACGAAACAGAAAGTACCGAATTCCGACAATGCTTGCAGAAACCGAAAAAATCGAAGCCTACATCCTGAAAAACTGCGGCGGGCATATACGGGCCGCCTACGGCTGCTCTCTGGGTGGCTCTTTCGTGGGACTGCTGGCAGCACGGAAAAGCATACATATGGACTACGGTATTCTGGGCAGCTCCGACCTTGACCAATGCTCCAAGCTCGCGGCCAAATTACAAACGAATCTTCTCCTGCCGCTGATTTATCCGCTGATTCGGGACGGGCAGTTCAAAAGTTGCTTTCTGCAGAAGCGATTCGAAAAGTGCTCCGCGGAGAAGGGGGACTATGTCCGCGCTTTTATGGCGATGTTCGGTGCTGCACGCCCCTATGTGACGATGCAAAGCTGTAAAAACCAATTTTATTCCGACCTCATCACGCCCTTGCCGGAGGGAATTGATGTTCCCGGTACGGAGATTCATATTTTCTACGCGCTGAAAATGGGAGCGAAGTATCGCGCGCGTTATCAGCAGCATTTTGCGCACCCCGTAATTCATGAGCAGGATCTACAGCATGAGGAGCTGCTGGCCTGTTACCCTTACAAATGGGCACAGCTTGTCAAAAGCATCCTTGAACAGGGGGTATAAAGTACCTGTGTTTTTGTGTATATACATAAAAGGAGGCGACTTCATTGACGGAAACTTTTTGGGGGATTCTGATCCCCTTTTTGGGTACATCGCTGGGCGCAGCGTGCGTATTTTTTATGCGGCGCGCTCTGGGAGATCTGGTGCAGCGCTCACTTGCAGGCTTTGCCGCCGGTGTGATGGTGGCGGCATCGGTCTGGAGCCTGCTGATCCCGGCAATCGAACAGTCGGAGAAGTTGGGACGGTTCGCCTTTTTCCCGGCGTTTGCCGGATTTTGGTTCGGCGTGCTGTTTTTGCTTGCCTTGGATCATCTGATACCCCACCTGCATGTCGGCAGTGAGGAGCTGAGGGCCAAAAGCAGGCTGGGCCGCACTACGATGATGGTGCTGGCAGTGACCCTGCACAACATCCCGGAGGGCATGGCAGTCGGTGTGATGTACGCCGGCTTTCTCGCAGGCAGCGCGCAGATCACCGCGGCGAGCGCGCTGGCCCTCTCCCTTGCATAGCCATACAGAATTTCCCGGAGGGCGCTATCATCTCGATGCCCCTGCGCGCCGAAGGGGAGAGCAAGGGCAAGGCCTTTGCAGGCGGTGTGCTTCGGGCGTGGTTGAGCCGATCGGCGCAGTGGTGACGATTCTGCCGCACAGCTTGTGATTCCGGCACTGCCTTATCTCTTGAGCTTTGCGGCGGGTGCGATGCTCTATGTCGTGGTGGAAGAGCTGATTCCCGAAATGTCACAGGGACGGCACTCTAACCTTGGCACAGTATTCTTTGCTGCCGGTTTCAGTGTGATGATGGTGCTGGATGTGGCACTGGGGTAACAGGAGCCTTACAACGCAGAAAATGCAAACAGCTTCACCCGGCCAGACACAAAGTCAGTCAGAAAAGGTCCAGCATGGTATCCAGATACAACTCCTCGCGGACAGCCAGCTGATATTCCGGCTTGGTCAGGTAGTGAAGCAAAATCAAGGATCAGCGCACTGCCAAGCCGCGCCCCTCGATCTTGAATTGGGTGAAGCCCCTCGGCAGGTAGGTATCCCGGATGGCCTTGATGCCGATAAAGCCGGGGTTCGCCATCGCCCGGGAGAAGCGATACCCGTCCGCTGCGCCGGGGGCGCTGCAGTAATGCTCCGGGCCGGGCAGACCTAGATTTTTGCGGCTGACGGCCTCATAGCAGGCTCTGCGTTCCGTGCATCCGAACCAGCAGCACTCATTGCAGAGAAACTCCACCTTGTCCTTCTGGGACTGGGGCAGCGCTGCAAGTCGGTCAAATGCTCGGTTCAGCCGGAAATCCGGCACGACATAGCGAAACTCGGGCCGTGCCAGCTCCCGCTGCAGATCGTTGAAGTCTGTCAGCACTTTTGTGTTGAGGATACAAGATACAGCGATGGATAGTTCTTTTTCAGGTACTGCGTCAGCAGCTCAGCATGAACGATGGCGCCGTTTTGCGGGTCATTTTGTTCCTGAAACAGTCGGCAGAGCGCATTGCAGTCCGGGTCTGTGAGATGCTCCGGGCGCAGTAATGAATTGCTGAGTGTCAGCCGCGCGAGATGCCGTATTCACGCGTCAACGCCAGCACCTCGCGTGGGGTGCGGTCTCTGTACTCGACCCGTCCGCCCGCCCATAAGCAGTCAGACGGTGCGCCGTAGATCGAGCCGATGGCGCACCAGTCGTAAAAATACTCCCGGTGCGCACGATAAAGCGGCAAAAACGCCGCATACAGGTCATAAAATTCAAACAGACCGGGCAGATGAAACAGGGCTGTGCCCTGGTGAGGTGTTTCCATAGCGGGGACCTTTCCTGGCCGCACAGGCGGCCCGATGGGATATATTTATTATACCAGTAATCCTGCCGGAATGCAAAGCGAAGCGCCGCGTCAGCCAAAACAACCGATGCAGCGCTTTTTATCGGTTTATAGGTAATGGCCTTCGGCCTTTTGTGCCAAATTCCGAAGGCCGTTGACGCAGCATAAACAGGTGTGGTACTGTATCCTCAATCGGCATTGGCCGAATGGAAGAATTAATAATCATCTGCCGAACGGCAAAGCAGCTTTACAATCTTCGGTAAAAAAGCGTGATGAACAACGATTTTGCAGGAATCGCCAAAAAGGCCTTGCACTTTTTGTACAGTCTGCTATAATAACAGCATCACAGAACACGAACGGGACAAAGGGGGTCGCGTACTTGTAAAAGTACAGCGGCCCCTTTCCGTTACGCACAAAGCGTGCAGCACATCACCGTGCTGTGCGCCTTTTGTTTTGTATGAATATCAGAAAGAGGGGTCACACAATGAAAAAGCGTAATCGAGTTCTGGCACTTACCGTAGCAGCTGCAATGTCCGCCAGTCTGCTGGCAGGCTGCGGCTCCAGCGCACAGCAGGGCGGGGCCGCATCAAGTGAAGCTGCTTCCACCGACACCGCCGCATCTGTGTCGGACGGCGGTGAGGATAACATCATTCGCGTCGGCGTTGTCTGTTCCATGACCGGCGGATCCGCTATCTATGGCGAGGGCGCACAGAACGCCGTCGACATGGCAGTCGAGGAGATCAACGCGGGTGATTCCGGCTACAAAATAGAAATCGTCAACGGCGGCAAGGTCGCAGACGATGCTAAGGACGCCAAGCAGGCCATGAACGCCTACAACAAGGTCATGGCCGACTCGCCGGAGGCCATCGTGGGCAGCTTCTTCTCGTCGGTCACACTGCCCATGGCAGAACAGCCTCCAAAGACGGCATGCTGCTGCTGGCAACAGGTGCGACAAACGCCGATGTGACTTTAAAAGGCGATTCGATTTTCCGCAACTGCTTCATTGACCCGTATCAGGGCAAGATGGCGGCACTGTTCGCAAAAGACAAGGCTTTGCCAAGGTGGCCGTCATCTACGCAAAAGATGATGACTACTCCAACGGTCTGAAGGACGCCTTTGTTGAAAACTGCGAGGCTAACGGCATTGAGGTCGCCTACGTCGGCGAGTGCATGACCACCGATACAGACTACTCTTCGCAGGCGGCACAGGCCGTTGCAAGCGGCGCAGATCTGCTGTATTATCCCTGTTTCCTCGACACCGTTCCGCTTCTTGTTGGTGCAGCCCGCAATGCCGGATTTACCGGTGCAATCATGGGCGGTGACGGCTGGGACGGCTCCGATACCACCGGCCTTGCCGCACAGTTTGAGGATTGCTACTTCACGAACCACTACTCCAGCGAGGATACCGCCCCGGCTGTCCAGAACTTTGTTGCCAAGTACACAGAAAAGTACGGCACCGAAAGCCTGAACGCCTGCGCAGCCCTGTATTACGACGCTATGTATATGCTGGTGCAGGCCGCCGAGAACGTAGGCGGTACCGACACGGCAAGCCTTGTCAAGGGTATGACCGGCATGAGCTTCACCGGTGTCGGCGGCGACATTACGCTGGACGAGAACGGCGACGCAATCAAGAGTATCGCAATCAATACCTACATTGACGGCGAAGTCAAGTGGACCGAGACACTGGGGTCCGACGGCACGGTCGTTTCCAAGGCAGAGTAAGATACAATCGCATTGGGGCGGGGGAAAAGGCCCCGCCCTTTGCGTTTAGGAAAGGAGAATGGACCAGATGACTTTCTCACTGTTTTTTCAAAGCCTGATAAACGGCTTAAACCAGGGCGCAATTTATGCGCTGATTGCCTTGGGCTACACAATGGTCTACGGCATTATCCGCATGATCAACTTCGCCCACGGTGACTTTATCATGATCGGCGCATACACGCTGTTCTACACCATCCCGCTGATGGTCAACGCCGGGATGCCCGCATGGCTTTCGGTTATCGTTGCTATTGCGGTATGCGCGTTGGTGGGCGTACTGGTCGAAACCTTTGCCTACCGCCCCGTGCGCAAGGCAGGGCCGATGTCCGCACTGATCACGGCGCTGGCTATGAGCATCTTTTTGGAGAACCTGGCCATGGTACTGTTTGGTGCCAAGCCCCACAACGTGCAGGCTATCTTCAGCCTGCCCACCATCACGGTCGCACTGTGGCGCTGCCGTTGAACGTGCTGCTCACCATCGCCATCGGCCTGGGCATCATGATCGCCTTGCAGCTTTTTGTTAAGAAAACCAAGCTCGGCAAAGCGATGCGCGCCGTGCCGCAGGATAAGGACGCGTCCACTCTCGTGGCATCAACGTCAACAAGATCATCACCACAACGTTTGCCATCGGTTCCGGTATGGCA
>ENA-OQCS01001885-OQCS01001885.1-human-gut-metagenome-genome-assembly--contig:-NODE-1885-length-10048-cov-2.248463_pt1 | contig 10048 bp, 12 predicted proteins | sample MGYA00242757_ERZ504575 | MGnify/ENA primary metagenome ERZ504575 (study PRJEB26092, sample SAMD00036297) | human gut metagenome | host: Homo sapiens | study: EMG produced TPA metagenomics assembly of... | reverse complement strand
CAGTACGCCCTGGTTAGCCTGATTGGACTGAGCCAGCATAGCCTGACCTGCCTGAGCCAGGATGTTGTTGTTGGAGTACTTAACCATCTCAGTACCATATCGGTATCACGGATCTGCTCTCTGCGCTGGTGGTATTCTCACTACGTTGTCCAGGTTGTTGATGGTGTGCTCAAGTCTGTTCTGAACAGCACCAAGTGCAGAACGCTGGGTGGATACAGTCTGAATGGCATTCTTAAGGGTTTCGATAGCTGCTGTAGCACTATCAGCAGTATTTACTTTCAGATCAGATACTCCAATTCCCTGTGCGCTCATAGATTTGATAGAAAGATCTATCTTATTGCTAGCTTCTCCGTCTGCGCCGACGTGCAAAGACAGGTTCAGCGCATCAATTTTCTTGCCAGTCTTGGTTGTGACAGTTACAAAATCAGTAAGTCTATCTGCACCGATTTCAACTAACTCTCCTTTTGTACCACCACCTGCAGGATTTTGACCATCTTGAGATAAGCGAGAATATAAACCACCTTGATATACACCATGCTGATCAAAGTAGTTTTTCAAATCTGTTGCTTTGATTTCCTTACCATTTTTATCCATCAATCCCGTAGCAGACACATCTAACTGTGCTTTGATTGTAGCTGCATCTGCAACCTGACCTGATACCTGAGCACCCCACTCAGAACCCGCTTTAGGTTCAGCCTTATAAATCTTGTATCCATCTTTTGCATTTCCCTCTGCATCGATATACTTTGCAAGGTCTGTTGCTGCTGTAGTTTCAGTCAACTCGGTTTTGGTTCCATCTGCACCTACTGCATAAAATTTCTGTCCAGCTTTAAGGGTAAACGATTCCTTAATTCCTTGCCAGCTACAATGGAAACACTATCAAGAGAAGTTACATCTTCGTCTGTTTTTACACCTTTCAGCAGATAGGTCTCATTGAACTTGGTGGTCTCAGATACACGATCAATTTCCTTTACCAGCTGATCAATCTCATCCTGAATATATCCACGATCGTCCTCGGAATTAGTTCCGTTTGCAGACTTTACTGCCAGCTCGTTCATTCTCTGCAGCATATCGTGTACTTCGGTCAGAGCGCCTTCAGCGGTCTGTACTGCACTGATACCATCCTGTGCATTCAGGGAAGCCTGTGTCAGACCTCTGATCTGCTTTCTCATCTTCTCACTGATGGACAGGCCTGCTGCATCATCAGCTGCACGGTTGATCTTATAACCGGAAGACAGTTTCTCGGTGGACTTTGCCTGAGAAGCGGTGGTTAAGCCTAACATTCTGTTAGAGTTCATAGCTGTAAGATTGTGTTGTACTACCATAATAATTTACCTCCTTGTATTACTGCCCAATTCCTTTTGCGGCAGTGTGCGTATCTGTATTGTTATTGAGAAATCCTTCTCTCCCAGATACTTGTTTTTAGTTTTTATAGTAACCGGAGTAGGAGCTTCCCTGTCGGGCCTGACAGAGCCGCTCTTCCTCCGGTTATTACCGTATGAAATTATTTGTCCGCATTTCCCTTTGTGATGATCACGTTGGATTTTTTGCGGTACTTCTCCGGGTGCTCTTCTTCCGCATAATATTTAGGAAGCTTCGCTCTCTCCTCCGGATCTGTGATCTGGTTTTCTAATACCGTGCTCCGCACGATGTTCACCTCTTTCGGTGCATCGATCATGATGCGGAGATGATTCTTGGTTCCTCCCAGGAACACGATCTTGATATTGTCATTGATCATCAGGTATTCTTCCGGACTAACGGTCAGACGCAGCATAATTGATAACTCCCTGTTTTTATTCAGCCTTCCTTGCCTGCTGTTTCTCACTGATGCAACATTTTATTATGGAATGTTGCATTTTCCTTATTCATTAATACTTTCAAGGAGGCTATTATGAGCACGACACAACCTATCCGCAGTAAACAACTTTTACATGATTTCAAAGATTACTACCTTATCAAACAGCCTAACTTCCGGAATTACACTCTCATCCTGATCGGTCTGAACACTGCTCTCCGTATCAACGACATTCTTCATCTCTCCTGGGGAAATGTCTATTGCTCGGAATGCAGCCGCTTTTACACCCATCTTCTGATCACAGAAAAGAAAACAGGAAAAGAGACCCGAATCCTGATCAACAGAGAACTTCAGAAAACATTACAGTCCTACCGGAAAACACAGTCTTCCGTAACCGACACAGACTACCTTTTTCCCAGTTCCAGAAAAACAGCTTCCCCTCTCTCCAGGTATCAGGCCTACCGCATTGTCCGCAGAGCCGCGGAGCAGGTTGGGATCGAAGATGTCGTGCGATGCCATTCCCTGCGGAAAACCTTCGGCTACCATGCCTGGAAAATGGGAACGCCGCCCGCATTGCTGATGGAAATCTACAATCATTCTTCTTTTCAGATCACCAAGCATTATCTGGGGATTGAACAGGATGACAAAGATGCCGTATTCCGCGATATACAGCTATGATATATGTTACGTAAAATCATTATAGCGATATATATAGTTCGAGATAACGATTTTTATAAAAAGGACTAAGTTTTCCCATGCTCAGCCGAAATATGTAGTGCAAGACAAAATGCAACATTCCATAATAGAATGTTGCATTTTCTATTTTAATCTATTCATTTCTGTGGTATTCTTTTAAAGACTGCATATCGCTATTTTTCGACAATACTTTCCTTTTTTGAAACATATACAGTCAGAATCAGGAGTACACATGAAAAGCTTTATATGTCAAATGTTCTATAAGCAGCGGGCGGCATTCGAGCAAAGCTACGCTTCCAGGGGCAAAGAGTATCCTCTTCCGGAAGACGTTTTCCTACAATCGGATATTTTCTATGACGAAAAGCATGTTCCGGCACATCGTCTGGATGTCTACCGTCCCAGGGGACGGGACGGAGAGATTCTCCCGGTCATCGTCAACGTACATGGCGGAGGCCTCCTCATAGGGAACAAGGAATTCAACCGTCCCTTTTGTGCCTCCCTTTGTGAGGCGGGGTATCTGATATTCAGCATTGAGTACCGGCTGATACCGGACTGTCTCTTCTATGACCAGCTGGCTGACCTGCATCTGCGACTGATTTTATCCGGGATCATCTGACGGAATACGGCGGTGACATTTCCCACATATATGCCTGCGGCGACAGCGGCGGTGCCTGTCTGTTGACTTATGGAATCGCCATGCAGCGAAGCACTGCACTGGCACAGGCTGCCGGAGTAACCCCTTCTGACCTGCCAGTCGGGCACTTGGCCTGGTCAGCGGTATGTTCTATACAAACCGCCTGGATCAGATCGGACTTTTCCTCCCCAGATATCTCTACGGCCGGCATTATAAAAAAAGTGCTTTTGCCCCCTATGTATCTCCGGAGCACCCGGACATCGTGACCAGCCTGCCACCCAGTCTCCTGATCACCAGTGACAACGATAATCTTCAGAGCTATACTCTGAATTTTGAAAAGGCTCTGCGCAGACATCAGATGCCCATAAACTGATCAACTACCCGAAGGTCCCCGCCTGACCCATGCGTTCAGCGCTTTTTACCTGGAGCTTCCGGAAAGCAGGGAAGTGATCCACCATTGATTCATTTTTTTGAACATACCGGAGAGGACTGTAAAGGAGGATATGTATCATGACATACGACGAAAAATGTTTTCAAAGAAAAAAGCTAATCGGAAAGCCCGTAAGATCTGGATCGTTTTTGCTGTTTTACTGAGTGCCAATTATGGCTCCGACGCGTCCGGGGGATTATATCCCACCACTTCTTATCTGATCTTTCTGGCATTATGCTGGCTGCCTCTGATCTTTGGCGAAGTTCTGTTACGTGTAAAAGGCTGGGCAACGGAGCTCTACCGCTACGATCTGGTCATCGGTTACGGCATCTTCTACACTTTTGTCATCTGTACTACAGCTTCCCCGATCGCATTCACTTACATCCTTCCTGTGACGAGCCTGCTGGTACTATATAAGAACCGGAAATTCATGATCAACTGCGGTATTGCCAATGCCCTGATCATCGTCGGTGCAGCCGTCTATCGCTATATGCTGGGCTTCAACAGCGCTTCCGATATGAAAAATTATCAGCTGCAATTGTCCTGTATCATCCTCTGCTACATCTGCTATGTCATGTCCATCCGTCATCTGAATGAATCCGACGGTGCCATGACCGACAGCATCAGGGCTGACCTGCACAGAGTCGTAACTACTGTAGAACAGGTTAAGTCTTCGAGTAATATCATTCTCGATGGCATCACTGTCGTAAGAGAGCTGGCTTCCGAGAATAAGCATGGCTCCGATATCGTCATGCTGGGTATGAACGAGCTGACTGACAACAACAATATGCTGCAGGATCGTACCACGTCATCCACACAGATGACCTCCGATATCCGCGCCCAGGTAGAAAATGTGGTAGCTCTGATCGGAGAAATGATCACGCTCGTCGAAAAAACGCAATCCCATTCCGGCGTCAGCGCAGAAGACTGAAGAGTCTGGTGAATACCGCTGCTACCATGTCACAGCTGTCTACTGAGCTGGAAAATGTTCTGGAGAATTTCCGGCAGGAATTCGAAATGGTAAAACAGGAGACCGGCACCATAGAGAAGATCACGAATCAGACAAATCTGCTGGCATTAAATGCTTCCATCGAAGCTGCCAGAGCCGGAGAAGCTGGCAGAGGCTTCGCTGTCGTAGCGGAGCAGATCCGTACCTTAAGCACCGAGACCCACGCTTCCTCTGAGCAGATCAGGGATGCCCTCTCCCGGCTGGATGCTACCTCCGCGAAGATGACCTCTTCCATTGAAGAGACATTACAGCTGATCCAGATCACTCTGGAAAAAGTAACGCAGACCGGAGATAACGTAAATCAGATCGCTTCTGATTCCGTGCAGCTGGGCAATCACATTCAGGTCGTAGATAATGCCATTAAAGAAGTAGAGAACTCCAACACCCAGCTGGTATCCAACATGGAGCAGGTATCTAACATCGTGGATACCATCACAACCTGTATCACACACTCCAGCCGGACCAGTGAACGGATGCTCAGCAAGTATCAGGAAACAGCAGACAATATCAATACCATCGAAGAGTCATGGAGAACATGATGTGTGATCTGGGTATCGGTGGTTTCATGGGTATTGAAGACATCAAGCCCGGAATGAAGATTGACTTACAGCTGGTCGGTCAGGAGGATGTCCAATATCTTGGGGAACTGATCGAGCAGCTTCCGGAGGGACTGCTGGTATCCTGTCAGAAGAAGTTGACCGTTAACGGGGCTGCTTCCTGTAAGCTGCAGGTCACCGCAGGTAATATCCTGTACTGTTGGGACAAAGCGGCCATTTCTCCTGCTCCCGAAAGCGGTGAACATGCTTTCAAGATTACCATTACTACCAGACCCAGGATCAACAATAGACGCAAATACCCTCGTATGGATCTGAATAATACCTGTACTATTAAGTTCAAGAATTCCGATACGGAATATGCGGCTACCATGGAAAATATCAGTGCCAACGGATTCGCCTTCCTGGCTACAGACAAGATATTCACCCAAAGCAAAAATGCAGAAATCATTATCACGATCCATGATTTTGCTCTGGCGAATCATAATGAGCTGGAAGGCCGTATCATCCGCTGTTCCGACGATAACGGACTGTATATCGTCGGATGCCAGATGCCGGAAGATAATTTCTATATCCTGGAATATGTAGAGAATAACTTAAATAAATAGAATTTCTGTGTAAACCTAGACACCCAAAATGCCATTCATTTGAATATGAAATGGGCATTTTAATGTTGTTCTTTACGGTTTCAATAGCCGGGCGATCAGACCCTCGACCTCCTGGAGCTGTTCTTTGGTACTCTCCTTATGGCTTTCCTTGCGATATTTGGACGGAGACATGCCCTTCATGGCATGAAACGCCTTGGTAAATACCAGCGCATCACTATACCCACAGGACAGGGCAATACTCTCAATCGGATAATTGGTGGATTCCAGCAGTTCTCTCGCCTTGGTGATACGGAAGGTGGTGAGGAACTGCTGAGGCGACATTCCCAGATAATTCTGGAACAATGTATATAAATAACTACGGTTGATACACACATAATCCGCCACATCCGTTACCTTGATCGGGTTACAGTAGTTACTCTGGATAAAAGATACCGCCTTTTTCACATACTGGTTCCCCTTATCCTCTTCCTCTCTCGCCACGACACCGGCGCTGTCCGCGATCACAGACAGGAATACTCCCAGCAGTCCGTTCCGGCGCAGATCATCCGCGATTCCGAAGGTATTGTGTTCCATCATATCGCGGACAATGGAATACAGCTCCTCTGATTTATCACAGGAAAAAATAGGATGCCTGTCTGACAGTCCCATGCTATGTAAATACTCTTCCGCGCGGCTCCCGGCGAATCCCACCCACAGATAACTCCATGGATCCTTCGCATCCGCCTGATAGAAAGCCAGCTCGTTGGGCTGGATCAGAAATCCGTACCCTGCTTCCAGCCGGTATTCCTTGTCATGGAACCGGAAATGCCCCTTGCCGCTTAAGACATAGTGGATCAGGTAGTGCGGCTTGGATGCCGGTCCGAAGCTGTGCAACGCTTCCGTCTGAGAGCACCCGCAGCAATTCACATACAGACTTCCTGTTTTGTCATTGATAAAATCCAGCTTAAATGCTTTTTCCATGGCAATTCCTATCCTTTCCCATCGGTCAATTCACTATAATTCCGCCGTCCTCATCAAACGCCACACCAAAAGCACTGCTGTATTCGTTCATACGCTGCAGGATCCTCTGCTTATCCTCCCCCGTTGCCGGCGTCGGTCGGAAATCATTCCTTGTTTTGACAGAACTTACCATACAGGGAATGATCCGGGCGTTCTGATCCTCCACCTTTTCCCCGTTCTCAAAAGTAAAGGTTTGTTGGAAGATCATGGTATCCTTGTCCTCTGGATTCCGGTTGGCTCCGAAGCAGAAATTTGCCAGGCTGTAAATGATATATCTGCCCTTGTATTCCTCGATTCCCTGTAACACATGAGGATGATGACCAATGACCAGATCCACTCCCCAGTCAATGCATTTCCTGCCTAGCTGTTGCTGATAATTTTCCGGATAATTGTCTTTTTCGATCCCCCAGTGACAACAGGCGAGGATCAGATCCACGTTCTGCTCCCGCAAGACTTCGATATTATTCTGAATCAGTTTCTCCGCCTGTGCGCCCCATTCCACTTCATTGACGGAGATAATGCCGATCTTCAGATTCCGCTCTCCGCCGTGGGCTGCCGCGCTGTCCGGAATCTCATAGATGCCTACATTTTTATCATAGGCATAGACAATACCCTCCTGCTCCAATGCTGCCACTGTATCCCGGCTGCCCTGCTCTCCGTAGTCCAATCGATGATTGTTCGCAAAGCTGACGGCTTCAATATCCCCCAAGGTCAGTAGATGGGCATACGCCGGATCTCCCTTGATGCAGTAGGTCTGCCCCTCACGCATATGTTCCGATGTGGTCAACGGTCCTTCGAGATTCACGATGGTCATATCATCCGCCTCGAAAATATCTCTCACATTCTCGAAAAAACATCCCTCATCCTCCGCCTGATCGTACGCCTGGCGGAAGGAATAGCTGTAATCCTGTTCCTGATGATTGCCCAAAGTCACATCCCCTGCTGCGGAGATCGTGATCATGCAGCGTTCCCCCATCAAAGTATCCGAAGCTCCGGACTGTCCCGATTCCGGCAATGCAGTATTGTCACCGTCCGTCCCACCTGCAGAACGATCTCCCCGATATTATCCCCGGGCTGATCGTCCTGCGGTCCGGTATGGTAACCTCCGATCGCTGCGCCAGTTCTTCCACCCCGGGAATACAGACCTGCTGTGTCAGATCATCCCGCAGCTGCTAAGCACTATTACACTGACCGCACAAACCAGTGCCACAAACCGCTTTTTCCTCTGCCCCATAAACACTCTCCCTCTGTTACAAAGAAATCTCTTAGCCCTCTCCTAAATCAGTCTTAATTTTCAGAAGCCGCTGTCGCAGTGCTGTCTCCCGTTCCATACAGATTCTCCTGCAGGAATTTCTTATTTGCCTCGAAATCCACCTCCAGCACGGGACATTTTACGATGGGTCGCATCCTTATACGTGCCTTCAATGGGAATACTGTTCTGTATAATATCGTATGTCAGAATCTTCGGTGCCATGAGGCTTAACCGGTAACACTCTGTCTGGGTCAGGTTCGTGGTCAGATTCGGCATCAGACCGTCAATCAGACCCTTCGGATTCGTGAGTACACCCTTAGGCAGCTTATGAATGACCTCTGTCAGCACTTTTCTCTGTCGCTCGGTTCTGCCGAAATCCGTACCGATATAACGGTTTCTGCAATATGCCAGCGCCTGAGGACCGTTCAGATGCACCATACCTCCGGACAGGTCATCGAAATAGTCCGTTCCCTCCGGTCTGCCCAGCAGGATATTATATTCTACCAGGTAGCCGTTCACGTATTCCACTTCTTTACCGGTCAGCTCCAGATCCACGCCGCCCACGGCATCTACCAGATTTGCAAATGCCTCAAAATTCACCAGCACATAGCGGCTGATATGAATGTCAAAATTCTGCTCGATGGTCTCCATCAGCAGTTCTGCACCGCCGTAGGAATATGCCGCATTCAGACGATTGTCCTTATATCCCGGTATCTCTACATACATGTCACGGAGCAGAGATGTCATATATATCTTTTTCGTCTTGTTGCTGATAGACAGGAGGATCATGGCATCGGATCTGCCATCCTCCCCGTTCTCACGGGAATCGTTACCGATCAGGAGAATATTCGTGACGCCTTCTTCCTTCATGGGAGAGCTTGCCACGGATTCGATCTCTTCATAATTCATCTCGGCATAGACCTTGCCCACCAGGACGTACAACCCTGCTGCCAGAAATACGAGGATCAGCGCCACTGCGATCAGGAAGCGCTTGAAGCCGGATTTTTTCTTTTTTCTGCCGCTCCCGGCTTCCTTTTTGTTTCCTTTTCTGCTCTTCTTATCCGTTTTCGTGTCTATCTCCTCACGCTTCCCTGCTTTTCTTCCGGAGCGATTTTTTTCTCTGTGATCTTCGTAGTCCTCGTATTCGTCCGCATAGTCCTCCCTTCTGCTACGCCGAGGTCTATCAGATGCCGCCTGTCTGCGACGATCTGCATTACTGTTACTACGGCCACCACTATTACGATTCTCTGAAGTCTTACGCGTCGTCTCTCTGCGAGCCGCCTGTCTCTTACGATACGCGGGATCATCCCAATCCTCCGCGTAATCATCCGCTCTTGCTCGTCTTCCGGATCCGATCACATCCCAGTTCCTCCTCATCCTCGTCATTCTCAGTCATGTCAAACATCTGTGGAGCCGGACGCTCTGCTGTCCGCCTTCCGGTCCCGGACTTCCCACTGCCGGAGCCGGACGTCTGCATTTCCTGCATCTCCTGCTGTAAAAAGGCTTCCAGCCCTTTCTGTATATCTTCCATCTCCTGAATGGAATCTCGTTCTCTGTCACTCATATTGTACCTCATTTCCACATACCGGCACCGGTACGTTCCTTAAGCCTCTTTCCTATTTGTCTCCTAGGATACCACACTCCTTTGTATTTGTCGCGGCAGAAATCCTTAATATTTGCTTAAATGTTGTCCGGCATTTTTTAAGACACACTTCTATGGCAATAAAAGAAACTGTCTACGGCATCCACAAGATTTTATCTTGTACATTTTCCACAGACAGTCTCTGCATTTTTGTTATCTTATATCATTCTATTTATGAGCGATTCTCGCATCTATGTAATTCTTCAGAGATTCCACGGTCTCCTCCACACCCAGCCTGCTACTGTTGATGGACAGATCGTAGTTCCGGGAGTCGCCCATTTTACCTTACAATGGCTGTTGTGGTAAGATTTTCTGCGACGGTCCTTCTCGATCATGCGCTCCTCCGCATGTCTCGCATCCAGCTCATAGATCTGCATAACACGCTCGATCTTGGCTTCTCTGTCTCCTAATACAAAGATGGAGATCAGA
>ENA-OQCS01001884-OQCS01001884.1-human-gut-metagenome-genome-assembly--contig:-NODE-1884-length-10056-cov-3.491288_pt1 | contig 10056 bp, 13 predicted proteins | sample MGYA00242757_ERZ504575 | MGnify/ENA primary metagenome ERZ504575 (study PRJEB26092, sample SAMD00036297) | human gut metagenome | host: Homo sapiens | study: EMG produced TPA metagenomics assembly of... | reverse complement strand
CCTTGCACGGCACGTCGATTGATGTTGCCGTGGACCCGTCAGACTGTTTGCCGATAAACCCCATGGCGATGCGATCATTCGTCAGCTCCCGCCACCTTGAACAGCCGGGTCGCGACAACGCCTGTAAAGACAAGCGGGTCTATCCAATGGAAATTGCGGGTCACCCATGCGCCGATATTGCCGATCACGGTGAAGATGTCCAACAAGGCATTCCCGATGGACACCAGGCCACGGGTAAATTCCGGAGCCTTGAACTTGCCAGAAAAGTGCGGAGCACAGTGCGGATAGAGGGTTCCAACACCTCGTATGCCTGCATGAACTTCGGTCAGCTGGGAGGTCACCTGCGCCCACAATCCCTTGGTCGTATTCTGCTTTACCAATGCCAGTTCTGAGGAAACGCCCTGGGACCCCCGGTTATATGAAGTCAGTTCTCGTAGTTTGTCGTAGTTCTTCAGGAACATCATCGCCGCGTTACCGCCAATTTTCCCGAAGATTGCCTGGACATCCGCCATCGACGCGCCCTTCTTGTTCAATTCCTCGAAAATGTCCGCTATAGGACGGAGTTTCTCGACCTGCACCCCCTCGATGTCGCGCATTTCCGTGAACCGGATGCCCAGGCGGTCCAGAACTTCCTGTGCCTCCTTGGTAGGTTTGGCAAAACGTGTGGAAAGAGCACGCAACGAGGTTCCCGCCAGCGTTCCCTTCAGACCCATATTGCCCAAAAGACCGATGGCGGCACTGCTTTCCGTGAAGTCCACGCCCGCCATACGCAGGTAACCGGCAGCCATCTTGTATGACTCCGCCATCTCCACGATATTCACATTCGAGCGGGAAATGGTGGAGGAGATAATGTCCGCCACGCTGTCCATGCTGTCGTTATGGATATCATAACCGGCCATGATGTTCGTGGCCAGGTCGGCGATATACGACACGTCGTTGTCACCGATAAGTGCCAGGTTCGTGATCGGGCGGATGGACTTGTTGATTGTCTCGATATTCATGCCCGCCATCGACAGGTATTTGACGGCACCGGCAATCTCCACGGCTGTGTATTTCGTGTCGATGCCGATTTTACGGACATGACGGGCCATACTGTCAAAACGGGTCTCGAATGTCTTGAGGTCGCTGTCCGCCACACGGAGGATGGAATGTGCCGATTCCATGATGTTGGAATAGTCGATGGCCTTCGTCAGTTCCGAACGGATCAGGCTGTAACCCATATAGGCATTGAGCATCGAAGCGAACGGGAGGTTCCTGAGTGACGGCGCTTTCGAATACTGGATACGGTTGATGGCGGCACGGCGTTTACTGCGGTAGAGCGTACCGGCTGCAGTATGTTCCCGCTGCATGAGCCTGACGGACTGCATCGCATTGCGCTGTTCCTGCCGTCTTGCAGCCTGCTCGGCCTTTATACGTTCCGTTTCTGCCTTACGGCGTGCCTGTTCTGCCTGCCGGCGTATTTTCTCCGCAGCACGGGCGGCATTCTTGCACTCCCGTTCTTTAGCCCGCGCTTCATCGGCACGCCGCTTTTCCGCCGCGGCGTTTCTGCCAGAGCCGCCTTACGGCGCTGGTCTGCGGTAAAGAGCTCCTCCGCGTGGACCAGTTTCTGGCGATGCAGCTGCTGTCCTGCATAAAGCCGTTCCATCAGTTTTTGCCGGGCCTTTTCGGGCATTACGAGGCCTGCGGAGCATATGGCACCGGAACGGAAGGTGTGAGTCCTTCGGATGGTATGCTCCCTGCATGTTGAAAGAAATGACAGAAGCACTTTTGATACGACCCAATAGGGAAAGTATCTGCTGCAACCTGTTTTCCGCCGTCCCGGTCTTGATTTGCAGTTCCCGGTCACGTTCCATGGAAACCAGGGCGGAGTTGATTTTCCCGATGGCTTTGGTAATGCGTTTCTGCGCGTCTGCCATCGTGCCAACGGACGAGGCGGCATTCTTTTCGATCTCGCTTTGCGCATCTCGGCAGCCTTTTTCTCGTAAAGGCTTTTGGCGTTGGCCTTGATTTTCTTGCTGTCCAAAGCCTGACCGGCATTGATGGTCAGGCTGATGCCTTTGGAAAGCGTGGAAATATCCGTGAGTAACCCCTTGATACGTTCCAGCTTCTCTTCGCTTTTTTTCGTATCGATGGTCAGGCGGTAATCGAAATTACGTTTCTTGCCGTTCTTGGTGCGGAACACGCGGTCTATCTCGTCCATCATATTCTTGATGTTCGTGACGGCCGGAGTCAGGGACGCTTTCGCCTGTACCAGCTTGCCTACCGCCTCACCGAAGGCGATAACCTGCTTGGTGCCCTGAGAGGCATCCACGTTGATGGAGTAGTTGACCTGATAGTTCTGTTCCTGAGCCATGGTAATGGGTACTGCGTTAAAAGAATAGTCTTTCCGCAAGGGCGGAGATTATGAAACGAAGGCCGCCGCAAACCGGAAGCTTACGGCGCAGGTCAAGGAGTCCTCTCCGGCAATGACATCGGAACGGGCATACGGCTGATGAGCATCTGCTCGTGCAGCCACAACGCCTCTTCGGAAAGCATCGCGAACTCCTCGTCGGAAATCGTGTCGAGGTTGACGCCGGGAAGTAGTGGCGGACATAGATCATCCGCTGGCGGATGCGCTGCTCGTCGGTCACTACCCACCGGCTTATAAGTTTACCAGGACACTCTGGCGGGTGGTGATCAGCTCGGAAAGCTGTCCCATCAGACCGAACAGGAAGAGCGACTCGTCGTCCACGAGTTCCTTATCTCCGTCCACGAAGCAGTCGCGGGCCAACGTGCGCATGGCGATTACCTCTCCTTTTTGGAAGCGGCCATGAATTTGCTGAACTGCGGAAAGCTCGGTTCGGACATGTAGGCCACATAAATCTCTTTCTCGCCGTTTGCGGTGTCTCCGAAAACGACCATCGGACAAATCTTGCGGAGTTTCTTCTCCTCTTTCAGTTTGAGGGCTTTTTCCTTGATCTTGATCTCCTGTTCCAATGAAAGCATTTTTTCGTCCATATCGAATTTGTTTTGATTCACCGAAAGAGTAGGACAAAGAATCGTGGAAAGGTTGAAGACACGGTTCTTATTCACTTGTAATCCATATGTTATACAAAAAACTTCTTTGCTCCTGATATTCCCAGATCAGTCTTTAAAGGAAATTTCGCTGAATATATTTCATATATTTCTTTGATATATAGTATATATCGTTAATTTTGCATATTCTCAAACATAAATGATTATGTGCAAAATAGATGATTTTATAGATGTGACAAGCCGGTACATCGCTGAATTGCTTGATTTGAGGGCGGACATCAGGCCGGTCGAAAAGGATGTCTTGCATACATTCCCAGCCAATATTACTGCCGGTTATACATTTTGTACGGCTAACTTGTTGGGGCATGACGTAGTTCTTCTGTATAGTGCAGACAGTTCTGCATATACTCCGGGGCAGATGCGGAAACAAAAAGAACTGGTTGAGCGAAAAGCCCAATGCCCGGTAATATTTGTATTGCGTACAGTGGCGGCCTATAATGTACGGCGTCTTGTCAGACATCGTGTAAATTTCATCATACCGCAAAAGCAAATGTTCATACCGGATTTGTTGATAGATTTGAAACCGCATAAAAATAATATCGGGGGAGGTGAAGAAACGCAGATTCCTGCAATTGCCCAATGCATAATCCTTTATCATCTTGAAGTAAAGTCTCTCGAAGGGAAAGGAACTTATGATATTGCAGATCTTTTCAACGTGTCGTATGCCAATGTAAACCGGGCGGTCAGATGGCTGAAAGATAAAGAAGTTATCGCTTTATCCGGCGGCAAGACAAAGAGTATGATATTTCAGTTCAAAAAGCGTGAATTATGGGACAGGATGTTGCCGTTCCTGGCGAACCCCATCGAGCGGATTGTATATACCGATAGTCTGCCTGATGAAGTATTTTGTATTAGTGGAGTAAATGCCTTGTCGGAATATTCAATGCTGAACAAGGAAAAAAATGACACTTATGCCATTGCAAAAGAAGAAGCTCGACGGTTGCAAATCCGGACAGACAAGGAATATGGCGAGACCCGCATAGAGATATGGCGTTACAATCCATGTTTTTTCTCAAAAAACGGCATTGTAGACAAATTGTCTTTATTTCTGGCCATGAAGGATATGGATGATGAACGCATTCAAATAGAATTGGAAACTATGATAAATAATATGATATGGTAAGAGGAATTGATAAATTCAGGGAGTTTTTCACCGGATATGAAGGAAACTATGTCATCATAGGTGGTACTGCCTGTGAAATGCATGAAGAAATATATGCACAAACTCCAAGGGCGACCAAGGACATAGACATTATACTGATTGTGGAGGCGCTGTCTTCGGATTTTGCTGCAAAATTCTGGGAGTTTGTAAAAACCGCAGGGTACAGACAAAGGAATAAGGGAACCGGGAACGGGGAATGCAGGCATGAATATTACAGGTTCAAGGAACCGGAAATCCGGATTTCCCGTATCAGATAGAACTCTTTTCACGAAATATCGGGGTTGTCAAATTCCCGGACGATGCCCACATTACCCCCATTCCGGTTGATGATGACCTGTCAAGTCTGTCAGCCATTTTGATGGATGATGACTATTATAATTATACCATTGAACACAGCATGTTGGAGGAGGGCGTACATATTGCGAACATTGAAAGTCTTATCTGTCTGAAATGCAGGGCCTATTTAGAAATGACCGAGCGGAAAAGCAATGGAGAACAAGTGGACAGCAAACATATCGTCAAGCACAAGAAAGATGTATTCCGGCTGGTTGCCATGCTTGCTCCTGCCGACACCTACGAAGTTCCTGATTCGCTTAAACAAGATGTTGACAGGTTTTGCCTGGCTGTCAAAGAAGAAGTGCCAAACTCTGATTTTTTCAAATCGGCAGGACTTAAAAGCATTTCCGGAGAACAGTTATTGGAACAACTTGAAGCCAATTTCATAACACAACAATGAGAATCCAATACGCATCCGACCTGCATCTCGAGTTTCGGGAGAACAGCAGTTTTTTGAAGCACAACCCGCTGGCTGTTGCCGGAGAAGTGCTTGTCCTTGCCGGAGATATAGGATATATCGGAGATGAGAACTACTCCAGACATCCGTTCTGGGACTGGGCTTCCGGAAATTACAGCCGGGTCATCGTGGTTCCCGGAAACCACGAGTTTTACAAGATGTTCGACATAGACAAGCTGTATAACGGCTGGTCGCTCAAAATCAGGGAAAACATCACCTGCCACTATAATGCCGTTATCCCATTGGGTAACGATATAGAATTGATCGCTACCACACTGTGGTCACATATCCTGTTGCAGGATGCCTATGAAACTGAGGCAGCCATCACAGATTTCCGCAGGATGCGTTACGGCAGCGAACCGCTGGACTGGACAAGGTTCAATGACGAACATTCGCGCTGTTTCCGTTTTCTGGAACAGAGCGTAAAACAAAGTACTGCCAGACATCTCATTGTCGCCACTCATCATGTACCGTCATTCGAACTGATGGCGCCGGAGTTCAAGGGCAGTCCGCTCAATGGGGCATTTACCGTGGAGCTTGGCGGTTTCATTGCAGACAGCCCGATTGAATACTGGATATATGGCCACTCGCACCGCAATATCAATAAGGTCATCGGAAACACCCGGTGCATATGCAACCAGTTGGGCTATGTGTTCAGTAACGAGCATACGTCATTCGATAAGGAAGCGCATATTTCGATTTAAGTCTGCCATACATAAATCCCGTCTGTCAGCCAAGGTCAATATCCGGCAAACAGACGGGTTATTATGTAACAAATTTATGGTTGACTATTGAAGTCGTGGCTTCACCAACTTCCCGTCGATACCGCATGTTTCCAGAACCGCGGTATTTTCTTTGTTGAAGGCGATCAGGCATGACGGCGCTCCGGCCGTACCACCCTGTTCCCCCGTAACATGGTAAAAACTGAGCCGTCCCTTGATAAAGAGTATTGAATCGGCGTTTGGGAATATCAGTTCGTGGAACAGGCGCGTGTCCGTGCGGGCAAAAGTGAGCGCGACGGCATTCCTGTGTTCGACACACCTGCGGATAAACCGGACAATCAGTGCAGTGTCATAGGGAGGATTGCAGAACACACGTCCGAACCAGGGTTGTTGCAGGCCGTCATCCTCAATGGTATAGTGATGTCGCGCCGTATCCCATGGGCGGTTTACGGGCGAACACGGATCCAAATCGAACGGCCCCAGCCTCCGAAGCAGGCAGGGAGCGTGAGCCATTCGTTCTTTCCGGTAGAAGATTTCCCCTCGAAAGTTACATCCATGACAGCTTAGATTGTATCACCCGAGCCGATTTGGATATCGAACGGGTTGAGATCGAATTCATGGGTGATATTGGTATCATCCTGCTGTGACTCGAGACAATCCTCCGTGAAGATGCAACCTTTGAGCGTTACGGTCGTCGTTGTCCAGTCCTCGCCGGCCATCGGGTTGGCAAAGCTGATAATCAGGTCGAACTCGCCGATTTCGAGCAGCGAGCCGTACACCGAACGCAACAGCTGTTGCGTGGCATAGTCCATCGTGATGCTCGCCGTATAGGTAATGTTCCCGAACCCCCTCGACACCGGCCGTCCTCCCATGCCGTAGTTACTTTCGACCTTGCGCTTCTTCGACCATTTGATGGCCGACACGCCTTCAAGGGTCGTGGAACCTTCATCGATTCCCAGGGCGGTCGATGACAGGGTTATCATCGACCACGAGTATGCTACATTGTTGATTATTGCCATATGCTATGTCTTATTTGCGGTTAATGACAGTCCTTCCTCTACATAAATCTTCACGGCCACGCCCACCGGGACAAGGACATAGGAGATGCGCAGCGTGTCGTCCACCAACACGTTCTGGTTCGGGTCGATAGTGACGGCGTATCCTGAAATTTCCTGCGCCGCCTGCATCTTGGCCAGTATATCCCCGATGAGTGTCTTGAAAGCTGTAATCTTCGACGGGGCGAGGAACCCGGTTGAAGGATTGACCATCAGCGGTGAGTTCACATACGGCAGCAGGGCTGCACGCACGGCACGGCGGCTCTTGTTGATGGTGCGGTTCCGGGCAATGGTACGGAAATCCCCATGTGAGCATGTCTGGTCTTTCGAGATGTAGATCCCGTTCTCGCGGCCGGCATACTTGATGGGAAAAATATACCCCTTATCGTCGAGTTCGTCCAGCAGTGACGGGGAGAGTGACTCGTACCGGTTCAGGCTGAGGAAGTTCTCCTCTGCCTCGTCGAGGTTGATGTCCCCGAACCCCAACTCTATTTCCTGGAAATCGTCCGCGAAGAGATTGAACTGCTTGACCCATGCGATGGATTCGTGCACGTTGGCCTTTGCTATGGCTCCCATAACCGCTCCCAAAAATCCCACGGGCGTATGGTTCCTGTTGCACATCTGCATCGTGGAGATCTTTTCGTGATGCGCCTGGCCGAATATACAGCTGATACGGCTTGATTCACAGATGCATGAAGGTATTTTATTCAGGTCAATCTGACGCCCTCAGTCGTATCCGCCCCCGTATTGGAAGGATTGGCGGAAAGGATGAGCGAGAGCGGCTGGTTCTGCTCCGCAAGCCCCACGGCCACGTCGTTGAGCCCCTTTACCAGATTGAGGTTGTATTGTTCCGATGCGCCGTTCGCTTTCCACAGCGGCTGTTCCGTCCATATGCCTATCTGGTTGATCATACCCCCGGCAGCACGCTGCATGATTTCCAGCGCATCCCAGTTCGCCGAACAGTCCGCGAACATCACGTAGAGTTTTCCTGAACCGCCCGGATTGCCGGACATGCGGAAAAATTCACGGATATGGTATGCCGGGATGCCGTGCAGGAAATTGACATTCATCTCCTCCTCGTCGGTTGCCTCCACACGTTCGATGATACCGAAGTCGTTCACGGCGGACTTGAACGAGGTGATGTAGCAGACATCGCCAGGCTTGAGCCTGGTCTCATTGGTTTTACCATACCCCTCCGTGAAAAGCGTCGGCTGGAGGGACACGTCGAACAGCAGTCCCGTCACCTTCTCGCCCGACGAGCCGGTATCGTAAGGAATATTGCCGTCCACATCCTTGATAAATACATTACCGAGTGCCATTATGATTTCTTTTTAAGTTCGTTGTAGAAAGGATTCCTGTAGAGTACGGCCTTGCCCCTGATGGCGGCCGCCGTGTCCGGCGCATAGGTTCCTCCGTGCGTGTCGATGTACAGCGACGGATATGCCGGGAACTTTTTCAACAGGGACAGGATGTGAGGCTCTGTCGTCTCCTCCGACCCTGCATTCCCTTTCCCCGCGGTCTTGGCCGGCAGCCTGTCTTCAGTCTCGCCGCCTGTCCCGAGGTTTTCCGATGCCGTTTCCGGAACGGGCACCGCCTGAGCCTCCGGTGCAGGAATATTATTGTTGTCTGTCTGCGGAGTTTCCTCCGTGTTGATTTTCTTTGCCATAACAGTAGAATGAAAATGGGGAACGGGGCCTTGCCTCCGCTCCCCGGGTGGATATTGAGAATGAAGAAAGGTGTGTTATTCGCTCTTCTTGTAGGCGGTATGGACCACGATCTCCGCCGGGCGGACGATGTTCACGTCCATTTTCATGCGCATCTGGAAAAAGAACAGCTCGGAGTTGGCCTGCAGACGGTCGATTTTCAGGATGTCCGTGTCGTTCGCGTAATCCACCCCCATCCACAGGTTGGAGTCCATGCCGGTGGAGAACTCGCCGAGCACCATCGTGTGTTCGGGGATTCCCACGACCGGGACGATGCGCTTGCCCTTGAAGCGATAGCGGTTGACCTCGGTATTCTCGGAATACTTGACCTGCTTGTCCGAGATATATTGGTCATACGCGTCCCAGGCGTCCCATCCGACCACAAAGGTCAGAGATGTCTTCTTTCGGATCTGCTTCGGACATTTCCTCCACATCGCATAGAGCGCCGCCTCCACCGCGGCCCCGTCCGTCAGCTCGGTCGTTCCCGAAATGATGCACTGCCCTCCGGCAACCACCTCGGCATCGGAGGAGTTCACATTGTCGAGGATCCGTTTGATGACCCCGTCAAAATATTTCTCCTTGTTGGCTCCGATTTTCGTGCAGCTTCCGGTGCGGTAATCTTGGCCACCGTCTCTCCTCCGCGGGCGGAAGTCCAGATGGCGTTTCCGATATACTCGTTTTTCTTGTCCATAAGGAGACGGAGCATCGTCGCCTGGATTTTCGGGTCGAGCTCGCGGAACACGAGATTGCCTTCCGGCTGCGCGAAACGCCAGTACTTCTCGTAGTCCCTCGGGTTAAACTCGAGATAGACCATAAAATCGGACGGCTCAAGATGGCGTTCGGTGACTGGTACTCGTTCGTGCCGTCATCGCCCTTGGCTCCGTGGATGGGTTGTGGGGTCGGCACGTTGTCCTGGATAATGTTGCCCAGCTTGATGGCAGGAAGCGTATAGCGGTGCTGGATGCCCGTCTTGATATGAATCAGTCCCTCGCGGACCGTATCATTGCCCTGCACGGTATAGGTCAGCAAGTCCTCAAGTACTTCGCCGCTATACCCGTTTTGAAGAAAGTTTACTGTATCAGCCATTGTCGTTTTAAGTTTTCCGTTGAAGAATGAAACTCGGCCGACTGGCGGATACCTGCTGTTTCCGCGCGAGACACTGCGGTCTCCGGCATGTCAGTTAAAATCGGGCGGACGCCCGCGGATAGTCTGTCAGAGCTTTCGGAACTTGAAATCCGCACCGACCACTTCCGCCACCTTCTCGGCCATCAGCTGTTCGGCGGTCTTTGTCGCTTCCGCCGTGGCTGGATGTTGGCAGGGTCATCGGCGATTTCCTTCGAGATTTTCTCCCGCGCGGGAATGGAAGCCAGCGTGCTTTCCGCCAACTCGAAGTTGGAACCGGCCATCTCCACCCACTGCTTTTCGCCTCACGGTCAATCTTGCCTTCTGCATGGCATTCTCCACCAATGTCTCGATACGGGAAGCCTGCTCGTCCTTCTCTTTCTGCTCGTAGGCGGAAGGCGTGCCGTCGCTGCGGCCAGGTCTG
>ENA-OQCS01001883-OQCS01001883.1-human-gut-metagenome-genome-assembly--contig:-NODE-1883-length-10057-cov-2.625680_pt1 | contig 10057 bp, 17 predicted proteins | sample MGYA00242757_ERZ504575 | MGnify/ENA primary metagenome ERZ504575 (study PRJEB26092, sample SAMD00036297) | human gut metagenome | host: Homo sapiens | study: EMG produced TPA metagenomics assembly of... | reverse complement strand
TTTGCAGCATGAAAAAGAAAGTATCATTATTATATATAGGTTGTTTGCTGGCTACACCTCTGTTTGCCCAGCAAACAATTTGACGGCTGATTCCAAGGTCGATGATGTAGCATTGCGCGATTCCAAGGCTCAGAACAAGGCGCTGAGAGATTCCCTGGCGGCTGCCACGAGTGTGCTTGCTATCATCCTGACAGCATCGATCTGCGCCTGAAGAAGGCTGCGTGGAATATCCAGCTGGAACAGTGGAGTTATGCCAAGGATGACCTGGATAAGGTGTTGTTCCTCAACAATACCAATATCGCAGGTCTCTTCTACCGTGCATTCGTTAACGAAAAGCTTCTGCGCTATAACTTTGCCCGTCTTGATTATCAGAACCTTCTGGTTCTGGTGCCTGGTAACTTCCAGGCTCAGCTCGGTCTGGCGTTGCTGAATGAGAAGGACAAGCACTATACCGAGGCGTATGATGGCATCAACAATCTGATAGAGCAATATCCGGATAGTGCAACGGCTTATGCAGCACGTGGCGGTATGGAGAAGGAGCGTGGTCAGTTGGAACTTGCCGAGTATGATTACGCTAAGGCAATCTCCCTCGATGAGGATAATGCAGATTACCGCATCAACCGAATCGATCTCCTCATCATGCTCAACAGAAAGTTGGATGCCTATCGCGAACTGGAAGCTTTGCAGAAGAAGGGCGTTGCTCCTGGTCGTCTGCAAGACTTCTACCGCAGATTGCGTCGCAAGAAATAGTCATTGATGAGCTGTGCTACCCGGATTACTTCCTCGTCTCTCATCGTAGAGTTGCAGGGAAGGCTCAGTTCCTGGCAGGCGATGTCCTGGGTAATCGGCAGTTGATAATGTCGAAGCTCAGGATATCCCAGTTGCTCATTGGGTGATATAGGGTAGTGTATCGCAGTTTCTACAGATTCATCCTTCAGAAATTCCCTCAGTCTCATCCTTCTTCGGTAATGAAAGGGAAGATATGGAGTACATTGCTGAATGGATCTTCCAGTAATCTCTTCGGGATGCAGCGTTCTACGATGGCAGGGTGCAGATAATCCATATAGAGCATCGCCTTCCTGCATCTGGCGATATGCTCATCGTGGGGATGTCTCAGCTTTACATTGAGTACAGCTGCCTGAATCTCATCCATTCTGGAATTGATACCCTGATATTCAAAATCAAATCTGCTGGTTCTTCCATAATCGTGGAGGGCTCGGATAGCCTCTGCCAGTTCTTCATCATCGGTTGTCACGGCACCCGCATCGCCCAATGCTCCCAGGTTCTTGCTTGGGTAGAAACTATGGGCGCCGGCATCTCCTAGAGCACCGTATGGGAAATGCTTTTCTGGATGGCGTAATTGCTGATGATATCTATCTGGTCCTGATAGGTGATATTCTCGTCTATCTGATTTTGATGGGTGATATCCTCGTCTTCTTGATTCAGCTTTCTTCTGATAGCCTCTCGTGCAGAGCTGTTGACGTATCCGCATCCGAAAGCCTGTGCGTTGTCTTCGAATATCAGCAGATCGTTCTCCTTGCAGATCTCCTGGATTCTTTCCGTCCAGGATAACTTGCCGTAGAGATGTACCAGCATGATGCCCCTGGTTTTATAGGAGATGTTGCTCTCTATGAGGTTCTCGTCGATTTGCAGTGTCTCTGGGTTGGGTTCTACGAGGATAGGAACCAGCCCCACACTCGTTATGGAAAGAATGGTGGCGATATAGGTGTTGGCTGGCACCAGAATCTCATCACCCTGGTGGAGCTTGCCAATAGCCATTTCTCCCATCAGAATCAGCTTGAGAGCATCCAGTCCGTTACCGCATGATATGCAGTACTCGGTGCCGATGAAAGTGGCATAATTCTTCTCAAACTGCTTCACGCATCTTCCCTGTAAGTACCATCCGCTACTTACTACCTGATTGATTTCCTTCTTGATCTCTTCTTCGTATGGGGCATTGATAGCTTCAGGTCAAGATACTTGATGGCTTTCTTTTCGTTTTCTGTTTCCATTTCCTTTATTTTTGATGAATAGTAAGAAGCAAGGAATGCTTGGTGCTATGGGTTATTCTACTTCTACAGCCTTCTTTCAGGATAAGAGCCTGATTGGGATGATTGAGCGTGATGGTCCTTCCAGATGGCTGGTTATCTATAACCTGGATGGTGATTTCTCCAGCCAGTGCAATCAGCATCACAGGACTTCTCCCAGTTCGATGGGTGTCTCGGGCTGTATGGCGCCAAGATGAATCCATTCCATTCTCTTGATATCAAATGGGATATGGGTATTTTCCTCGGCGACGGTAAGGCTGCCGCGAGGATCATATATCTTGGGAAGTTCTATGATTTCTATTTTCTTCATATATATTAGAACGCAGGATAGCGGGCGATATTGTATGAATTGAAAGGAAAAAAAGTAAGTTGTTGGAAAAATAGGGGGAATATAAAAGTAAAGAGCAGCTATCTTCTCAGACAACTGCTCTACATTCAATAGGTATTAGTCTTCTTTAAGGTAAAAAGATTGTATTCAGGATAACGTTTGCAAAGGTAGCAAAAATATTTGGTTTAAAAAAATAAATTCTAAACTATTTTTAAAAAAAATGCTTTTTTCTTCAATTTGCGCTGTTTTTCTTTTGTTTTTCCCCATCAATTCTACATTTATTTAATTAATAACTAGTGTGAATGGGATTCAATAGGGAAGATATGGAAAACAAAAAGGAAACCCTTTTTTTGAAAGGATTTCCTTTTTTCGAGGTGTCTAGCGGAGTCGAACCGCTCTACACGGTTTTGCAGACCGTTACCTAACCGCTCGGTTAAGACACCTTGTAGAGTTTTCTGTTACCATTTCTGATAAGCGAGTGCAAAGGTACTACTTTTTTTTTTGAATCCACCAAATCTTTCCGCATCTTTTTTTCGAAAAATATTCGATTTTTTCAAAATTATTCATTTTCGGAGTCCATTTCTAGTGATTATCTGTAGGATCCAACTTTCTTTTTGTAGGATCCAACTTCTTATCTGTAGAATCCAACTTCTTGTTTGTATAGTCCAGCTTTCCCTTCTTCTTGCACTGTTCATAAAAAGCGCAACCACTGCACCGGTAGTTGCCATCCTTGCATCTGTTTGCCTGTTGCAACGATTTATAAATACGAAAGGCGGCATACAGAATGCATGCCGCCAGTATCGTTGCAATGATGGTGTATTGTATCATCATTTTCTTTTAGAGTTTAAAAATCCCTCTTTAACCTACGGCATTGTAGCCATTGGTAGAGTTCTTACGCATAATGTCGCGGATGTTCATCTCCTTGAAACCCTCGGCACGCTTCTGCTCCTCCAACTCTTCCTCTTCCTCGATATCCTTCTCGGAACGGGTAAAGGTGAAGGTCTTGTACTTGAATTCTGCGATAGCCCAACCTACGAGTGCTACCACGATTAATGCGAATAATCCTACTACTGCGTTCATTTCTTTCTCCTTATTATATAATATGTATATTTTAATAATCGTCATCAGCTACGTCTTCTGCGTCATCGAGTCCCAGGTTCTCTGGATCCTCGAAGGTAGTACGGTAGCTTTCTTCGGTGAGCTTGTCGTCATCGAATGCATCATCGTCCTCATCTGGATCATTGTAGTGATCCTCAATCTCTGGTGCATCCTCATCCTCATCGTCTTCGTCACGGTCCAGCAGGTCTTCGTCGCGGTCCATGTCTTCATCCATAAACTTCATGCGGATCTTCTCCTGCTTTGGCTTCTCCTTGGCAAAGATAGCCTCTACCCAGGTGCCCTTTGGTACTACGAGTACTTCATAATCATCAGCGAGCTTCTTCTCATAGAGACCACCTGGTTTCTTGAGGCGATCCTTTGGAAGGGTAGTGGTACTGATGTCGAAACCGCTCTCGATGATGTCCTTGATGCTCTGAGACAGACTATCCCAGCCACCGCCAAAGTTACGCTCCAGCACTTCGATGAGCTTGGTAGCTGTTATATGGCCGATGTTCTCATAGGTGAGGTCAGTCACACGCATGATAGGACGCTTCTTGATGGCATACTTCTCGTTCTTGTCGTCGATACGGAAGGTACCGATCTTGAAGCCACGGTCTATCAACTTATCGAGCACTTCAGTACGGTCAATCTTGACTGGCTCAATCTCGAAAGCACTACGAATGATGTCGAGGTATCTACGCTGATTGTCCTTCAGGTCGTTGTCTTTCTCGGCAGCTTCCCAGAGACGGAAAACATCATTCTCCTGGAGATCCCAGACACTGCTCTTGGTCAATGTCTTGAGGTGATATTTTTTTCATTTTTCATTGTTGTACGTATTTTGATTGCAAAAGTAAGTACTTCTTTTTATATATCCAAATTTTCGAGCTTATTTTTTTGCTTTTATGCATTTTTTTTTCTTTTATCCTAAAAACTTATGCGTGTTTCGTTTTTTTTCATTACCTTTGTGGCGAAAAAAATATTGATATGAGTGAACCGTTAGCTGAAAGAATGAGACCTCGCTCGCTCGCCGATTATGTCGGACAGAAGCATCTGGTAGGCGAGGGTGCCGTGCTGCGCAAGATGATAGACGCAGGGCGCATATCCTCTTTTATTCTCTGGGGACCTCCGGGAGTGGGCAAGACTACTTTGGCGCAGATAGTAGCCCAGACCCTGAAGGTCCCTTTCTACACCCTTTCTGCCGTTACCAGTGGCGTAAGGATGTGCGCGAGGTGATAGAGAGAGCGAAGAGTGCAGATTCTTCAATTCTGCTTCTCCTATCTTGTTTATTGATGAGATTCATCGCTTCTCCAAGAGCCAGCAGGACTCTCTGCTGGGGGCGGTGGAGAAGGGAATTGTCACCCTGATTGGTGCTACCACGGAAAATCCCTCTTTCGAGGTAATCCGTCCGCTCCTTTCCCGTTGCCAGCTCTATGTGCTCAAACCGTTGGAGAAGGAAGACCTGGAGGGACTCCTGCAGCGAGCCATCACCGAGGATGTGGAACTCAAGCAGAAGAAGATTGAGTTGAAGGAAACTGCTGCCATGCTCCGCTTCAGTGGCGGTGATGCCCGGAAACTGCTCAATATCCTGGAACTGGTGGTGGAATCTGCAGGCAGCGATGAAGTGGTTATCACCGATAAGATGGTAGAGGAACAGTTGCAGCAGAATCCGCTGGCTTATGATAAGCAGGGCGAGATGCATTATGACATCATCTCTGCCTTCATCAAGAGTATTCGAGGCAGTGACCCTGATGCGGCGCTCTATTGGATGGCGCGTATGATAGAGGGCGGCGAAGATCCGCAGTTTATCGCCCGGAGAGTGGTGATCAGTGCAAGCGAGGATGTGGGGCTGGCGAATCCGAATGCGCTCCTGCTGGCGAATGCAGCCTTCGATACGGTGATGAAGATAGGCTGGCCTGAGGCAAGGATTGCACTTGCCGAAGCGGTGGTGTATCTGGCTACCAGTCCGAAGAGCAACAGTGCATATCTGGGCATCAATGACGCCATTGCCACGGTGAAGCAGACCGGTAATCTGCCTGTGCCGCTGCATATCCGCAATGCGCCTACCAACTGATGAAAGACCTGGGTTATCATGATGGCTATAAATATCCTCACGATTATCCGGGACATTTCACAGAGCAGCAATATCTACCTGATGAGCTGAAAGACGCCAGATTCTGGCAGCCGCAGCATTCTCCTTCAGAAGAACGACTCTATAACTGGATGGTTACCTGCTGGGGAGAAAGATTCAAGAACCGTTAGGCGTTCCGACGGATTTGCAATCCGTCGTTAAAAAATGTTCGACCTTTTAAAACCGGGGGATTTGAAATCCCCCACATCAAATAATTTATTACGAGAAAATGACTATTCATCAAGACCCGGAACTGGTGATGACACTCCAGAGCGTCATCGAGTTCATTGGAACCTTTGCATTTGCTTCGGCATCAGCTTGCCGCCAGCAAGCATTATGATTGGCTGGGCGGATTTGTGTGTGGTGTGGCTGTAGCTATCGGAGGCGGAACCATCCGCGACGTGATGCTGGGCTTGAATCCTTCTGGATGTCGAGTCCTATCTATCTTCTGTTTACGTTCTTGGCCCAACTGGTGGTGATTGTGTGCCATCATTATCTGAAGCGTCTAGACAACACCTGGTTTCTTTTCGATACCCTCGGTTTGGCGCTTTTCAATATCGCCGGAATCCAGAAGACCCTCGATTGTGGTTTCCCATTCTGGGTAGCTATCATTATGGGATGTATCACGGGCTCCTTTGGAGGAGTGATCCGCGATGTGCTTCTCAACGAGGAACCGGTTATCTTCCGCAAGGAATCTATGCGATGGCTTGTGTGTTGGGCGGCCTGGTTTACTGGGCATTCAGCTATCTGGCTTGAGCCTCTATGTTACAGTGATAGCCTCCTTCCTCACCGTCTGCATCATCCGCCTGCTCGCCGTGAAATACCATATCTCGCTGCCTACGCTGCGTGATGAGGAGGATAAGAAAGAATAATTTAGAATTAAACAATAACATTAAACGACAAACACTAATTAATGAGAAGAGAGAAAATCTTAGGAATGCTGATTTTGGCGATGATGCTGATGTTTCAGACTTCATCCCTGATGGCACAGAACAAACGTGAATTCCGTGGCGCCTGGATCCAGTGTGTCAACGGACAGTATTTGGGTAAATCAACCCAGCAGATCCAGTCGATGCTCACCAAGCAACTCGACGAATTGCAGAAGGATGGCGTGAATGCCATCATCTTCCAGGTGCGTGCCGAATGTGATGCCCTTTATCAGAGTGATCTTGAACCTTGGAGCAAGTTCCTCACCGGTGTCCAGGGCAAGGCTCCATCGCCTTATTGGGATCCGCTGGAGTGGATGGTTGAGCAGTGTCATCAGCGTGGAATGGAGATTCATGCCTGGATCAATCCTTACCGTGCCAAGCATGGTTCTACCTCGTTCTCCCAGGTATCATCCGGAGCGTGGTGAAGAAGCATCCGAACCTCTGTTTCAGCTATGATAATCTCGTGCTTCTCAATCCGGCACTTCAGGAGGCTGCAGATTATACCTGTCAGGTGGCTGCTGATATCGTGAGCCGTTATGATATCGATGGTTTTCATATCGACGACTACTTCTATCCTTATCCGGTAGCTGGCAAGCAGATTCCTGATCAGCAGATGTATGCAGCCAATCCTCGTGGATTCCGTAATATCGGCGATTGGAGAAGAGATAATGTGAGCCGGTTTGTCAAGCAGTTGGGTGAAACCATCCATCGTGTCAAGCCTTGGGTGAAGTTCGGCGTTTCTCCTTTCGGTATCTATCGCAACCGGAAAAACTCTCCGATCGGATCTCAGACTTTCGGTCTTCAGAACTACGATGATCTCTATGCCGATGTTCTTCTCTGGGTAAACAATGGCTTCATTGATTACTGTGTGCCTCAGATCTATTGGGAGATAGGTAACAAGGCGGCAGATTACAAGACCCTCATCCAGTGGTGGAACAAGTATGCTGGCAACCGTCCTCTTTATATAGGTGAGGATATCGAGCGTACGGCGAAGTTTGCTGATCCTACGAATCCGAAGAGTCATCAGCTGCCAGCCAAGCATCGCCTTCATCAGCAGATGAATAATGTACAGGGCACCGTGCTCTGGTATGCCAAGACTGCAGCTGATAATGTTGGCAACATCGGGCATACTCTTCGCGATTATTACTGGAAATATCCTTCGCTTCCTCCATTGATGCCGTTCCTCGACGATAAGGCGCCAAAGGGTGTGAAGAGTCTGAAGATGGAGTGGACAGAGAAGGGACCACTGCTTACCTGGAAGGCTCCAAAGGCAAAGAAGAAGAAATGGGGCGATGTCGCCAACCGTTTTGCCATCTACCGTTTTGAAAAGGGAGCGCCTGTGAATCTCAATGATGTTACCGCTCTCCAGGCTGTTGTTTACGATACCACCTATCCGATACCATACGTAAAGGATCAGAAATATACCTATGTCGTTACTGCGCTCGATCGCGTAGGTAATGAGAGTAAGGCTAAGAAGAAAACCGTTTCGCTTTAAGCGAAGCGGTTTTTCTTGTTTCTGTCATTCTGATTCAGAGCGTTTTTCTTGTTAAAAGCCAGGAATTGTACCTTTATCCATAAAAAAACACTAAAAAGATTCAGTATCTCAAATTTTATTTGTACTTTTGCAGAGTCATTTCAGCGTTCCATTTGTTTTCTAATGCAACACTAAGATGAATGGAGTGCTGATTTGAGAGAATTGCTGAGAAACTTAGATGTTGATCAGAACCTAATTAATTATTACTAACAGTAAGTGTTGCTAATTTTAGGAATGAAAATTAAGAGTTTTTGATGGCAGCCTTGGCGGCATTTTCTTTGTCCGCTAGCGCTCAGTCTTTGTCTCCAGGCACCAAGTGGCATTGGGACAAGGGTACAATCGTAGTGGAGACACCAGAGCGTCCTGCAGGACAGCAGAATGTTTTGGGATTGACGGCTCCTAAGTTGAAGACAGTACGTGTTGGCTTTGTCGGTCTCGGTATGCGTGGTCCTTGGGCAGTAATGCGTTTCTGCCACATTCCAGGTGTAGAGATCGTTGCCTTGTGCGATTACGAGGAGGCTCGTGCAGAGAAATCACAGGAGTACTTGCGCAAGCAGGGCTTGAAGCCTGCTGATATCTATAGCGGCGAGAAGGGGTATGAGGCTTTGTGCAAGCGTTCTGACATCGACCTGGTTTATATCGCAGCCGACTGGAATCACCATTTCCCAGTTGCCAAGTTTGCGATGGAGAATGGCAAGCATACAGCCATCGAGGTTCCTAGTGCCATGAATCTGGATCAGTGCTGGAGCCTGATTAACTTGAGCGAGCAGACTCGCAAGCATTGCTTCATCTTGGAGAACTGCTGCTACGACTACTATGAGATGAATGCGCTGGCTATGGCTCAGGATGCGTTTTCGGTGACATCATCCGTGCTGAGGGTGCTTATATCCACTGTCTCGAGGACTTCTGGGATGCTTACTGGAAGGATCCGGCTGACAATGACAAGGACAACCTCCACTGGCGTATGAAGTATAACATGGAGAACCGTGGTGATGTTTATCCTACTCATGGCTTGGGTCCTGTTGCTCAGTGCCTGAATATTCACCGTGGCGACCGCTTCACTACGCTCGTTGCTATGGATACAGAGTCTTTCGTGGGTAAGGACTGGGTGAAGAACAAGAGCGGCAAGGAGTGCAAGGAGTTCCGCAATGGTGACCATACTACTACCTTGATGCGTACAGCCAAGGGTAAGGTGGTGGAGATCCAGCACAACGTGATGACTCCTCAGCCATACAACCGCTTGTTCAAGCTCACAGGTACCAAGGGTTACGCTACCAAGTATCCTACCGAGGAGTTTGCACTCTCTGGCGAGGCACTCAAGGTACAGGTGCTCCTCAGATGGATAACCTCAATGCTCATGGTTTCATGAACAAGGAGCAGAAGGAAGCTTTGATCAAGAAGTATTATCACCCTATCTTGAAGAAGTATGGTGAACTGGGCCGTCAGATGGGTCATGGTGGTATGGACTTCATTATGGACTCTCGTCTGGTTTACTGCTTGCAGAATGGCTTGCCATTGGATATGGATGTTTATGATTTGGCAGAGTGGTGTTCTTTGGCAGAGTTGGGTGCTCTTTCTATGGACAACAACAGCGCTGCCGTTACCTTCCCAGACTTCACCCGTGGTTTCTGGAACAAGCAGGATGGTTACAAGCATCAGTATGCTGCACCAGAGGCTGAGGCTGCTACAGAGGCTGCCGCTGCGCTTATACCAAGTCACAGAAGGAGGCTACTGCTAAGTTCAAGTTGTGGAATCTTTATGATGCTGTAGCTGCTGCCAAGAAGGCTAACAATGCCAAGGCTTTGAAGTCGGCTACTGCTAAGTACAACAAGGCTGTAGCTGCTGCCAAGAAGGCAATGAATGCCGTTTGTGTGAGGCTATACGATGAAGGGTAAACATAAAATCGAAGTCCGGAGTAAACGGATCGTTTTTACCATAGAACTGGAACGCAACATCACGATTCTGCGCGGTGACAGTGCCACGGGAAAGACA
>ENA-OQCS01001882-OQCS01001882.1-human-gut-metagenome-genome-assembly--contig:-NODE-1882-length-10058-cov-2.392911_pt1 | contig 10058 bp, 16 predicted proteins | sample MGYA00242757_ERZ504575 | MGnify/ENA primary metagenome ERZ504575 (study PRJEB26092, sample SAMD00036297) | human gut metagenome | host: Homo sapiens | study: EMG produced TPA metagenomics assembly of... | reverse complement strand
CAAAATCAACTCTTATAAACAAAAAAGAGAATTGCTTTTATCAACTCTCTTTATAATTCTTTTCCATTAGACTTACATACTTTTTGATCCTCATAGAATGAATCTTTAAGGAGGAAGTATGTTAAATCAATTTTCAAGAACACAAATTATTATATGGAAAGAAGCCATGGATAAATTAAAAAATAGTCGAGTTGCTATCTTTGGTTTAGGTGGTGTTGGCGGATATGTTGGCGAAGCTTAGTAAGAAGCAGAATTGGCTCATTTGATCTAATTGACGATGATAAAATCTGTTTAACTAATCTCAATCGTCAAATTATTGCTACTTATGATACTGTTGGAAAATATAAAACTGATGTAATGAAAGATGGAGTATTGTTAAATTAATACTCCATTTTGATTATTATTCATGAATCATCATCTTTATAATTTCTTTATTCGTTTCCCTCATTCCTTCTCTACCTAATCGTCCAACACTTTGAATTGTTGCTTCAACATTTTCCATCACTAGTCCATCTCCTGATTTAAATTCCTGTCCATTTTTGTACATATGATAACCTAAAATAGCCGCATCAACACTAGAAGCAATTTTTGCTGCACAAGAAGCTTTTGCTCCATCACAAACAATACCTGAAACATTCGCAAGTGTATTGACAATCGTATGGATAACTGTTTGGTAATCTTCTTCATATAAGTATGCAATTCCTGCACCAGCTCCAGTAGCGGCACTTACTGCTCCACAGTAAGCTGATAAAGTTCCAATACCACTTTTTTCATGAATCGCCACAAGATTAGATAGTGCTAAGGCTCTAAGCATTTTTTCTTTTGAAACCTTTAATTCTTGAGCATAGATGATAACAGGTAAAGAACATGTCATCCCTTGATTACCACTACCAGAATTAATAACAACGGGCAATTCACATCCATTCATTCTTGCATCACTACCAGCTGCAGCATAAGCCTTTGCTTTGTTTTTGACATCATTACCGAAAGATTTTAAAAGAACTTTTCCAATATTAGCCCCATAATCATCATTTAAACCAGCACAAGCAATTGCGTAATTATAATCTATTTGTCTTTCTAAAATATCTTGAATATCTGTCAATTCGACAGTCTTTATAAAATCATAAATATCTTTTATATCTAATAATGAACGATCTGCTTTTTCCTTTTTTATAATATTTTTCTCTTTTTGAAGTATTTTTCCATTTTTTTCTATACAAACAACATGCATATGAGAATCACTTATTCTCACTTTTACATACTCTTTTTTATTCCAAACCGTTATTATGTAATCAAATACTTTTGAACTATCCAAAAATGTTCTTCAAATCTACTTTTCTATATATTGATCAATTTCTTTCTTTGTTTTTTCATCAATTTGACTTAATACTTCTAAATATTTATCATCATTGCCTCCTATGATTCCAGCACAAACAGCTGCTTTAATTCCTTTTAAATGATGTGTATGAGGAACAATGACACTCTTTACATTTTTTATAATACTCCCACTTGCTTCTACAACAATTTTTGTAGGAAGATGATTTAACACTTTTCTAGCAAGACTTGCTCCATACGCTAATGAAATCGGTTCTGTACATCCCATAGCAGGAATCAATTCTTCTTTTAATATTTGAACATATGTTTGATATTTTTGTTCTGTCTTTTTCATATAAATACTCCTTGATTAATTGATAACTCTAGTTTAATATGAATGTGTTATCAAGTAAATTAAATGATTTTAATAGATATGTTTAATTTTTTTAATAGGAGACTCTTATGGAAATACAAGAACTTATTTCATTTACAACAATTGTTCAACAAGGTAGTTTTTCAAAAGCTTCTAAAAAGTTAGATTATTGTCAAGGATCTATCACCGTTCATATCAAAAATCTTGAAAGAGAACTTGGTGTACAATTGTTTGATCGTTTAGGTAAAAAGGTTACTCTTACAAATCATGGTAAAACATTTTATCAGCATTGTTTGAAGATACTTGATGATATTTCATGTGCGAAAGAAGCCATTAATCCTTCATTAGAACTTAATGGTCATCTTACAATTGGAACTATTGATTCATTATGTTCTTCCATAGTTCCTCAGCTTATTTGTAAATATCATCAATACCACCCTCATGTATCTGTTTCGATTACAACAGATACAATTGAAGGACTTTTAAAAATGCTTAAAAATAACGATATTGATTTTGCATACTTAGTTGATAAACAACTTTTAGATACAGATTGGCTAAAAATATATCAATCTAAAGAAGAAGTTACTTTTGTAGCATCATGTCATCACCCAATCTGTAAAATCAAACAGCCAACAATTCAAGATATCTTATCTTATCCCATTATTTTAACAGAAAAAAATGCCAGTTATCGTCGCCTTCTCGAAGAAAAGCTTCATGAAGACAATTTAGAAATTAAGCCTTTTATCCAATCTAAAAATACAGATTTACTTTTAGAACTATTGAAACTTGATCAATATATCAGTTTTTTACCAAAATATATTTTAGAAGATGCTTTAAAAAATAAAACAATCACTCAAATCAATCTTCCTGATTACAAAATTGATGTCTATCGTCAACTTCTTTGTCATAAAGATAAGTGGCTTTCTCATGAAATGAAAGCATTCTTTCAATTAATAAAAGAAAACCATTAAAAAAAAGAATTGCATTTTGCAATTCTTTTATAATTCTTCTCCATTAGACTTACATACTTTTTGATACCAGTAGAAAGAATCTTTACGTGCACGATGTAAATCACCGTTACCATCATCATCCATATCAACATAGATAAATCCATAACGTTTTCTCATTTCACCAGTTCCTGCTGAAACCACATCAATACATCCCCAAGGCATATATCCCATTAAATCAACACCATCTTCATCAACTGCTTTTTTCATTTCAATGATATGTTGTTTCATATAATCAATACGATAAGGATCATGAATTGAACCATCTTCTTCAACATTATCAATAGCTCCTAAACCATTTTCAACGATCCATAGTGGTTTATGATAACGATCCCACAATTCATTTAAAACAATACGTAGACCAACTGGATCAATTTGCCAACCCCAATCATTTGCTTTTAAATAAGGGTTTTTAACAGCACTTCTAAGTTAGAAGCTGTTTTTTAGCATCTACGTTTACAGTAGCAACACTTGTTGAATAGTAAGAAAATCCAATATAATCTACTGTACCAGCTTTTAATGTTTCTAAATCTCCATCTTCCATTTTTAATTCAATACCAGCATTTTTATATTCAATAAGTTTCCATTCTGGATAGAATCCTTTATTTTGAACATCGGTATAGAATGTACGTAATCTCTTTTCAGTAATACGTTTCCACATATTTTCTGGATTACAATCTTCTGGATAAATTTCTGAATAGTTGATCATCATCCAATTTGAAATTCTGGATTGATTTCATGACCACGAATTACTGTTTTTGCTGCAGCAACAAGCATATGATGAACAGCTTGTGCAACTTTATCTGGTCTAGATAAAGCTTCTGTAATTCCTAAGTTTGTGTAATCTTTACAGAAATTGATTTCATTAAATGTTAACCAATATTTAACTTTATTTTTATAACGATTGAAAATTGTTTCTACATAATTCATATAGAAATCAATTGTTTTTCTATTATACCAACCATCATATTCTGTTGCTAAATGAAGTGGTAAATCAAAATGTACAATTGTTACTTGTGGTTCAATACCATATTTTAACATTTCATCAAAAACATCATCATAGAATTTTAAACCTTCTTCATTAGGTTCTTTTTTCATCCCCATTTGGGAAAATTCTTGTCCAGTTAATAGACATACGGAATGATTTAAATCCCATTTCTGCAAATAATGCAATATCTTCTTTATAATGATGATAGAAATCAGTTGCCACATGGCTTGGATAATATGTATCTTCATCCACATATGGTACAGCACCATCAGGTACTTCAGTTCCACGACGATCAATAAATTTTGTTGATCCATCAGCAAGCTTTAAAGCCATACGTCTAGGAATATTATTTCTTCCATCTCCACCAGTGATGACATCTTGAATAGCAAGACCTTTACCACCGCTTAAATATCCACCTTCATATTGGTTAGCAGCTGTTGCGCCACCCCAAAAAAACCTTCTTTAAATCCCATTTGAATTCCTCCTATTTGTTCTTTACTTATTATATTCATTTTATTGTATTCGGTTTCATTTTTTCATAAAATGAAACTCATTTTTCAAATGAAAAAGAATTCGTTATAACAAAAACAAAGGTAAAGGGTGATAAAAATTGAGAAATCAAATAAGAATGTCCCGCATGAATTTCTATTGCATCAAAACCAATGGTTTGTGCTCTTTTAGTAGCTGTTGCATAATCATCTACAATACTATAAATTTCTTCTACTGTTAAAGCACGAGGAATCGCTCCTCCTGCTTTATTAGGAGTTGCACTCGCAGAAACAGGTTGTATTCCAATGCGACTTTCCATGGCACTTGCTCCTGCATGGTTTAATTGAATAGCTATTTTCGTACCATATTGATGAATGGTTTCACATAGTTTATAAAGACGAGGTATATAATTATCGGCATCTATACGTAATTGTGTTATTCCATTACTTCCTTCTGGATATTTCACACAAGCATTTTCTACAATTAAAAGACCATAGCCTCCTTTAGCACGTCTTTCATAATAATTCATATGTAAAAACTCATCTCACCATTTGTTCACCAAAGTTTGTTCCCATTGGTGTCATGACTAATCAATTATCTAATGTCATATTTCTAATAGTGATTGGTTCAAATAATTTTTTATATTGATTCATATCATCATCCTCCATCAGTTAACTCTAACAAATTAAAAATAAGAGATAAATATAAAAAGCGTGATATATGTCACAAAAAAAGATATTTCAATTTCTTTCTTGAAATACCTTTTCTAACACTTGAATAATCACTCCATGATCTTCCTGTGGTCTTAATCCCGTAAAAGTAATTGTTCCAACAAATTCATCCTTTTCATAAAGAGGAAAACTTCCTCCACAGACCCCATAACTTTCATCATCAATCATATAATCGTAAAGATGAGATTGCATATTATCTAAGAAAATATAATACGAAGAATGTTTCGTTTCATAACAAACTTTTTCTTTTCGATTTAACCACGACGTATTTTTTAGTTCACTGTATTCAGCAATGATTTTATCTCTATAAACAATTCTTGATGCAAAAGGTTTATCATACACTTTAGCAGCCTCTATGATTTGTTGAATAATTTGAAGTGCAGTATTTTGATTAAATGTTTTAAAGCGATATTCTTCTTGTTTTAATATATTATTTTTATTTGGGTGATTTCCCTTATTTACAAAATAGTGATATTGACACTCCTCACGTCTAAAGACAAGGGATTCTTGCTACCTGCCAACATTGTTGGCTGACCAGGTAATCTTTCATAGTTCTTTTCTTCCTTTGATTTCTATTTTAAAAGGAATCACAAAAAAGACAATTTCAATTACATATCAAATTCATAAGTAAAACAAATTATAAATTTTCAGCTATTAATTCTACTATATGGATTGGTTGAATCCCACCTATTTTAAGTCCTCTTTCACAGCCATTACAATAAACTAAAACATCGCTTGTATAATGTTCCACCCATTCTTTCATCTTTTGTTCTTGTAGTTTTGGGGATAAAAATTGGAAATAGTTTTCTTTTAATCTTTTCATTGTTTTAGGCGCTATTTCTTTACAAATAGCTGCTGGTTCATTATAAATCCAAATACCATCAAAGTTTGTTTTTCATAAGCATCTTCTAATTCAATAATCGTATAATTCATTTTTAAAAGACATTTTCGAATAGCTTCCTGAAATATTCTATTTTCCTTCGTTCTTAAACAATCTTGAATAGCAATCACTTCTCCTTGATGGTTCGGCCAAGGAAAATAAGTATCTTGTAAAATATATTCATACGTACTTAAACATGTCACTTGAGGATATTTTTCTTGTATTAAAAGTTGACATAAAGTACAGTTTTGAACAAGAACATCATTTTCTTTTAAAAAGTCTTCTTTATTACGACAACACCTATCAATAAGAGCTCCTTGATTTTTCATATAATTTGTTAGTTTTTCAATGGCTTGTGGATGATTTTTTCGTACATCACATCCCGGTAAATAATGTAACATTTTAGATTTCTCCATTCGTTTCAATAATTTTTTTATAAACTTCAAAAGATTTTTTCTTATATCTTTTTCCTGTACCTTTTCCTTGATCATCTAAATCAACATAAACAAAACCATATCTTTTTTTCATTTCTCCCGTACCTGCAGAAATAATATCTATTGGTCCCCACCAAGCATAACCAAAGCAATCAACATAATCTTCTTCAATTGCTTCTTTGATTGCTTTTACATGTTGTTTTAAATAATCAATACGATAATCATCTTCTACCGTTTGATTTTTAAATTCATCAATGGCGCCCATACCATTTTCTGAAATAAAAAGAGGAATTTGATAACGATCATAAATGAGATTTAAAGAAATACGTAAACCTAAAGGATCAATTTGCCAACCCCAAGCTGTTGCTTTTAAATAAGGATTACGTCCACCATCTAATAAATTTCCATCGGCACTCTTTGTGACAGCTTGTCCTTCTACTAAAGAAGAATAATAACTAAAACTGTAAAAATCAATCGTTCCTTGTTGAAGTATTTCTAAATCTCCTTCTTCAATTTGAAAATGTGCCTTCATTTTCTTTTGATAAGCTAGACATGTATTAGTATACTTTCCACGAATTTGAACATCAGAAAAATAATAAATTGGTAATAACTTATCATGTAACATCATTTGATCAACCGGATCACAAGTATGAGCGTAACAGCAATTATACAAAATCATATTTCCAAATTTAAAATCAGAATTAATTTTTCTTCCTTCAATAACCGTTTTTGCACTGGCAACAAGTTGATAATGTGCCATTTGAAACATCAAATCCACTTGATTTTCATCTTCTTGATAAATCACCCCTGCTTGATGCCAAGGTGTTTTAGCAATAAATAAAGAATTGATTTCATTAAAACAATCCAATAATTCACTTTTTCTTTATATCTTTCCATGACAACCTTTGCATATCTCACTGCTAAATCAATCAGTTGACGACTACGCCAGCCACCATATTTTTGAACAAGTGCTAGTGGCATTTCAAATGGTGTAATGTAACAATCGGTATAATATGATGCTTTGCGAGTTCATCAAAGATATGATCATAAAATTCTAATCCTTTTTCATTAGGTATTTCATCATCTCCATTTGTAAAAATACGTGACCAACAAATGGACATGCGATAACATTTAAAACCCATCTCTGCCATTAAAGCAATATCTTCTTTATAATGATGATAAAAATCAGTTGCTTGATGACTTGGATAATAATAATCATCTTGAATACTTTCATGAATGACCCTAGCATGTCCATGACTAGCTCCTAATTCCACATCATTAATACTTAATCCTCGTCCATCTTCAAGATAGCCTCCTTCATATTGATTAGCGGCTGTAGCTCCACCCCATAAAAAATTATTTCTCATAAAAAGTCCTCCTTTTTCTTTATATTATAAATTCTTCCTACCTTTTAAAAGAGACTTTGTCTATTATGGTTTTAAGTTTCGCTTTTCTTTTGAAAATAATAAAAAAGCGAAATCATGATTCGCTTTCTTTCATAATATCTAAGGAAGAAAAACGTGTTGTTTCACTTTCTTTTGAAATATTTATTCTCTTATTTAAGTTATCATCATAATTCAATTCAAAATAGCAAGCATATAAAATATCTAAAATAAGTTTTATACTATTTTCGTTAACAAAGCCTCCTATTTTAGAATACAGCTTCTCTCTTGTAGAAATATTTAAAACAACATCCCCATATTTTCTTAAATCATTATCCCCTAAAGAAGTAATAACAATAATTGAAACCCCTTTTCTTTTAGCAAGACGTGCAAGATGGATCATTGAATCAATCTGACCAGAATAAGAAACCATTAATAAACAATCATCTTCATGAATTAAATTATCCATAAATAATTCTTCTCCATTAATTGGACAAATATGAACCATTTTCCCTAAACGATTCATATTTAATTGAAATGTTTGTCCTAATAATAAAGAATAAGAAATTGCTGAAAGATGAATGATATTTGCTTTTTGTAAAAGTGCAACAGCCTTTTGTAAATCATCATGTTTTAAAAGAGATAAAGTATCATCTAATGTTTCTTTTGAAAGAGTCGTCATTTTAGAAGAAATTGTTTGAATTGTATCATTTTTAGTAAAAGGAAAATTAGGATCAATATGATTAAAATGTGTTAATATATATTTTTGTTCTTCTAAGAAATCTTTTTTTAAATGCTTCATAACCCTCATAACCTAATTTTTTTAGCAAGCCGAATAATAGTTGCTGGAGAAGTATATGTTTGATGAGCAATTCTTGGATGGTCAGTTTTTCTATTTCTAATTTTTTATCTATATATATTGAGCAACTTCTTTTTGAGATGATGATAAATGAATGGTTTCTAATTTTTGAATGATAAACATTTTCTTTCCTCATTTCATTTTAATAATTCTTTGACCAATTTTTGTATAAATAATTTCTGATAAAATACCTATTCCTATCCCTGATAAAATACCAAAGATCAATAAATAAGGTAAATAATACATAAATACTGTTGAACTAAAAAAGTACATAGCTACTAGAAGTTGTCCAACATTATGAAAAATACCTCCTATCATAGAAACAATGATATTTGAAAATAAACGTGTTTTTTTAAATAAAAGCATCATTAATAAAGATAAAATGCCACCTACTAAACTATATAAAAACATATAGAGATTTGTAAAAACCATCGCTACGATCATTATTCTTAATAAAGTAACTACAAGGGCTTCTTTAAAACCAAAACATAAAAGAAGCGTCAATGAAACAACATTCGCAAGTCCTATTTTAGCTCCAGGAATACCTACATAAAAAGGAATCAATGTTTCTATATAACTTAAAATAATGGCTATTGCACAAAATAGAGCTAAATAGCAAGTTTTTCTAATAGACTTTTCCATCTTGTTTTTGTTCATTTCCTTCCTTAATTTCTATTACTAAATGATGAGGTAAACAAACAATTTGTTGCCCCTTTTTTTCGATATTTCCTTGTTTTATACATAATTTATCAGGACACGTTGCTTCGATCATATAAACTTCATGATTTTTTATTTGTACTTTATTTTCATGATCAATATCTATTATTTGATCCTTATCTAAAGAATAATAACCATAAACTTCTTTATTTTTTGTTATTTCAATAAAACTCCCTTGTTGTTTAGATTTAAAAAAGAAATAAACCACCAATAATTATTAATATAATAACAAACACAATTAAATCATTTTTAAATGTTTTATTTTTCATCCTTCTACTCCATGATATAATAAGAAAAAGGAGGTTTCCTATGAAAAAAAGTATTACTTTTCTTTACTTATTTTTTCATTTTTCCTTTGTGGCTGTCAAAAGACAACTCCTCTATCTTCTAAAGAATTTTGTTTAGATACAATCGTACAAATCACACTCTACGATTCATCCTCTAAAAATATTTTAAATAACTGCTTTGATTTATGCAAGAAGTATGAACTTGTCTTTTCAATCAAACAATAAAAAAGTGAACTCTATCAACTAAATCATTCTTTACATAAATTAGAAAATCAAGCAATTTCTAAAGAACTTTATCAAGTCATTAAACAGGGTCTTTATTATAGTGAATTATCAAATGGCGCTTTTGATATTACAATAGGATCTATTTCTTCTTTGTGGGATTTTAAAAACAATACGATTCCTCAAGATAATCTTATTAAAGAACGTCTTCAAGATGTTTCTTATAAAAATATTGTTTTAGAAAAAAATCATCTCCGTTTTTTAAATGAACAAACAATGATTGATTTAGGAGCAATCGCTAAAGGATATATTGCAGATCAAATAAAAGACTATTTACTAAAGAAAAATGTTTCAAGTGCATTAATTAATTTAGGA
>ENA-OQCS01001881-OQCS01001881.1-human-gut-metagenome-genome-assembly--contig:-NODE-1881-length-10058-cov-4.323230_pt1 | contig 10058 bp, 16 predicted proteins | sample MGYA00242757_ERZ504575 | MGnify/ENA primary metagenome ERZ504575 (study PRJEB26092, sample SAMD00036297) | human gut metagenome | host: Homo sapiens | study: EMG produced TPA metagenomics assembly of... | reverse complement strand
GCGCAAACTGGCGGCCGCCATAAGCGTACGGCCCGACTGCGACACGGCCAGCGTCACGTCCTCGCCGGCATCGAGTCCGGCTCGACGGTCTGCAAGGCTCGGCAGTGTAGAGCTGCGCGGCTATACGGTGAATGAGCATGCTGTTCCTCCGGCATTGCAACGCCAAAAGCCCGCCGGGGCAAGCTCGACGGGTCGTACGTCAAATACATTGCCTGTCATGGTAGCGCATGGAGAGGACTCCGGCTCAAGGGCAAACCCAGCCCCGCAAAAAACGCCAGACGAAGATGCGTTCCGCCCTACCCCGCTACGCGCACGCTGGGGCACAAATCTGCCAGCGGACACTCGTCACACTTGGGCTTGCGGGCATCGCAGATCTCGCGACCAAAGGTGATCCACTGATGGTTGACCGACTCCCAATACTCGTGCGGCAAAATCTTGAGCAGATCCTGCTCGGTCTTGAGCGGCTCCTTGGCATGCGTCTTGGGACTCAGCATCAGGCGGTGCGCAATGCGGTTGACGTGCGTGTCCACCGCAATGCCCTCCACGATGCCATACCCCACGTTGAGCACGATGTTCGCCGTCTTGCGTCCCACGCCCGGCAGCTTCACGAGTTCCTTCATGTCGGCCGGCACCTCGCCGCCATAGTCGGCGACGATCATCTGCGCGGCCTCGACGGCATGCTTGGCTTTGCTCTTGTAGAAGCCGAGTGACTTGATAGTGTCTGCCACGTCAGCCACGCTCGCCCCGGCCATGGCCTCGGGCGTGGGCCACTGGGCAAACAGCCGCGGCGTCACCTTGTTGACCTGTGCATCGGTCGTTGCGCCGAAAGCAGCACCGCGATCAGCAGGCGGAAGGGATTCTCGTGGTCCAAAAAGCACTCGACCGGGCCATAGCGACGGTTGAGGCGCTCACACACCTCAACGGCGCGCTCTCGTTTGGCGGCATTGGTCTCGCGTGGCATAACGACTCCTCGGCTCAACGGCACAATAAACTTATGGCACAATTGTCCCACGTCCGAGACGCTTACGCTCCAAGAATGCGCCGGTCTGACGGCTCCACAGGCTCGCGTACTCGCCACCCGCCTCGACAAGCTGCGCATGCGTGCCGTCCTCGACAATCTCGCCATCGGCCAGCACCACAATGCGGTCGAGCGCCGCCACGGTGGACAGGCGATGTGCCACCACAATGGAGGTGCGGCCGCGCATCAGGTTCTCGAGCGCCTCCTGCACCAGCGCCTCGGACTCGCTGTCCAAGGCAGACGTCGCCTCATCGAGCACTAGAATCGGCGCGTCGGTCAGGATGCGCGGGCGATAGCCACGCGCTGACGCTGGCCGCCCGAGAGCTTGACGCCGCGCTCACCCACCATGGTGTCAAAGCCACGGGGCAAGCGGTCGATAAACTCGGTCGCATTAGCCAAGCGAGCCGCCTCGCGGATCTGCTCGTCGGTGGCGTCGGGGCGTCCGTAGGCGATATTCTCGCGAATGGAGCGATGGAACAGCAGCGCCTCCTGCGGCACGTAGCAACCTGGCGGCGCAGGCTCTGCTGCGCGCAGCGCGAGACGTCCTGGCCGTCCACGAGCACGCGGCCGCCCTGTACATCGTCCAGGCGCAACAACAACTTGGTGAGCGTCGTCTTACCCGAGCCGATTTGCCCACCAGGCCCACGCGCTGGCCCGCCGCCACATGAAGTGTCAGGTCATCGAACACGGTCTCGCCCGCCGCAGCGTCACGGTACGCAAAGCTCAGGTGCTCAAAATCAATCGCGCCCTCGGTCACTTTGAGCTCAGGGGCGTCCGGGTCGTCTGCCACCAAACGTGGCTCGTCCAGCACGCGCGTCATCTCGGCCGCATCGCCCAAAGCGCGGTTGATGCGCTGCATCATGGAGCTTACGTAGTTCAGGCGCATGGTGAGGTTATAGGTGTAGGTAAAGATCATGACGAGCGAGCCGGCCGAGATGCCAAACCACGCGTTGCCGCCCGCCACGAACACACTCACCACGCCATGGTGATGACGATAAGGCCCGATGTCGTAAAGTTGCGCTGCATCATGGCGTGCATCGAGACCGTCTCGGCGTCGCGCGCGGCACGATCGGCGGCGTCGAACAGATCGCGTTCAAAGTCCTCGCGCCCGCAGGTCTTGACGGCCAAGATGTTCGTGACCGCGTCGGACAGCACGCCCGACAGTTTGTTCTGCGCGGCAGACGTCGCGGCCGAAAGCGGCATGATGCGCTTGTACATAAGCCAGACAAACGCGATGTAGACGACCATGATGCCCACCAGGATCACGGTAAACGTCGGCACCACCGGGGCGAGTGCGGCCACGGTGCAGATGACCGAGGTGATGGTGGGGATGAGCGAATACACCGTCACGTCCACCAGCCCCGTATAGCCGCTCATAAAACGACTCGTCTGACTCACGAGCGATCCGCCAAAGCGGCTGGTATGGAATGTCATGGATTGGTTGGAGAGCGTGTCGAAGCATAGGCGCGCCAGGTGATAGTTGCCCGCGATCTCGAGCTTGTAGACGGTGTAGTCCTGCAACTTGGAGAGGATCTGACCCACCAGGTTAACGAGTACGAGCGCCAGGATATAGGGGCCGAAGACCTCAAACACCTGGTCACCCGCCACGGGACCGGCTTGAACGCGGTCGACAATGAGGGCCATCACATAGGTATTGGCAAACGTCAGCAAAAAGATGTAGCCCGCCGACGAGAACACCGAGAGAAAGACAATCAGCGACTGCGTGCGCGTGACGCCCCAAAACCGCTGCAGCGTGCGACGCACGGTGGAGCGGCTGAGCGGGCTGGTGCTTCTCTGAGACATGGGCTTCCTTTCGCATCTGATTGGGCGAAACGCCATTGTTGCACATTGGAGCACGCTCCAGACAAGTGCGATACGAAAAGCGGTAGGGCGCCCGCGTTTGCACCGGTGCCCCGCCGTCTTGTTGCAATTAGTCCTCGTCTTCTTGGTCTGTGGGAAGGCCCGCGGGCGTGAGTCCCAAGATCTCATCGACTTGGTCGGCGTCTTCCAGTGCGTCGATGTCCTTGAGCTTGCGCTCCATTACGTTGGTGCGCGTGGTAATGATGCCCTCGACCGTTTTGCCCGCGGTCTCGATCTGCTGCTGGGCGCGGCGCAGCGCCTTTTGATAGCGCGGCAGCTCGGCCTTGACGGCGGAGAGCACGCGCAGTACGTCGTCGGTACGTTTTTGCAGCCTAAACGTCTGGTAGCTCATCTGCAGGCTGTTGAGAATGGCGGCCATAGTGCTGGGACCGGCAACGTTGACATGATAGTCGCGGCCCAGGGTTTCGATGAGCCGGGTCGGCTGACGACCTCGGCGTACAGCCCCTCAAACGGCACGAACATGATGCCAAAGTTGGTCGTTGCCGGCACACTCAGGTACTTTTCGCAGATGTCCTTTGCCTCGCGTTTCACCATCATATCGAGCGTCTTGCGCGCTGCGGCAACGGCCTCCGCATCGCCCGACTCCTGGGCGTCGAGCAGATGCTCGTACGCGTCGCCCGGGAATTTGGAGTCGATCGGCAGCAGCACGGGATCGCCCTCGTCTACCGGCAGCTTGACGGCAAACTCAACGCGCTCCGAGGCACCGGGCCTGGTGGCAACGTTTTCCAGATACTGGTCGGGTGTGAGGATGTCCGTCAGGATCGCACCCAGCTGTACCTCGCCCAAAATGCCGCGCGCTTTTACATTGCCCAGCACACGCTTGAGGTCGCCTACGCCGGTGGCGATAGATTGCATATCGCCCAGGCCCTTGTACACAGCCTCGAGCTGGTCGCTCACCTGCTTAAACGATGCCGACAGGCGATCGTTGAGCGTGCGGGAGAGCTTCTCGTCCACCGTCGCACGCATCCGATCGAGCTGCACGTTGTTGTCCTTGCGGATGGCGCCCAGCTGGGTATCGACCGTCTCGCGTACTTTGTCCAGACGGTGTTCGATGCCTTCGCGGTTAGCGCCCAGCTGCTGGGCCGTCTCGCGACGCAGGTCGTCCATGCGGTCGCCGGCCTGCGAGAACTCGCGCGCAATGGTCAGGTAGCGCTGCTGCTCCACGGCCGCATCGGTTGTCTGCTGCTGCGCGATGGCGTTTGCTGTGCGGCGGGTTTCGGCCAACGCGACGTTCAGGGTGTCGAGCACGTTGTTGGCCTGTTCGAGCGCAGCCAGCATCTCTGCCCCGTTATCGCCGCGCTCCCGCAGCTCGGCGCGAAGGCCCTTAAGCTGCAGGGCACAAGCCACAGCAACCCCCACCGCCACCAAGGCGATCACAACAAGCACGATATCAATAGCAGACATAGACTCCGCCCAATAAACTCAATCGACCACCAATCAAAACCGCGATCAATCTTACCCCGCCATACGCACCGGGCGCCCGGCCCCTTCTTGGGCGCCCCTCTCCTCCGCATATTCCATAATGCGGCGCGCCGTCTCCCTGCTCACCTTTGAGTCATCACCGGCTAAATATGCGTACACGTTTCCCTTATTCAGATTCAAATCGCGGCAGAGACCGTAGCGCGTTACACCCGATTCCTCTAGCGCTCCCAACGTTCTTTTTCGCATCAGGGCGTTGATTCTTCTGTCCGCCACTGGCTTTTCCTTCACCGCTCTATACGCACGCCAAACGTTGGCATAACGATTAGGAAGTTTGTCCTCGGCGCATAGAGATGCCAGGCTACCCGTTTGGGCGTACAAGGACAAAACGCCTCGGTAACCCTCTTCCATCCACGAACCCTCGGATAAGCCCAGAACGTATTCGGCTTTACCCTGTGCCAAAGCGAGCAAAAACAGGGGCTCCGCCACGCGCGGCGCAACCGTCGTCGCTTGCTTAACCAGTTTTCTAAAACTGAGCGACTGCTGTCCGGATAGCTCTCGGCAATAGCCTTTTAAGAATCCCTCAAAGGTCAGATTCAACCGAGCACCTCCTTTTTGTATTGGCTGTATGCGCAGACCATCTCTTGATAACTCCGCTCCGAAGGCGACGACGCCAGCGCCTCGCCCTCGTCGAATATAAGCCGTTCGAGCAGTCCCCAATCAAGTCGGTCGACGAATGCCTGGCTATGAAGATCGATGATGTCGTTCGGACGACAGGCATAGAGCTTCATTACCGCCAGGTCCTCCAAGGATGGCGTAAAGTACCTGATAAAGCGCGCCCCAATATCCAAGGGAATCAAACGATCTTCGTAATTGAACGGCATCTGATTACAATATGCCACCGCCATACCATTCACCTCGGGGTATCGAGCTATGATCTCGCGGAGGCACCTATCTGCCTCAAACACATCAATGTCATGTGTAACCGAACGATTCGTCACATCGTTTAGCATGAAGGCGCTTCCTCCCACCAATACAACGTTCGGCCTGTCGTCTCTTGGACCTATTTCCAGCTCCGCCTCTTCGTCAATGCCCAAAAGAGTCCGCTCTAAATCCTGCTTATACATAGCAAATCCTATTATTATTTATCTTCAATAATACTATTCAGTCGCACGACAGGACCCACAGGATGCAAGAATTCTGCTCGTGGCGATAATTCGTACACCCTGGAAGTCCTAATGTGACAAACGCTAACTCTCCCAGCCGGCGCGATGGTTGTTGCGACATCGCCTAGGCGCTGGCCCAGGGCCGCTAGATGCTGGAGCACCTCATTGGGCGAGGCACCGTTGAGAATGCACGTGAGGCATATGAGGCCAAGAAGATTGCCGCAAGTCCTAGCGGAATGAGCACGATCATCGCCAATGTGCGCAGGCGCTGGCCCACGCGGCGACGACGCGCACGACGCTTGTCGAACGCGAGCTCCTGCGCATATGAATCTTGCTGTACGGAATAGGCCTCTGGTGCCGATTCGCACCCGGGCACGGCTGCAGGTACAGCAGCGGGCACGACGTTTTGCACGGGCGCCTGGTTGGCAACCCCTTGCATTTGCATCTCTATAAGCCGCCGCTGCTGCCGCAGCATGCGCTCGGCTTGTTGCTGTGGGGTCTCAAGAAACAGGTCCATGTTGGCCTCCAAAATCGGAGCGTTCGACGCTTACGACCAGCATCCCGCACCGCCATGACCGCGACAACGCAATCGCCGGCAATAGCCACAAAGTTTCTTTTGCTCAAAAGCTGTCGAAAAGCTCAACAACTCCCCTACCAGCGCTTTCTCTGAGCTTTTTCGCCAGCAATCTTTTGGCCTTCCACCCTTACGCCAACTGACCAAAATCTAACCAAAAGCTTGACGAAAATTGTGGAGACCGGGACCCCACACAAAAAGTGCCGCCCCAAAGGGGCGGCACACAAACCAATCTATTAGCCAAAACTCGTTGGCAAGCCCGCGTCGTCAGACCCGCGGCGCATGCCTTTGCCTCGCGTGACTCTGCGAAGCCGTGAGCGAGAGGGAAAGGGATGCGCCGCGGGTCTGACGTCCGGAGCGGTGAAACCAGCAGTTGCCCTGCGCTCCGTGGTCGGTGAGGACAGACTACATGCCCGCGAGACCGCGGGCGGCGGTGGCGCACATAAACGCCAAGGCTAAAATCACGAGCGAGCCCGCAATGTCTGCCAGCACGCCCATTGCACGACGCTCAAACAACCAGCTCTCAAAGTGCGGGGCGACGTTGCGCCAAACACGCCACAGCAAGATGCCCATACCGATGACGCCTGGGATATTGAGCAGTAGGATCTCGGAGCACAAAAGACCGATCAGGTTGCCGGCGGCAAAACCAGCGTCGCCCTCGCAGTATTTGCGATAAATCATGTACAACATGTACGCCACAAACGGCTGCAGGCACGCAGAGATAAACGTAACCACCATCGAGGGTCCTGAGAAAAGACATCGGTGAGTTTATCGACACTCGTGGCATCTTTCGAAGCCAAGAACAAGCCAATGACCACCACGGGCACCACGCCCAAGATAACCTCGACCAGAGTAAACAACTTAGCAGTCAGATCCTCGCTAGCCGTATTGAGGTGAGGCGCCACTCAGGATGAGCATGCGCGCCAACCTTCTTGTCCTTCTCGACACGATCGACCTTTTTACCCTCGGCAACCCGACGACCAGGATCCTTGCGAGTTCCCGCCGCAGCAACCCGAGCCCGAGACTTCTTACCCATAACCAACACCTCACAAGAGGAAACGAATAGCCAACGCTACCCAGTGTACCCTCTAAGCAACGTCACCGCCCCAACCGGCCCCCACAAAAACGTGCCGCCCCATAAGGGGCGGCACACAAACTTCTTATCAGCTTTTCTGTAACGAGCACGCGACGACCCAACGCCGGAGCGCAGGGCGGGAAATGCCTTTGCCTCGCGCGACCCTGCGCAGCCGTGAGCGAGAGGGAAGCATTTCCGCCCTGCGCTCCGCAGCAGCCAGCGCCACGCGCTAGTAGTTCACCACCTGCTCCTCAAAGTACGCCTTCGGGTGGTTGCACACCGGGCACACCTCGGGCGCTCGGCACCAACATGCAGGTGCCCGCAGTTCAGGCACTTCCACACCTTTACGCCCTCACGCTCAAACACCTCGCCCGACTCGATGCGCTCGACGAGTTTGTTGTAGCGCTCCTCGTGGGCCTTCTCGACGGCGGCGACGCCACGGAACTTCTCGGCGATCTCGACAAAGCCTCCTCCTCGGCGGTCTTGGCGAACTCGTCGTACATCGTGGTCCACTCGTAGTTCTCGCCCGCAGCGGCGTCGCGCAGGTTGTCCAGAGTGCCCGGAACGGCGCCGTCGTGCAGATACTTAAACCACAGCTTGGCGTGCTCGGACTCGTTGCCCGCCGTCTCGGCAAAAATATTCGAGATCTGAACGTAGCGTCCTTTTTGGCCTTGGATGCATAGTAGCGATACTTGGTGTGTGCCTGGGACTCACCGGCAAAAGCGGTCTCGAGGTTCTTCTTGGTTTGGGAATTCTCAAAATCCATAGGTGTACTTCCCTTCAACGCATGCCGCCCACAGACTTTGAGCGGCCTTGCTTTAAGGATGCCCTCATGCCGAGAATTTAAACCTTACAATCCCGTTCTTCAGATTCGAGTGAGCTACACACTCAGCCAACGATCGCCCTCGGAGCCGCAAAAGCCCTCGCGCTCCAGATCGGCAAGAATGCTTGTGACCAGCTCGCGCTCGACCGGCTCTCGGCCGGCTGCCGTCTCCATCTCGTTAACGCCTGCAACGGCTTCATCGAGCGTAATACCTGCCGGTTGCCCATCGCGCGCCGCCAGCAGCATGCGCACAATGTGGGCGCGCTTTTGGCGACGCGAGCCCTCGAACTTGGACTGACGACTATAGCCCGCCGAGCGCCTGGACGGATTGGGCAGCGTCTTCTTAAGATACGCGCCATAATCTAGCAGCGCGTAATACCACGCGCGCGGCGTGTCGGCATCGTCTTGAGGCACGGCAAAGGGCGCGATCTCATCCGCCACCGCACCGGGGGCCGCCGGACAGGCGGCTTGAATCAGCGGCACCAGCTCGCGATCGGGAACAGCCGGTACATCGGGAAAGAAGTGATGCAGAAAGACTGTGCGCACGTTGGTCTCTAGATACACACCCGGAAGATCAAACGCAAACGACCGGATACCCTGCGCCGTTGCCGGGCCAATACCAGGCAGAGCGACCAAGTCACGCGTCTCACGCGGAAACTCCCCGTCCCAGTCCTCTACAACGCGCTGAGCGGCCCCGTGAAGCGCCAGAGCGCGTCGGTTGTAGCCCATGCCCTGCCAAGCGTCCAAAACATCGGAAGGCGCGGCCTGGGCAAGCGCCTGCACAGTCGGAAAACGATCGACCACACCGGCATGCGCGCCTCCACACGCGGCACCTGTGTTTGCTGCAGCATGACCTCGGAAAGCCAAATGATGTACGGGTCACGCGTACGGCGCCACGGAAGGTCGCGATAACGCAGGACCCCTTCCGAACGAATCATCGAACGAAAGGGGTCCTGAATCATGGCTATGCTCCTTATGCGGCGTTATTCCTCCCGGTAAGCGCACGCGCAGGTGGCGTACTCGGGAAACGCTTCGCGGTCGGCGAACTTGGGATCGACGGCCGGGAACTGGCGGTGAGCGACGATGTCGCCGAGCGAAACGGAATCGAGGTAGTCGCGCATCAACGCCTGGGCTCCGGCCCACAGGGGATGATAGCAGCACGTGCCATGCGCGCACAGTCACCATCGGGCGCGGTGCAATCGTTCATAACCATAGGCCTGAACGGCCTCGACGACCTGGCGGATAGTAACATCGTCCGGACTGACCTTGAGACGCATGCCACCGTGGACGCCACGCAGGCTCTCCACAATACCGGCCTGGACCAAACCGTGCTGAATCGAGCGGGCAAACGAATACGGGACATTGACCTCTTCGGCAGCGGTGCGAACAGAAAGCAAACGCTCCGGATCCTCGGCAAGCATCGCCAGCATACGAAGGGCGTAATCAGTCTTCCTCGATATGTCCATTTTTCCCCTTTCAAGGAATACGAACAGCTCGAACGAGCTCCGGGGCCGAGCTTGTGTCGAGACGCTAAATGACCGCCAGGACATCCAAATGGTAAATCGGATATCCACTGAGTGCCGCGCTTGGAGCGAAATGCATCAAATGCGGCGCACAGTGCAATTTAGTATAACCTAACCCCCTGTCTCGTTGAACAGGTGTTGCGCAACAAAGCTGTTGTTCAGACAGATATACTTATTAGATTTTACTTGCGTTCCCGAAGGCGCGGGGATTCTGGGCGAAGATGCACCAGGGCAATCGTTCTATCGAAACAAAGTGCATCAAACGCAAAAAGCCACGTCCGAAGACGTGGCTTTAATTGCGTTGGCGGGAAGTACGGGGCTCGAACCCGCGACCTCCGACGTGACAGGCCGGCGCTCTAACCAAACTGAGCTAACTCCCAGGCAGACGTTCGCGTTTGTTTCCGCTCGCGTGCGCTGCGGGGATTAGTATACACAGAAGTCTGTCCGGCGCGCAACAACTTTTTGAAAAATTTTTCGGTCCCTCCGGGAGGGTCTCCGGGGCCGGCGGGCGCGGGTTAAGTTTGCTGCTCTACAGTCCTGCGCAAGACGAAAGCACATTAAGTGCTTTCCTTTGCGTGC
>ENA-OQCS01001880-OQCS01001880.1-human-gut-metagenome-genome-assembly--contig:-NODE-1880-length-10062-cov-4.297031_pt1 | contig 10062 bp, 11 predicted proteins | sample MGYA00242757_ERZ504575 | MGnify/ENA primary metagenome ERZ504575 (study PRJEB26092, sample SAMD00036297) | human gut metagenome | host: Homo sapiens | study: EMG produced TPA metagenomics assembly of... | reverse complement strand
TGCCTAAATTTAATCCAATATTCACATTTTCAAAGATCTATTTAAAACTAACTAAAAAATCTAGTTATTTTTGTATTTTCAAACTTTTTCATAAAAAATACTTGAATTTTATATAGTTAGCTTTCATTAAACAGTAGAGATAACTTCCAAATTTCTGCTCCATATTGTTTCGTTTTACATACTGACTTGATTCAATTACCGTCTTTTTAGATATAAGCTTATTCATAAACAGAAATAGGAAGAATGACGTTTTTTTTTCACTGACTCAAAGGTCTAAAAAGAACCACGTCATTTCTTCTCTAAGACTTTATTCTCATTACATGCCTGCAAAAAGAAAAAGCCAGGAATATTATATCCTGACTTGAATACCATGAATAACTAAACAAACAGTTTGATTCTCTTTCAATAGAATGATTCTTGATCTGTTCATCTACATTATACAATTCTATATTAACCAGAATACTTTTCTTCCTGGTTTCATAATACGAGAAAAAGAACCCGACGCATCAGGTTCCTTCTAGGTGTTGTCCGAAGACGACCACCGCAATTCATAGCAATAATATACTACACCGAATAACATTATGCAAGAGGTTTTAAGATTGACTAATAAAATTTTGTAACTGCCGCAGGTGTGCTCGCTGCTGAGTCCCTAGAATTTGATTGCAAATGTTTGGGGAAATTTGTTTTCTTAACGAATCGGTGCAGTCGATGAATTCCGTTATAAAGTGTTTGCAGGATGTTTTAGTCTCTCCCATTTTGCGTAGGACATAAGTAATTAAAACAATGTAAGCATAAATATACTTGAAATCTAAACCGGTGATTCCAACCTCTTTTTCGAGAAGAAAAACAAGTCGATTATTTATAGTGCTTGTTTGAAAACGAGTATCAAAAATGGTGTTGTTATGAGCAACGGCATTACGAAGATCTTTAATAGTATAAATGATGTATTCAGTGATTTTTCCGTCTGCGTCAAGATTACTTGGTAAATGAAGTATACTTGAAGTTATCAACTTGACATTTGAATTTGAGCAGGCGAAAAAGTTCCGAACTCTCCAAGGGTCAAAGATTCGAAAATGGCCCAGATGGGAATTGGTTGGTCTGCATTAAAGAAGTGATTGACAGTTTGTTTTTTGTTTGAATAATCACGTAAAAGGGCATTGTTGATTTTCCCCTTAAGAGTCATCCGTTTTGCATACTGTTTGTGGTATTGCTGGCTTCCAGGCGTATATGATTTATAGTCAGTAATAGATTTGTTAAATATGGTATCTAGGTTTTCGGAACGACAGTCATGAAGAATAGCTTCTATCACATAGCTTTTAAGTGCGTTTTCGATAAACATTACTTTTGGATAAATTATGGTTTTTAACTGCATATCAAATTTATTTAAAGCAATGACTTCATCAAGAGACGAAAAAGGAATGCGCTGGTTTGGAGTACGAATGAAACGGTATCCCTTGTATCCATGATAGTAGCCAATATTTCGTAAGGACTGAGCTTGGTTACTCTTGACAGTTATATGATGGTGATTTCTTAAATATTTAATAAGCTGATTGATTGACAGCATGTTTTGTCCTCCAAAGTATAAATTTTGTTTCATTATACTACTAATAGCGAATATATTGAAGACATAAAAAGAAAGAATATTCTATATACATTAAATTCTTTACTTTGATAATAGGAAATAAAGAATTGATTTGCTTGATTCATATTCATAATGAATCATCTTGTATTAAATTATATCGTGAATCAAACGATTTCTTATAAAATAAAGGTCATTTAATATTAAACAAATTTATATTGGCTTAACTAGCAATTTGGTGACATTGTTATAATTCTGCTTTTTATCACTTACACGAATAACCATTCGTTCTTCAAATCCTTTAAACGAGTGATCTTATAAATGTTTTTCAATCTAAGCAATACGTACTGTAGTTTTTCTGTGTTATCCATTCCCTGAGTTTCTCTTTACATGACAAAAAGAGCGTTGTATCGATTTATATATTTTGATGCTACTCCTTTGTATTTTTGCAACTTTTCTTCAATCAATTTGTGAAAGTTGTTCACTGTATTTAAATGATTAAACTTATCATAAGACTCATGACTGATTAACACTTTCTTTGTGCAGTTCTTACTTTCTAAAAGTTCGTTGTAACTGTTAGATCCGTCTAGCATTACAAAAGACTTTGATTCTAGACATTCACCAAATCTTAATAGATCTATTGATGATGGCTTGCCATAATTTAATGTTCTGGCAATTGTATGTCCGAATCTCTTTGCAGTGATGATACACACCTGCTGATTAGATAATCCTCTTTTTGTAGCAGGTGTTCCACGATGTTTAGGTTCTACTCCATCAATCTTAGTCCCTTTATGATTGTATGGAGTATACTTTTCATCCATTTCAACTTCATTTCTCACTGTGTATGGGACGTTCCTCAGTTCCTAGACTAACCAATAATTTATGACGCATATTAAAAACATTGCGTTCGTTTACATTGATTTTAGCAGCCGTTTCTTTAAGAGATACACCATTCAATGTATCCAGAATAAGTTCATTCCATTTGGATTGGTCTTGGTGAGAATAAAAAGTAAGCTGACCGCGGTCTACAACAAAACGTTTTCCGCATGATTTACAACGAAGCATTTGTTTACCAGAGTTGGCAAAACCACTCTTAATTAAATGAGGATGATAACATCCACATTTAGGACAGTATTCAAAATGATAAGTATCTATTTTACTGTTTGTATCTAAAAAGTCTGTGGTTTCACGATCAATCTTTTCGATTTGAAAAGATTGTAAAGCAGCAATTGTATCCTGGTTTAAATGTGTCATAAGTGTATTCTCTCTTTCGTTTACACCTATACAATAAAGCATAAATTGACACCATTAATGTCAATTATATCAACAAGTCACCAATGTATCTGTTAAGCCTTTTATTAACACCCATCAGTGAATGTGAACGAAATGATTTGCTCGAAGTGATACAATCAAGAACAGATAAAAAATCAACCATTTACTGCAGTCAATGGGCCCCTGAGGGATGGCTAGGTAAATTAAGCGATGGACCACTCGCTGACACCATTCTAGATCGTATTAGAACCTCATCTTATACAATTCTTTTAAAAGGCAGATCACTTCGAGAGGATTATTCAAAAATCAAATAAAAAATGAGAGTAATTTCATAAATTGAAGTGGCTCTCTTCGTGGATTTAGTGGCTCTGAGCAATGGATTGCATGGCTCTGTCCAAATGGATTCGGTGGCTCTATTTTCATGGATTGGGTGGCTCCGCCACCATGGAATACTCACAACATCAAATAATGTGTATGAACAACCGACAATGTTGTAAAACTAGTAAAACCATTAACTTTTGTGAATTCACGATAAAATACTCCACCCATTAAACCTAGTATTGCATATACAACGGATGCATTATTAAACGCTTCATATTATCGCTACTACGACCTATTATGGACCTTTCTTAGACATCCATCAATGGATATGTCCATTTAAAAAGGAGGTATCTCTACCTCCAAATTGAATTGCTATTTATCTTTTATTCATCCTTCTACAAACACAAGAATCGCAAAAATCACTTCACCTTCTTTCCTTGACCATAACAATGACATACAACCCTTTCTAATTTCCAGCCTATTCCTAAAAAATGATTAAATTATTCTTCTTCCCTTTTCATTTTCTTTCCCGCTAACGCAAGTCCTGCTAAGCCTAATACACCACTTAATGAATATAATCCTAATTCTGTTTCAGTTGCAGTATTTACACTTTCCTTTTCTTTGATTTCTACATCATCTTCCACATTCTCTAAGTAAACTTCAAATTATTATTCGCATTTTCTAAATCCAATCTGCCAAAGTATAATTCTTACTAGCCAACTCTAAAGCTTTTACATTCTCACTATTCAACATATCTGCATCTTCAAATGCTTTTAAAGCCTCTTCATAATTTCTATAAGCCTCTTTCATGACATCAATCTTTTCATATAAAGATTCAACTATACCACTACATATTTTATTGGATTGAAGTGGATGATTTGCAATGAAAGAATCAAATTCTGCTTTCACATCTTCAATCTCTAATTTTATAGATTCTAATTCTGCAACCTTAGCATTTATTTTCTGAATACTAAGATCATTGACTGTGATACTATCACACATCTCAGTAATCATATTATGCAAATCCTGAATTCTAGTATTTAAATGCATAATCGAATCATTTGTATCATTCAATCTATTTTGAACGGATAAAGATGCTTGATAATTTTCATTTATATTATTCATTTCTACTTTTTTAATCTCTTCAGCTTTTCTAGATTCACTTAAATCTTTAGAAATACCATCTAATAACTCACTAGCACAATCCATTTCACTCTCTTTTGAAGTCACATTTGACTGTTTTTCAGAAACAATTTTTTTAGTATTCTCCAATGCTTTACCCTTTTCTTTTAATACAGCTTCAGAAATTTTTAAATTATTATGCGCTGTCTCTTTTCCCTTATTTGATTCCTCTAAAATCTCATTTCTCTTATCCAATTCCATCTGAGCCTTCTTCACTAAAGCTTTTTTATTATTTACATTTACATTCGCTTCAGCCATCTCTTTTTTAGCATTCTCGACCTCTTGTCGCGCAATAACCAAGTCTAACGACTCTTTATTGGATTTCAATGCCTTTAAGTTTTGAATCTCATTCACAATATTTGAAGTTGTTTCTTTGGAACACAAATCATCCAGATTCTTTTGTTTTTTCTAACAACACTTTCTAAACGACCCACTTCATTTTTTGCTGAATTCAATTTATTTTCTGCATTTACTTTATTTTGTTCAGCAACCTTTTGATCATTTGTTTTTTGTGTTAATAAAGCATTTTGCTTATACAATTCCCCTTTTAATTGGTTTAAAATCACATTTGCATCTTCATAAGCACCATCCGCATTCATTAATGAGTCATAATAAGTATTAAATTGAGATTCAAACTCATCAATCGTTAATAAACTATCTAGACTACATTGACTCGAAAATACTTGTCCTGCATGTTTATGATGTCCATTTGAAGTATACCCCTCAATCCAAGCTGTTCCGGTACCAACATATCTAGACTTTAATATATTTGTATAATGTCCAGTTTGAACCCAAGGAATATCTGGAAGATTACAAGCCTTAACAATCTCATTTGCTTTATTCACATCAATATAATTTCCTTGAGAATCTCTTATATCATTGATATCCCATCCCTTTTTTTGAAGATAATCATAGACAGCTTTCTCCTCAGTATACCAACCAACGTAAGGATCATCATAACCAACCGCAATATTTTCACTCACATTATACAATCGAGTATGGCCATATTCCGTTTTAGCCATCTGATTTACCTGCACCTGAGAAATTGCAAACATTTCCGCACTCACCTTTAAAGGATTTAACCCCTTAAAATTATCATCCGTTGTACGTAACGTATTGCCCATCTTAACCATAGCAATTGCCTTTTTAAAATTTTCTAAACTCGTCGCATCATTTTCAGCACCAACCTCAGTATACTTACCAATCTCTACACTGTTTTCTTCCAATACCTTTAAAGCATTCGTATACCCATACGCCTCAAAGAACCCTTTAGAACCCAGAGATATTTTTTGACTTACCTGCTCCTTATCTACACGTAATTGATTTACAATCTTCTGTTGGGCATCTACATCACTTTGAGCCTTATCTACATTCATTTGTTGTGCTTCAACTTCCTTTTTTGCTTTATCCAAAGCAATTTGAGCCTTATTTAAAACCTCTTCCATACTATTTTCTATTTCTATAGCATTCGTTAACTCTTCTTTAGCTGCACTCAATTCCTTTTCTACAATTCCTATAGATTCATTTATGCCTAACAATTCATTTTCTTTTGCATCTATCAAAGACTTTAAATCACAAATCTCATTTTCCACCTCAACAACACAAGACTCAGCATTTGCAACAGCATCCACCTTACTTTGTTGAATCAACTTAGCATTCTGCAACTCATCTTGTGCAAGATCTAAAGTATTCTTTGCCTCAACAACCTGCTTTTCATACTCCGCCTTTAATTCTGGATCACTAGCCCCATTATAAATTTCAAGCTTTTCATTATAATCCGCACTTGCAACATCATACGCATTTTGCGCATTAACCACATCACTCTTAGCATTCGATAACTCAACACGCGCACCTTCTAAAGTATTCTGTAAATCCAATATTTTAGCTTCAGCCTCTTGTTTAGCATTCAAAAGCTCATTTACTCTGTTTGAAGCCGCTTGATAAGCTAGTGTTGCACTTTCCAATTGAGCTTTTAATTCATTTACATTCTGTTCAATCTGTTCCTTTGAACTACCATTCAATAAAGATTCATATTTCTTTTGCTGTTCAATTAAATCCTCTTGAGCCTGTTTTAACTTCTATTCGCATCCTCAAGTTTAGACTCCAATCCCTTCTTTTTATCATTCGCATCTTTTAAAGCAGCTTGATTCGCCTCTAAATCTTGAATCTGTTTTTCTAAGGCAGAAACAATTGCTTCTTGAGCATCATCCTTTGCACTCAAATAATTTTTTTGCGCCAAATCCCTATTTGAAACCGCCAAAGCATAATCATTCTTATTGTAAGTTTCATATTTTTCTTGAGCCTCATCAAATTTCTTTTTAGCCTCATTTACATTATCCAAAGTATTCTCAATTTGTTCCTCTAACAATTCCTTTTGAGTTTTCTTAACACTTACCGCTTCTGTATCGGATAAATTCCTCATTGGTTCTTCTTTTGCAAATACACTCATTTGACCAGCCTGTGTCAAAACCATACTAGCTGCAGCTAAACTTGTTAATGTTTTATTCCTATTTTTCATTTCTATACCTTCTTTCTTTCTAAATCAATCTCAACTCAACAACTATATATTTCTAACTCATATTTCTGTCCTCCTCACTATATAAGACGAAACAGATTCATAATCGGTTGTATATAATTTAAATTTTTTAATATAAATGATAAAGACTATCCACAAAGTTATATAAATCCATACAAACAGATTTCAAATTCTCAGGATCATTCACATACATAGCACCAGCTTGCGCAAAATATTCTGCTGAATCCGTAGCTCCATATGCCCCTACACAATCCGGATAATTTTGATACAAGCTCTGTAATTGTGCGCCATCTGAAATGCCATAATCGCCATATCCAGATCCACACGCAAAATCAAATATATGACTTAACTCATGACTCACTGCATCTTTTTGAGCATAATCCTCATCTACATCAATCTGTAATGTTATTGAAAAATCATCCGATGAAGCATATGCATATGCAGTTCCTTGTCCACCAGCTGTTACATCCACTCCATCAGCTGTTGCAATATCTATAAAATTCTTTGGCTCGCAAATATGGATCATACGACAATTACTCAATAAAAAATTAGGTTGAGATTTTACAAATAAATCCATATACTTTTGTACATCACCAATTTTTAAAGAATTACCAGGAATTACATGAATTGTTGGTAAACCATCCAAAGTGATATATTCATCCTCAATAATCTGGTTATAAGCCTCTTCTTGAAGTCTTAATATTTCATTATATTCATTCTGAGCAGTCTTATAATCTTTATACACAGGACTTAATACCATAACCAAAGCTGCTGATATTAAACTTAATAATCCAACTTTCAAAAGCCAACTTGTCTTTGGCTTATTTTCATTCACATAATTTCTACACTCCAATATTTGTTTATAAGAAAATTCATTAGAACGCTTCTCATACGCAATACGTCTACCCTCTTTGTCCAAACCATCAATTCTTTTTAACTCATCCTCACTTAAAGTACTACGGATATATTCAAATCTATATTGATCAGGATCTACTTCCTTGCTATAAAGAAGAACTACAATAAGCAACATGCTCAATACTGCAACAGTTAAACAAAGTTTCAAATCAAAATGATTAATAAGCGACTGATCCATAATGGTAATTTCCTTATTACCCAACAAATCCCGATACCAATACATCAATCCAAATACAACTGAAAACACTAAACCTGAAAACATAACTTTACTTCTATTCATATAAAATTTCTCCTTCTATTTTGCCTTACACTATTAAGACGAAGAAAAAGTAAGTATGGTTATATATATGATCAATAAATTTTATTTTTTTTTCTTCTAATACAAATAAAATGAGTGCTTTTCGTTAGCATAAAAAATAGATACATTTCTGTATCTATTCAACAAAGTCTGTAAAATCCATTTTTAAATAACTACCATAGTAATATTGTCCTCCATCAAGCGGATCATTTAACTCTAAATGTGTTATGTATCCATCACGAATTTCAACCATATTACTTGAATCTGATTTTTGTTCTGTAATTATTTCATTTGAATCATCTATTTTCCATAATGCAAGATTATACTTTATTCTCTTTACATCTCCATCTCTTTCAAAGTTAGCTTCATTTATATTTTCCTTATCTAAAACTCGTACTTTATCTACAGCTCTAATCCTCAAATTTTCATCTCCATTAAACAATATACCACATGCTTTCAAAAGCGCTATATCATAACTGTCAGGTTGCATTGTTAATAGCTCTTTATATATAGATTTTGAAGAAGTATATAACAATCCACAAGATCATTTCCATTGGTTGATGGTGTTAAATATTCTCCAAATTGACTTCCATCTATTGAATTTAAATCAACAGGTGTAGTCGTTATATACTTTTGGCATTGATTATCTTTATAATGGAAAACATAATGATAACCAACTTCTTCAGGAATTGTAGTTGTAGCAACCGCATAATACTCATCTATATCATCTGTATTTTTGATATAAACATCAAAATCAATATCACCATTTTGTGTATGCTGCACTCCTTTTATATGAAACGATTCAAGAGTGTCCAACTTTTCTGTAGCATTTACAATTGTATTATAGTTGCTCCCACTTAACGCACCCAAAATAAATGACATTAGAGTCATTGAAAGAACAACAGTCAAAGCTTTAGAAATCGCTGTTTTTCGAAGCCACCAACCAAGGATACCAGACATATTGTCGTATATTCCTACTTGTTGAGGTATACAACTTATTGCTTCAACAATTGTATCCACAGATACATGACATGAAATCATTTTTGACATTTGATCATTTAAAAACCAACTTAAAAATGACATAGATCTAACATTTGCATCGCTTAAAGTATTCATTATTTTCTTTCTGACATAAACCAAATTATCTTTTACAGCATTCTCACTTACACCAATAACATCAGCAATTTCAAATATACTCATATTTTCAAAATAATACATCATCAACATCAATCTTTGCTTTTCAGTTAATAAATTTAAAACACTTCGTGTAGTATCTTGAATCTCTTGAACATTCATAAATGATTCAATCTTAAACGGCATTTTATCATTCGAACATTTGGCATCAAATTTCAATTCGATCTTCTTCATCTACATAGAAACTAGAATTTAAAGATGAATTCTTTTCATATTCAATTTGATTCAATAATTGTTCTGAAACCTTTCTGCCAAACCAATGTTCAAAATTTCCATCATCCATCAATTGATCTAAATTCTGAAAAGCCAATATATAAGATTGTAAAACTATATCCTTAGCTAACTCTTCATCATTTACAACCTTATATACAAAATATATTACCTTACGCTGTGTTTTTTGAACAATCTCACTAATGGCTTGAACATCCTTTTTTCTTGCTCTATTAATTAAATCCTTTTCCATATTTCTCCTCTAACACCTTGTATCCCTACTTCTTTTATTTATGAAAATACAGATGCAATCTTTCGATTGCATCTCAGACTGTTGACAAAGTAACTGTCGACAGTCTTTTTAAAATCTGATAGAATATCTGTGGCAGAAACGTACTTCATAAACCCAAAAATAGTCGACGTTTCTGCATTTATTATGCCAAAAATGATATAATTATAGAGGGTTTATGGAGGATATCACAATGGCTATGACTAACAGAAACAATGCAAAATTAGATTGTATGATTTACTATACATTAGATGAATTAGTACCAC
>ENA-OQCS01001879-OQCS01001879.1-human-gut-metagenome-genome-assembly--contig:-NODE-1879-length-10063-cov-1.687299_pt1 | contig 10063 bp, 15 predicted proteins | sample MGYA00242757_ERZ504575 | MGnify/ENA primary metagenome ERZ504575 (study PRJEB26092, sample SAMD00036297) | human gut metagenome | host: Homo sapiens | study: EMG produced TPA metagenomics assembly of... | reverse complement strand
TCATAACACACAGTGCCAGGAAACCGGCTACGGTGGTAACGGAGCTTCCGGCTACGGATTTGAACGTGTTGGCGATTGCATGGCCCATCGCACGCTCTTTGTCATCCGGGAAACGCTTTTTATTCTCTCGAAGCTGTTCAGCAGGCAGAACGCCCAGATCATCGCAAACGCCATTGTCAAGCTGCAGATCTGCCGCTGGAATAAGAAGGAGGACGGGACTATGAAGATCACGCAGGTGCGGCTGGGCCGCATTTCTACCCCGCTGCGGGTGCGTTCAAAACGGCACTGCGCACTGTGAACAGCGTTGAGGATGTTATCGTGGAGCTCCACACCGATACCGGTGCGGTGGGCTACGGCGAAGCACCCCCGACCGGTGTTATCACCGGCGACACCACCGGTGCCATCCTCGGTGCCATTCGGGATCATATCGCCCCTGCCCTGCTGGGCCGCGACCTCGATGAATTTGAGGATCTGACCGCCGCCGTGCAGAAGGCGCTTGTCCACAATACCAGCGCCAAGCGCTGTGGACATGGCCCTGTGGGATCTGCTGGGCCAGAAGTACAGCGCCCCTGTTTACCGGATGCTGGGCGGTGCCCGCAGGAACATCGTGACCGATATCACCATCAGCGTCAACCCGCCGGAGGAGATGGCCCGGGATGCCCGCACCGCCGTCCAGCGCGGCTACGACTGCCTGAAGGTCAAGGTTGGCATCGACCCTGAGCTGGATGTGGCCCGCCTTGCCGCAGTGCGGCAGGCCGTGGGCCGGGACATCAAGCTCCGCATCGATGCCAATCAGGCCTGGAACGCCAAGCAGGCGGTCCGCATCCTGAACCAGATGCAGGAGAAGGGGCTGGACATTGAGTTCGTGGAGCAGCCCGTGCCCGCCGCAGACCTTGAGGGAATGCAGTATGTCACCCGCCATGCCGATGTGCCCGTGCTGGCCGACGAGAGCGTGTTCAGCCCGGCAGATGCCCTGCGGATCATGCAGACCGGCGCGGCCGACCTTGTGAACATCAAGCTGATGAAGTGCGGCGGCATCACCAATGCCCTGCGCATTGCCGCCGCCGCTGAGGTGTACGGCGTGGAGTGCATGATCGGCTGTATGCTGGAAGCAAAGATCTCGGTCAACGCCGCCGTGGAGCTGGCCTGCGCCAAGAAGATCATCACCAAGATCGACCTTGACGGCCCGGTGCTCTGCAGCGAGGACCACATCCTAGGCGGTGCCGTGTTCGACGAAAAGAACATCACCGTCTCCGACGCGCCCGGCATGGGCATTCAGGGCTTTGTGCCCGGCAAGGTGTCCTATCTCGACTAAAACAGGAACAGACCGCATCCCGAAACACACGGGGTGCGGTCTCTTTTTGTGAATCTGTATTTCATATACGGACAGTGAAAAAAGCTCGTGTCTGTATATGTTGAAATGAAAAACAAAAAAAGCGGGCAAAATCTTTGACTTTTTGGCCTGCGAGGCGTATAATCGTACTTGTTCCGTGTAGAGGAATGGGAAAACTGTGCGCATTGGGCGCACAATCTGGATAGGGGAGTAGAAAAGTTATGAAAACGTTGAAAGCGGCTGCGGCAAGGTACAACGACACCAGCCTGATCCTGCGCATCGTCATCGGCCTTGTGGTCGGTGCGGTGCTGGCACTGGCGGTGCCCGGTGCGGGCTGGGTGGAAGAGTTCGGCAGCCTGTTCGTGGGTGCCTGAAGGGCATTGCCCCGGTGCTGGTGTTCGTTATCGTGGCCAGTGCGCTGGCGCAGGGCACGTCCAGGCTGGACCGGCGCTTTGGCACGGTCATCTGGCTGTACATGCTCACCACCTTTCTGGCCGCCGCCATTGCGGTGGTGACCAGCTTCCTGTTCCCTCAGACCGTCGTTCTGGCTGAGGCGGCAGAATCCGAGGTGGTGCCCCAGGGTCTGGGCGAGGTGATGAACACCCTGCTCACCAACTTGTGGCAAACCCCGTCAGTGCCTGCTGAACGGCAATTACATCGGCATCCTGTTCTGGGCCTGCCTGTTCGGTCTGGCTATGAAGAAGTACGGTGCGGACAGCACCAAGCTGTTCCTGGCGAACACAGCGGATGCAGTCTCCCAGATCGTCCGCTGGATCATCAATCTGGCACCCTTCGGCATCATGGGCCTTGTGTACACCAACGTGTCCAGCAACGGCCTGTCCATCTTTACCCAGTACGGCAGGCTGCTGCTCCTGCTGGTGGGCACCATGCTCTTTATGGCACTGGTCGTCTCGCCCTTCATCATCTTTGTGTACCTGCACTGCAACCCGTATCCGCTGGTGCTCCGCTGCTGCGTGAATCCGGCCTGACCGCTTTCTTCACCCGCAGCTCTGCCGCCAACATCCCGGTCAATATGGATCTGTGCGAAAGCTGGGGCTGGATAAGGATATGTATTCCGTCTCCATCCCCCTGGCGCTACCATCAATATGGATGGTGCCGCCATCACCATTACCATTATGACGCTGCTGCGGCCAATACGCTGGCATTCAGGTGTCCCTGCCTGCCGCCATCCTTCTTTCGGTGATGAGCGCTCTGGGTGCCTGCGGCGCTTCCGGCGTGGCTGGTGGCTCCCTGCTGCTGATCCCCATGGCATGTTCCCTGTTCGGCATCTCCAATGATATTGCCATGCAGGTAGTCGGTGTCGGCTTTATCATTGGCGTGGTGCAGGATTCCGTGGAAACTGCCCTGAATTCTGCCGGTGACGTGGAATTTGCCGCCACTGCGGAATATCACCAGTGGCGCAGGGAGGGCAAGCCCCTGCCGGCGTTCCTGTGCAAGTGATGCAAAACTGAAATGGCTTTTCAAAGGCTGCTGTGCTGCTGGCACGGCGGCCTTTTTGTTTGGAACTTTTTTCTGGGCATTTTGCACAGGAAAGCCCTCGCCCTGTTGGAAATTGACGGATTCTGACGGACTTTGCATGATAAGAACTCTTTTTGTAGAAGAAATTCTGGGCAAAACGGAGAGAAAATCTGAAAAAACTTTCCAAACAAGGTTTCAATCGTCCATGTATACAAGAACTTTATTTTTCATAAAAAACGTTTGTGCTTAGTTGCGCAAAGAACGAAAGAACGTTAAAAATGTATCACTAAATTCATAGTTTGTTCATAGAATTTATAAAACGATTTCATAATTGAGTGGCATAATATGGCCATCCTCAGAGAGGGGAACAAAAGAACGAAGGGTTCTGAAAGGTTCCGCTCTGAGGATGCAGGGAGATAGAGCCCTGCCAAAAAATACAATGACATTTACCGATATACGGAGGATATTTATTATGATGAACAAGAACACTGCGATTCTGGACAACACTATGATGGATGCTTACCTGACTGTCACCGAGGGCGTGTCCGATAACTGCGGCATTGGCTTGGCTTTTGCAAGCCTGCTCGAGAGCGCAAAGAAGAACTTTGTCAACCAGAGCAACCGCCGCGCTGTCAATGCAAGCTTTGCCGGCTGATCTTCTCCAATTTGCCGGTTGAAGATTCTCCTTCTTTTTTGTTACAGCTGCTGCCACACTGTAATATGAACTGAAAAGCCCGGAACCACCTGCCGCCATAGCAGGTACGGTTCCGGGCTTTTTTGCTGTGTGGGTTCGGTCAGCGCAGGGATTTTAAGCCGTCAGCTTTGCTTTCTGCAGCGCGGCCACGATCAGCGGAATGAGGATGAGCTGCGCCACGATGCCGGGCACGGCAGTGAGCACCGCACCGGACAGGAACGCGCTGAACGGGAAGCTGGAGCCGGACAGACCGGCCAGCACAAAGCGCACTGCACCCCAGACAAGGCGGCCTGCCACCATCGAGGTGACAAGGGTGGCGTAGATCATGGGCAGGGTGTGCTGCACCTTGCGGTACATAAAACCGGCCACAGCGCCGTATGTGGCCAGCTCAAAGGCCATGGCGATGGCAATGGGGTACATCGGGGGCATCCCGAACAGCACCGAGCGGAGCAGCGGGGCGGCAAAGCCCAGTGCCAGGCCCCAGGGGCCGCCCAGTACAAAGCCTGCCAGCAGCACCGGGAAGTGCATGGGGCAGAGCATATTGCCGATCTGAGGCAGATGGCCGGTGATCATGGGCAGCACAAAGGCCAGTGCCAGAAACAGTGCGGCCAGCACCAGATCACGGGCCGCGGAACGGGTCTTGGTATTCATCAATGATTCCTCCTGAAAATGACAGACAAAAAGGGCCTGCCGCCGGCACGCACGCCAGCGGCAGACCCCTTCATGGTGTCTGTTTCAAAATAATGTCTGCGGGGAGAAACACGGGCTTCGGCCCGCAAAGCCCCGGCTTCAGCCGGGAATTGTGCAAAAAGTATAGCAGATGCAAAGCCGCTTGTCAAGCTCAGCGGATGAGGATAGTTACGGGGCGGTGTTTGCGGATTTTTGAAATTTGTAGATGTAATAAAAGGAATCTTCACCGGGGCCTTCTGCAAATGTACTGTTACAGACATTGGTGTGAGAATAACCATTGTCGGAGGCTGCATTCAATTCGGCATCAGAAAGCGCATGTTCCATAAAGAGCCAGATCTCAGGCTGCGAAGAAGTGAAGCACTGAGAAATATCGGAGGATTCGATTTGAGCATGGACACGTCCCGGAAAGTAATAATCAAAGAGTGTCCAGTCCAGGAAGTAGTTCGTTGTATAAAGAACTGCATCCTGAGAGGGGGTAATAACTTCCAGACACTGGGTGGTCGCAAGGTCGATGCGCTTTTCCCGCTGATAGGTTTGGTAGAGATCCGGTAGACTGCACACCAGCGTTCCCAAAATCAGAATACTGGACAGAATGGTTCTCCAACGGACTTTAGACAGAAGAAAGCCAAAAACCAGGTAAACGACTGCGGTGAGCGGATAAAGGTATCGAACGAGAAAAAGCGGGCGAACGGCATGTGAAACGATCAGCCCGACTGCGGAGGTGCCGGCGGCAGAAAGCAAGCCGGTCAAAAGCCAGATCGTATCGGGGGCGAAGAGCCATTTAGAGGACGATTTGGCCTGTGCTGTGAAATAAAGAAGGAATGCAAGACCGAAAATGAGGACTGTCCAAGAAGGGGTTGAAGAAGAATCCGAATACAATTGATTCGGAGAAGGAATGAAGGTGGACCACCAGTCTGCCGCAGCGCGTTTGAAAGTGGGAAGCAATACCAGAAGCCAGGCAAGGTAGACGACCACTGCGGCACAATAAGTGATAAGGATTTTTTTGAAGCTGCTCTTATCCTGCGGAAGCAGAGAAAGCAGAGCCAGATAGAAAAATGCAACGGAAATCAGGGCATAGTAGTGCGTATAAGCGGCACAAAGAGAGGCGACGCTGAAAATGACCCAATCGGAGGTTTTACCGGAATGAAGAATGTTATGGAGTGCCAGATAGGCCGCCAACACAAAGAAAGCGCCGAGTGAATACATTCGGGCCTCGACATTGAACATGATAGCGGTATCAGTCAAAGAGGCAAAAGTGGAAACAACAACTGCGGGAATCAATCCGAACTGTCTGAAAATCACTGTACAGGCAAGAATCAGAACGAGTCCATAGGGAATCAGAGCCGACAGATGATAGACATATCCGTGATTGCCCAGAAGATGATATAGGAGCTGTGTGAAAAGATAGTACAGCGGCGGATGGTTATCTGCCGCTGTGACTTGGAGCATTTCAAAAACATTCATTTGGGCAAGGCCGATGCTGAACCCCTCATCTCCCCAGAAGGAGTTGTCAAAAATGCGGACAAAGTGCATGGCGAACAGCACAAGGGCATACAGGTACAGCAGCCAGGGCAAAATCCTGCGGCTGCGCTGTGCCCGGGATGTGGGTGCGGAAAAAGACATAGGAACCTCCCAAAATGATAAAAAAAGCAAACAAATTCATCTTATTATATCATACAGCGGCAAAAGATGATATTGCAAAGCAGCCAAAAGCTGCAAAAATGTTTTGCGGGGGCAAAATGAACCTGCATTTTCAACAAAAACGGGAACGTTTTACAAGCGATTTTGCCAAGGGATGTACATTTTGACGAAAGAACCTTGACGTTTTTGCATAGAATAGATAATATAGACTTGAGAAATAGCGCATCGGGGCGTATGGCCCGGGTGCGTACCATATCCGATGCAAACGCTGAGGTTCATACGGGAGGACCAAAGATGACAAATGCAGAAAAACTTACCCTGCAAAACACGCCTGCCACATCCGCATGGGCGTGATCGAGGGCACTCACAGCGCCAAGTGCGGCCATCCGGGCGGCAGCCTGGATATCGCCGAGGTGCTGGCGTACCTCTATTTCGTAGAGATGAAGGTGGATCCGAAGGATCCCAAGAACCCTGACCGCGACCGTCTGGTGCTCTCCAAGGGCCATGCGGCCCCGGCGCTGTACGCCGCGCTGGCTGAGCGTGGGTTCTTCCCGGTGGAGGACCTCAAGACCCTGCGCAAGATCGGCAGCTACCTGCAGGGCCACCCCAACATGAACAGTGTGCCGGGCGTGGATATGTCCACCGGCAGTCTGGGTCAGGGCATCTCTGCCGCCTGCGGCATGGCACTGGGCGCAAAGCACGCCGCTCTGCCGTGAACGTTTACGCCATTCTGGGCGATGGCGAGGTGGAAGAGGGCGAATGCTGGGAGCCTTATGTTGTCCGCCCACTACGGCCTTTCGAACCTGTGCGTGATGCTGGACCGCAACCATCTGCAGATCGACGGCACCACCGAGACTGTCATGAACAGCGCCCCGCTGGAAGATAAGCTCCGCGCCTTCAACTTCAACGTGGTCACCATCAACGGCCACGACTTTGACCAGATCGAGAGCGCCGTGCAGGCTTCCACGCCGAGACCGAAAAGCCCACCTGCATCATTCTGGATACGGTCAAGGGCACCGGCGTTCCTATATGACCAATTCCGTTGCATGGCACGGCAAGGCCCCAACGATGAAGAGTATCAGGTGGCCATGAACGAGCTGAACGCCGCCTATGCCGCGCTGGAACAGGAGGAGAACTGAGATGGCAGACGTGAAAAAGATCGCGACCCGCGACAGCTACGGCAACACCCTGAAGGAGCTGGCTGCGGAAGGCCACGATGATCTGGTGGTGCTGGACGCCGATCTGGCCGCCGCTACCAAGACCGGTATGTTCCAGAAGGCATACCCGGACCGTCACTTTGACTGCGGCATCGCCGAGGGCAACATGGTAGGCGTGGCAGCAGGTCTGGCCACTATGGGCTATGTGCTTTGTTTCCAGCTTTGCCATGTTTGCAGCCGGCCGCGCCTTCGAGCAGGTGCGCAACTCTGTGGCTACCCCACCTGAACGTGAAGATCGGCGCCACCCACGGCGGCATCTCCGTGGGTGAGGACGGCGCTTCCCACCAGTGCTGCGAGGACTTTGCCCTGATGCGCAGCATCCCCGGCATGACCGTCATCTGCCCGCCGACGATATCGAGCACGCGCGCTGTGCGCGCCGCTTACGCCATGGAAGGCCCCGTCTACCTGCGCTTCGGCCGTCTGGCTGTGCCCGTGTTCCACGATGAGGCCAACTACCACTTTGAGCTGGGCAAGGGCGAGCAGCTGACCGAGGGCAACGATATTGCCATCATCGCCACCGGCTGATGGTCAACGAGGCACGCATGCCGCCGAGCAGCTGGCTGCCGAGGGCATCCACGCCCGGGTCATCAACATCCACACCATCAAGCCCCTGGACGAGGAGATCGTCCTCAAGGCTGCTAAGGAGTGCGGCAAGGTCATCACTGCCGAGGAGCACAACATTATCGGCGGTCTGGGCGAGGCTGTCTGCGCCGTTCTGAGCGAGAAGCTGCCCACTCCCGTGCGCCGCGTGGGCGTGCAGGACGTGTTCGGCTGCTCCGGCCCCGCATGGGACCTGCTGAAGAAGTTCGGTCTGGACGCAGCCACCATCTGCAAGACTGCCCACGAGATGCTGGGCAAGTAAGCGCTTTTTACAGCAGCACGAATTCGATTTTTAAAGCCGCCGCACAAAACACTGTGCGGCGGCTTCTTTTTGTTCCAGCAACTGTCCTCCACACAAGGACATGGACAAAATGAAAGCCTGAGTTTTGTCTGCATTTTATATTAAAAAGAAAAAATGTACAACTTGATTTATAAAATAAATAGAACTGTTCAAAAGTAAGAGATAAAAAAGAAATAACACGATTGTTCAAGTATGATTGTTTAAAAGTGAAATATGCTCATGGGCTGAAATTGTACAAAAATCATGGGATTTTTGGGCGTTGCGTTAGATAAACTGCAGAAATGAACGCACGACGCGGACAAATTTTGCAAAACCCCTTTTCTTTTGCGGAAAGGAGCGGTATAATGCCGTCATAGCACAAGGGAGTGCATCGTTCCGGAAGGAGGAACGGACATCCCTTGTGTATTTTTAGAACGTGACGCTTTAGCAGAGTATAAAGCTAAAGCAGTAAAGAGAGGGGAAATATCTATGAGATCGATCGTCGTATTTCGCGCCGCAGCTTCCTGGCAGCTGCCGGTGCCACCTCTGCTGTGCTGGCTCTGACGGCCTGCGGCGGCTCTTCCAGCTCGGTGGCGGCTTCCTCCGCTTCCGGCACTGCCTCCTCTGCAGCTGGCACTGCACAGGGCGGCACCCTGAATATCATGCTGGAGACCGAGGTTCAGTCGCTGGACCCGCAGGTAGCCACCGACGGCACCTCCTTTGAGGTCATCGCAGACTACACCGACGGTCTGATGCAGATGGATGCAGACGGCGCAGCAGTTCCCGCCATTGCCGAGACCTACGACATCAGTGAGGACGGCAAGACCTACACCTTCCACCTGCGGGATGCCAAGTGGTCCAACGGCGAAGCCGTTACCGCTGCCGACTTCGTGTTTGGCTGGCAGCGCGCCGTGGACCCCGCCACCGCTTCCGAGTATTCCTATATGCTGTCGGATATCGGTCAGGTGGTCAACGCTGCCGAGATCATTGCAGGCGAGAAGCCCGTCACCGATCTGGGCGTGACTGCTGTGGACGACAAGACGCTGGAAGTCCAGCTGAACGTTCCCGTCAGCTATTTCCTGAGCCTGATGTACTTCCCCACCTTCTATCCGGTCAACGAGGCGTTCTACAACACCTGCAAGGACACCTTCGGCACCAGCCCGATACGGTGCTGTCCAACGGCGCGTTCAAGCTGACCGACTACCAGCCTGCCGCAACCGCCTTTACGCTGGAAAAGAACCCCGATTACTACGATGCCGGCAAGATCGCTCTGGACGGTCTGGCCTATCAGGTCATCAAGGACAGCCAGCAGGCACTGATGAGCTACCAGACCGGTGCTCTGGACATGACTCTGCTGAACGGCGAGCAGGTGGATCAGGTCAAGGATGACCCCGAGTTTACCAGCGTGGGTGCCGGTTACCTGTGGTACATCAGCCCCAACATCGGCGGTGTGCCGGAGCTGGCCAACGAGAACCTGCGCAAGGCCATCACCTTTGCACTGGATCGTGATGCCATTACCGGAGACGTGCTGAAGGACGGCTCTGCACCCTGCTACACCGTCGTTCCGCCGCAGTTTGCCACCGGCCCCGACGGCAGCGATTTCAGCGCCGACCAGACCAAGTTTGCAGAGTTCTGCGCTTATGATGCCGACAAGGCCAAGGAGTACTACGAGCAGGCCAAGAGCGAGCTGGGCAAGGATACCTTCACCTTCAACATGGTGGTGGATGCCGACGATGCACCCCAGAAGGTGGCACAGGTCGTCAAGGAGCAGCTGGAGACCACGCTGGCAGGCTTTACCCTGAACCTGACCGTGGAACCCAAGAAGCAGCGCGTGCAGGATATGCAGGACGGCAACTTTGAGATCGGCCTGACCCGCTGGGCCCCGACTACGCTGACCCCATGACCTATCTGGGTATGTGGGTGACCGGCAACTCCAACAACTACGGTCTGTGGAGCGATGCCGACTACGATGCCATCATTGACGAGTGCACCACCGGTGACCTGTGCACCGACCCCGAGGCCGCTGGGCTGCCCTGTACGAGGCAGAGCAGATCGTTCTGGAGCAGGCGGTCATCTTCCCCCTGTACGGCCAGTGCAACGCTGAGATGATCTCTCTGCCGTCAAGGTGT
>ENA-OQCS01001877-OQCS01001877.1-human-gut-metagenome-genome-assembly--contig:-NODE-1877-length-10074-cov-2.847894_pt1 | contig 10074 bp, 16 predicted proteins | sample MGYA00242757_ERZ504575 | MGnify/ENA primary metagenome ERZ504575 (study PRJEB26092, sample SAMD00036297) | human gut metagenome | host: Homo sapiens | study: EMG produced TPA metagenomics assembly of... | reverse complement strand
CATCTACATCACGTATGAGGAGGACAATCCGATATCCTTCAACCCGTTCTACACCGATTCCGGACAGTTCGATGTGGAAAAGCGCGAGAGCATCAAGACTCTGATACTGACCTTGTGGAAACGGGAGGACGAGGCGCCGAACGTTCGGAAGAGGTGGCGCTCTCGGGAGCGGTGACGCCTATATCCGTAAAATTACCGGGAATCGGGAGGCAAGGCCGGACTTCAACGGCTTCTACGAGTTCGTGGACGGTGACTACCGCCGGATGATAGCGGAAAAGAAGGTACGCGAGAAGGATTTCGACATCGACGGTTTCCTGAACGTGCTGGAGCCTTTCTACAAGGGTGGCGACTACGACTTCCTGCTGAACTCCGACAGGGAACTGGACCTGACAAACAGGCGGTTCATCGTGTTCGAGCTGGACAACATCAGCGGCAACAAGGTGCTGCTGCCTGTGGTGACGCTGATCATCATGGAGACCTTCATCGCCAAGATGCGCCGTCTGAAAGGAATCCGCAAGGTAATATTGATAGAGGAGTGTTGGAAAGCCTTATGTCCGCCAACATGAGCGGCTATATCCAATATTTGTTCAAGACCGTCCGTAAATATTTCGGTGAGGCCGTTGTGGTGACCCAGGAGGTGGACGACATCATCAGCTCCCCGATTGTGAAGGAGGCCATCATCAACAACTCCGACTGCAAGATCCTTCTGGACCAGCGGAAATACATGAACAAGTTCGAGCATATCCAGCGGCTGCTCGGCCTAACGGAGAAAGAGAAAAGCCAGATACTCTCCATCAACCAGGCGAACCATCCCGGACGTTTTTACCGTGAAGTCTGGATAGGGCTTGGCGGCACCCGTTCGGCGGTCTATGCTACGGAAGTGAGCGCGGAAGAGTATTTCACGTTCACGACGGAAGAGTCCGAGAAACTGGAAGTGCAACGGCTTGCCGAGGAGCTGGACGGCAACCTGGAACTTGCCATCCGCCGGATGGCAGAGAGAAAACGAGAGGAACAAAGACAAGTATCAACCCAAAAGAGAACAATGAGAAACAAATCCCTTATGAGACTGGCGGTGTGCCTGATCGGTATGGCCGCCATGGTATTGCAAGGCTGCTCGGAGAGCGGCACCGACCGTGACAAGCTCTGCGGCTCGTGGAGCAGCGTGGAAGGCAAGCCGGACGTGCTGGTATATAAGGAAGGGGAAGCCTACAAGGTGACGGTGTTCGCCCGTAGCGGAAAGATGCGCCGTCTCAGGCCTCAGACCTACCTGCTGGTTGAGGAGAACGGGAACCTGTTCATCAACACGGGGCACCGCATCGACATCTCCTACAACGAGGCCGCCGACGTGCTGACCTTCTCCCCGAACGGTGACTATGTGCGGAAGGAGGAACGCCCATGAAAGCGAAGTCACTCCTGATCGGAACGGTACTCGCCCTGTGCGGCACCGGCGCCAATGCCCAGTGGTGGTGACCGATCCCGGCAACCTTGCCCAAAGCATCATCAACATGTCGGACAACATCGCCCATACCTCGAAAACGGCGGTCAATACGGCCGACAGCTTTGCGGAGACGGTGAAGATTTACGAGCAGGCCAAGAAGTATTACGACCAGTTAAAGGCGGTGAACGACCTGATACAGGACGCCCGCAAGGTGCGCGAACATCATCCTGATGGTGGGCGACGTGTCCGACATCTATGTAACGAACTTCGGCAAGATGATGAACGACGGGAACTTCTCGCCCCGCGAGCTGGACGCCATCGCCTTCGGCTACACCCGCCTGCTGGAGGAGAGCAACGGCGTGCTGCAGGATCTCAGGCAGGTCATCAACGTGAGCACGCTCTCCATGACCGACAAGGACCGCATGGACGTGGTGGACCGCTGCTACTATGAGATGCGCCGCTACCGCAACCTGGTGAGCTATTACACGAACAAGAACATCGCCGTGAGCTATCTCCGTGCCAGAAAGAAGAACGACCTGGACCGGGTGATGCGGCTTTACGGGAATGAAACCTCCAAATACTGGTAGCCATGATGCCGTTGTCGATAGATTTTGCCAACCTGCATACCATACTGGCGACCCTGTATGACGATATGCAGCCCCTTTGCAAGGACATGATGGACGTGGGAAAGGGACTTGCCGGGCTGGGTGCCCTGTTCTATGTCGCCGTCCGCGTGTGGCAGTCGATGGCCCGTGCCGAACCGATAGATGTCTATCCCCTGCTGCGTCCCTTCGCCATCGGCATCTGCATCCTGCTTTTCCCCACGCTGGTGCTCGGCACGCTGAACACCGTGCTCAGCCCGATAGTACAGGTACGCACAAGATGCTTGAGGGGCAGACGCTGGATATGAACAGTACAGGCGCAGAAGGAGGAACTGGAAAGGGAGGCCATGCTGCGCAATCCCGAAACCGCCTACCTGGTGAGCGACGAGGAATTCGACCGTCAGCTGGACGAGCTGGGCTGGTCAACCATAGATACCGCCTCCCGCCTGGGCATGTACGTGGAGGTTGGGGATGTACAATCTGGAGAAGAAAATCCGTGACGCCTTCCGCACCTGCTGGAACTGATATTCGCGGCGGCATCGCTGCTGATAGACACCGTGAGGACTTTTTCCTTGTCGTGCTCTCCATACTGGGACCGGTGGCGTTCGCCTTCAGCGTATGGGACGGTTTCCAGTCCACGCTCGGGCAGTGGTTCACGAGGTACATATCCGTCTACCTTTGGCTTCCGGTCAGCGACCTGTTCAGCACCCTGCTCGCCAAGCTCCAGGTGCTGATGCTCCAAAATGACATTCTGGAATTACAGAACAACCCCGACTACTCGATAGACAACTCAAATAGCGTCTATATCATATTCATGCTGATAGGGATTATCGGGTACTTCACCGTCCCGACGGTGGCGGGCTGGATCGTACAGGCGGGCGGAGCCGGAAACTTCAGCCGTAACCTGAACCGCACGGCCACGAAAGCGGGCGGTTTCGCTGCCGGGACGGGCGGTGCCGTACTGGGGAATATCGGGGGAAGGCTGCGGGGCAAATAGGCTCTATGGCAACCCGTTTCCGTGAGTCGGCAACTTGGATTACCGGGTTGGCGACTTGTCGGAAGGAGCCGCCCGGTCATACCGGAACATTTATTTATTCATTCAAACCAATCATTCGCTAAATGGAATTCAAGTCATTGACCAACATTGAGAGCAGCTTCAGGCGTATCCGGTTGATGCTGGCTGTCTTTACCGGCTGCTGTGCGCTCATTACCGGCTATGCGTTGTGGAGCTCGTACCGTTTCGCCGAGAAGCAACGGGAAAAGATCTATGTGCTGGATAAGGCAAGTCGCTGATGCTCGCCCTCTCGCAGGATCTTTCACAGAACCGCCCCGCCGAGGCGCGGGAACACGTCCGGCGTTTTCACGAGCTGTTCTTCTCGCTCTCCCCGCAGAAGGACGCGATCGAGCACAATATAGGCCGTGCCCTGCAGCTGGCGGACAAGAGCGCCTATCACTACTATGTGGACTTTGCCGAAAAGGGATATTACAACCGGCTGATTTCGGGCAACATCAACCAGGTGGTACACGTGGACAGCGTGGTGTGCGACTTTGCCGCCTATCCCTACAAGGCGCGTACATATGCCCGGCAGCTGATCATCCGTGAGAGCAACGTGACCGAGCGAAGCCTTGTCACCTCCTGTTCGCTCCAGAATACGGGGCGTTCGGACGACAATCCCAACGGGTTCATCATCGAGCAGTTCACCATACTGGAGAACAGGGATATAAGGAGTGTGGGAACGATGAGAGGGAAACCTGCCGTCTTAAAACGTGCGGACAGCCGTATCCGGCTGTTCTGCCGCCGGCTGACCGGGAAGCAGCGCATTGTCTTGACAAGTGTCGTCTCGCTTCTGTTCACGGCAGCCTGCCTGTACTCGGTTGTCTCTTCCGTGTCCCGTTTGGGGGAACGGAAGGGCGACATGAAAACCGGGCATATCCGGCCCGTCATGTTACGGCCGGAAACAACAACCATTCATTCAAACATCCAGAAACATGAAAATGGACTTTCAGAAAATCAGGGAACGGCTGGGGCTGTCGAGTGACAAGCCGCTGACTCCCGAAGAGAAGCGCCGACGCGCGAGGTATATTGTCTATCCGTTCTTCTGCCTGCTGTGCGCCGGATTTCTCCTGCTGGTATTCAGCCCGTCGGAAAAGGAGAAGGCGGAAAAGGAAAAGGGCAAGGGATTCAACGTAGAGATGCCCTCGCCGAAAGATTCGGAAATGGAGGGCGACAAGGTAAGCGCCTACGAGCAGGAAGCACTGGCTAAAAAGGAAAAATGGCGCAGGGGAACCTTCCAGGAGATGTCCAAGCTGCTCAACAAGGACAGTCAGGATACTGCCGGCCTTACCGCAGGAAAAGCCAACACGGAACTTCCGCCGGAACCGGAAACGGGGAAATCCCCCGGCTCCGTCCATTCCTCTGCGGAAGCCTACCGGAATATGAACCGCTCGCTGGGTGCTGTATATACCCGGAATGAAAACCAACAAAATGCCGATCTGCTCCGCCGTATAGAGGAACTGGAAAAAGAAAAGAGACCGGCGGAAGGACAGCCGGAAGGACAGACCCTGGAAGAAAAGATGGCACTGCTGGAAAAGTCTTACGAGCTGGCCGCCCGGTACAACGGGAAGCAACCGGATGCCCCGGCTGCCGTGAATGGCCGGAGCGACCGGAAAGACAGGACAGCCGTCCGCCCGGTGAAACAGGTACGGAATCAGGTGGTGTCATCGCTTGCACAACCTATGGGCAATGAGGATTTCATCGCCGAATTTGCGGGAGAGAGGAATACCGGTTTCCACACCCCTATAGGCAGGACACTCCCTTCCGGCAGGAATACCATCGCCGCCTGTGTACACGGCACGCAGACCGTATCGGACGGGCAGGTGTTGCGCATCCGGTTACTGGAGCCGATGGCGGTGGACGACCGGCTCATTCCCCAAGGGATGGTATTGACCGGCGGTACACGCATCCAGGGGGAGCGGATGGACATCCTTGTAGAGACGGTGGAATACAAGGGCACGCTGTTTCCTGTGGAACTGGAGGTATATGATGCCGACGGACAGCGGGGAATCCTCGTGCCGAACTCGATGGAGTATGATGCGGCGCGTGAGATAGCCGCGGGTATGGGCGCTCAATGGGGAGCAGCATCAACATCTCGACGGATGCGGGGCGCAGATTGCCTCGGACGTGGGCAAGGGGGTAAAGTACAGGGACGTGTCGGCAATATGTGGAAAAGAAAATGCGTGCGGTGAAAATCACCCTAAAAGCCGGACACCGGCTGTTGCTGCACTCTCCCGAAAAATGAAAAGAGAAAAGAAACCAACCATTTATTCACCAACCAATCAAGAACGCACATGAAGAAGATTCTGATGATGTTTGCCCTGATTATGGGCGCAGTGGCTGCATACGCGCAGCAAGGCAGCGGGGATTATTACGAGGGATTGAGCCGCAAGATCGGCTTCAGCCAAATGATTCCCCCGCATGGTCTGGAAATCACGTATGACAAGACTGTACATATAATTTTCCCCTCTCCCGTAAGATACGTGGATTTGGTTCCCCCAACCTGATAGCGGGCAAGGCGGACGGTGCGGAAAACGTCATCCGTGTGAAGGCGACCCGGAAACATTTCCGCAGTGAAACCAATATGAGCGTGATAACCGAGGACGGCAACTTTTACACATTCAACGTCAAGTATGCCGACGAGCCGTTGCTGCTGAACGTGGAGATGTGCGACTTCATCCATGACGGGGAGTCGGTTAACCGTCCGAACAATGCGATGGAAATCTACTTGCAGGAACTCGCCGGGGAGTCGCCCCGTCTGGTACGGCTGATCATGAAATCCGTGTATGGGCAGGACAAACGCAAGGTCAAGCACATCGGCAGCAAGCGGTTCGGGGTTCAATACCTGCTCAAGGGGCTTTACGCACACGGCGAGCTGCTCTATTTCCATACCGAGGTGAAGAACGCCACGCACGTGCCTTTCGATGTGGACTTCGTAACTTTCAAGATTGTAGACAAGAAAATCGTGAAGCGTACCGCCATGCAGGAGCAGGTTATCTATCCGCTGCGTGCTTCAACTATGTGACCCGTGTGGACGGGAAGAAGAACGAGCGGACGGTGTTCGCCCTGCCCAAGTTCACCATCCCCGACGGCAAGAAGCTGGTCGTGGAGATGTACGAGAAACAGGGTGGCCGCATCAGTCGTTTGAGGTGGAGAACGAAGACCTTGTACGCGCCGAGACTGTCAATGAACTGAAAGTAAGATGAGTGCCATGAAAAGAAACTTCATCTTTATTATCCTCCTGCTTGCCCTCTTTACGGGGCAGGCGGAAGCCCAGCGCCGGCTGCCGGGGATGAAATCCGTCCGCTTTACCGCTGAAATGGCCGACGGCTTTTACAGCCGGGCAGACCGCCATGATGCGGCTACGCCTTTTCGCTGGCTGTTGCCACTTACACAAAGAAAGGGAACCAGTGGGTGTTTGGCTGTGAGATGCTACAACGTAATAACCCTTACCGGAACACGTATGTCCCACTGTCGCAATATACAGGGGAAGGCGGTTATTATCATACAATCCTTTCCACATCCGGCAAGTCTTTCTTTCTGAACCTCGGCGCTTCCGCCTTGCTGGGCTACGAGGCCGTGAACAACGGAAACCGCCTGTTGGATGACGGAGCTTCCTTGCGCAAGTATGAGTCCTTCATCTATGGAGGCGCGGTGACACTGGAAGCGGAGGGATACCTGTCGGACAGGATAGCCCTGCTGATACGCCTGCGTGAACGTTTTGTATGGGGTGGCGCTTCCGGCCGCTGCCATTTCCAGTATGGAGCCGGAGTCAAATACATTTTCTAACCTTAAAAAGAACATATACCCATGAAAAGAAGAATCCTTGATTTTATGATGACAGCCTGTTGCATGGTATTTTCCTTTCTTGCCCTTGTCGCCTGTGACAATGAGCTGGATATCAGACAAGAATACCCGTTCACGGTGGAGTCCATGCCGGTGGCGGACGAAATCGTAAACGGTGAGACGGTGGAAATCCGTCTGGAAATCAAGCCGGAAGGAAACTTTTCCGGAACTGTCTATACGCTGAGGTATTTCCAGCCCGACGGAAAGGGCAGTCTGAAGATGGAGGACGGAACGGTACTGAAACCCAATGACCGTTATTTGCTGAACGAATGGAAATTCCGTCTTTACTATACCTCGCAGAGCGGCAAGGAATCACAGACCATAGACCTCTATTTTGAAGACAATTGGGGAAATCTGCAACAGTTGACATATGATTTCAATGGAAAGGATGCGGAGGAGGAAGACAATAATACGGAGGCCGCATGAAAAGAATACCGGTTATTATGATTTTTCTGTCACTTGTTCTGTATGGCAAGGCGGAAAATCCCCCGTCTGACAAGGATAAGGCGGTAGCTGCATCAAGCGGTGGGAAGGCTGGCACCGGGGGAAAATGCCTTACATCGGTTACGGACACCGCCTGCTCCCCCATGAGAAGCTGACCGAGAACCTGAGTGAGGCACAGGCGGACTCACTTTTGAGATGCGACCTTGAACGGTGCCTGAACGTATTCCGTAAATATGGAAAAGACTCGCTTCTTTTAAGTCTGTTAGGCTTTAATGTAGGCTGTTACCGTCTGATCGGAAACGGCAAAATACCTAAAAGCAGACTGATTCAGAAACTGGACAGCGGCAACCGGGATATTTACAGGGAATATGTATCGTTCCGCTGTTATCGGGGGAAAGTCATTCCAGGCATAGAGAGAAGAAGAAAAGAGGAGTTTGAACTGTTCTATATACCGTAGATTGAAATTATGCAAAGCCGTGAACGGACGCTTGCCATCGCCGTTCACGGCTTTAGTCTTAGCCACTCTTAATTTACCTTTACCCGGTTCATCAGCTGCCCCGATATTTCATGCAGTTCCCGGCAGCGTTCCGGCTGCTGTTCCCTTGCAAAGGCGGTGATTCCCTGTGTCAGTTTCCAGAGCGTGGCCCCGCCTGTCACTCCGTCGTCAGGATTGTTGTTCATCAGCAGTTTTTCCACCTCGCGTCCTTCGTTTTTCAACAAGGCTCCTTTCTGCACCAGATTCTTCAGTTCCTTGTCGAAATCCACGTCAATTTCCGATGCTCCTTGAATTTCGATGGCCTTCTGCATGATGGTGTCTTTGCTGTACAGTCCTTTGGTCAGGTCGGAAACAGCCGATACGGTGGTCTGCGTGTCCAGTTCGTAGGTCTTTTGGGAGAGGGACAGGGATTCCGGCAGTCGGCCTCCAAGGTGTATCTGCCGCATGACGGACTCCCTGACCATCCCGTTCAGGCACGCCCCGTTGAGCAGGAACGACCGCATGTCCACCGATCCGTTGCCATAGTCGGATGTGGAGAAGCGTGCTCCTGCGAAGATGATGACCGTTCCGTTCTTACGGGTGGGTATCTCTATCGGAGTGGGCAGGATTGTCTCACACCATACTTTCGTGTCGTTCATATAGGCATCGGACACGACCGCCCCCTGTCCTCCCGCCTCACGGATGAAAGCGGTCAGGATATCCACCGAGTTCAGCGACGGTAGGAGTCCGACAATACGCCCCGGACTTCCATTCCTACCGCCCGTATCAGTACCCGTGTACGCTCGGTCCATCCCGAATGCTCGTTCAGGATGGTGGCGCACAACTGTTTCTGCCAAACATCCCCGGCGGAAAGCTCGCGCAGGTATTTGGCGGGAATGCCCATCTTCTCCGAAATCTGGCTTATGGCGTTGCCGTGCAGGTTGAAGTTCCCTTCGGGCATTGCATCTGTACCCTTCCTTCCGCTTTGAAAGAGATAACGGGGCGTTCCTTGCTACGTTGGCTTACCCCGATGGGAGCGATGAAATCCTGCGCGATCCGTCCCTCACTGAGCAGACGGTTGATGGTGTCCATGACATCCCCCTGCCTGCCTTCTATCATTCGCCGTACCTTGTTGATGACTACCTGGTTGAGTCCCTGCTGTTTCTGTACCGGTGCAGTGGCCGGCATGACTGTTGCTTCCATATTTCTTGTTTTTAAAGTCGTTGATAAATTACAATTTGTTCTTATGGCTTGTCCTGCTTGTTTTAGTAAATTCAGATCTGTACTCTTCTGACAGACGGATATAATCCTTTTCGCTATATCCGGCCGTTCCGAACAGTTCATAATATCCGGGGAAGGGTTTTCTTTCCGTTTCCGGTATATGCGTGCTGGTTTCCTTATGGCAACAGATGATGTGCCGGACAAACCGGTAGCACTTGCAAAGATCCGCCAGGATGGTGTACTCGTTGTCCGTATGAGGTTCATAATATCCGCAGGAGAGATTGACGCAGGATACTTCCAGCCCGTTCCTTTTCAATGCCGCCACATCCGTAGCCAGCCCCTGTGCAGGCTTGTAACCGTACCTCCGGGGATCTACTGCCGAAATGAACTCATTGGAGCAGAGCCTCATTCCGTTGATTTGTGTCACCATGTCCCCGTTCCCTTTCCGGTCGCACTGGATGACGAAACGGCAGTCGGAAAAGAAGGACATGTCGGCATGGCCGCTGCCTATGCATCCTATCTCCTCCTGTACGAAGAAGGCGCATTTCACCGCCTTGAAATCCTCCAGGCATTTCAGGCAGATCCAGATGCCGTTCTTGTCATCCGCGCCGATTCCGGCCATCCGTTTACGCTTGCGGTCATAGCCGACAATCATCGAGTCCGCCACAAGATGGGCTGCATAGGTGCCTGTCTTGCGCCGGTGTACCTCGTCCATGTGCGCCACGACACAGGGGTAGCTTTTCCGGTTGCCTTTGACCGCGTAGATGTTTCCGTGCCGGTCTTGCCGGAAAGGAATACCCATCCGCCTGAGTTCCCCGATGATGAACCGGCCATCTTCCCTCCTTGCCGGAGGGGAGGAGATGTTGTAAAGAGCATTAATTTTTCCATGATACTGACTTTCAGGATGATGAACAACTTTCGATTTGCAGGTACCGTCTGAACTCCGGTACGGACGTCCCTTCTTGAAGAGGAAGGACGGATATTTCTTTCCTTG
>ENA-OQCS01001876-OQCS01001876.1-human-gut-metagenome-genome-assembly--contig:-NODE-1876-length-10078-cov-1.794594_pt1 | contig 10078 bp, 12 predicted proteins | sample MGYA00242757_ERZ504575 | MGnify/ENA primary metagenome ERZ504575 (study PRJEB26092, sample SAMD00036297) | human gut metagenome | host: Homo sapiens | study: EMG produced TPA metagenomics assembly of... | reverse complement strand
GCAATAGGGTGATTAACCTTCCTTGCGATTATTGTGCTTTCAGGTAGTATTCCTGATTTTGGTAATGATATCGGTTTCTCTGTTTTCTATCCGGGAATAGAGGTTTATGATATGTTCCAATACGCTGTTTAAAACTTCCATTCTGTCTGTTTCCTTTTGAGTAATTTGTCTTAATGAAACAGGGTTGGGGGCGGATGAATGAAATTCTTCCTGGTTAATATTGATTCCTATTCCAACAATGCTTTGTGAAATTTGGCTTCCTGTTAAATCATTTTCAATCAATATGCCGACTATTTTTTTGTCTTTCCAATAGATATCATTGGGCCATTTTATTTGCAGGCAATCTGCATGGACGTAATGGGCCAATGCGGTACGAATGGCAGAAGCTACCGCCATAGATAAAATGAACTGACTGGCGGGGGCGATTGTTTGGGGATAAAATACAGTGCTGAATGTCAGATTCTTGCCATATTCTGATTCCCATGAATTTCCACGCTGCCCTTTTCCGGCGGTTTGATATTCTGCCATAAGCGTGGTGAATTCCTTGATTTCTTTTTCCTGACAAAGTTCTGCAAGTCGGTCATTTGTTGAGGTTACGGTTTCTTCTTTTAAGATTTTGCTTGACCAGTTAGGGGATCTCATCATATTCTTTTTTAAGTTTACGGGTGAATTTTTTGATAACCTCTTCGTATGAGTGGTCTATCAGTGATAAAATAAGTTTGTCGTCAATGTCACCTTGTAGGATACTTGGTTCCAATATTTCTTATTGAAGTGATAGGCTCCTTCAATGCCGGAATGATGTTCTCTTAATTCCAAGGCATATTCGGGTGCACATTTTAAAGATAGCCATTCCGGGTTGTCCAATCCGATACAGGCATACATTTTCCCCATGACTTTGAATACTAAGGTGACATTATCAAAAGGAAATTCTTCTGTTGTTCCTTTCTTTCTGATACAGTAATCGCGTATTGTTTCTATGTCCATATATAATGTATATATTTCTACCAAATCGGAGGATAAAAGGCTTCTTCAATATGCTCTATAGTGAAAGGAGCCTTTTCGCCCACTAAGGTGATGATATCAAAACGTACAGGTAAATCTACAGAGAACTTGCGCAAGTATGCATCAGTTGAAGCTATAATTCTGCGAATCTTCTTATCTGTTACTGCATCTTCCGGATTACCGAATCTAGTATTCTTGCGGGTCTTTACCTCTATAACAATTAGTTCGTTTCGATATTCGGCGACAATATCCAGTTCTTTTTTCCCGCAATGCCAATTCCGGTGGCGGATGGAATATCCTTTATCTATGAGATATGCAGCGGCCTCTTCTTCTCCCTCCTTGCCAAATTCGTTGTGTTCTGCCATTCTGTTTCTTTTTGCGCAATACTCTTTTTTATGCTTTGTATTTACAGAAGTAAAGCTAATTTTGCAGAGAATATGGCAAACAACGTAAAAAAGAGAGTAAAAGTACCGGCATCAACCCCTAAACGCAAGCAGCGTATGGTATGTTTGATGAGTGAAGAGGAGGTACGGATTGTGGATTGTTATCTTAAAAAGTATAAGATAACCAATAAGGCGCGTTGGTTACGCGAAACAGTATTGACTTTTATCCATCAGAAGATGGAAGAGGATTATCCTACATTGTTTAATGAACATGATATGAGAAGATAAGATGGCAGATGATACCTATTATATGAAACAAGCTTGATGGAGGCTGTAAAAGCGGCTGAACAAGGAGAAGTTCCGGTGGGGGCGGTGGTAGTCTGTCGTGACCGCATCATTGGTCGTGGGCATAATTTGACAGAAACATTGAATGATGTTACAGCTCATGCCGAAATGCAGGCTGTCACAGCTGCGGCTAATACCTTGGGCGGGAAATACCTGAATGAATGTACTTTGTATGTCACTGTGGAACCGTGTGTGATGTGTGCCGGTGCCATAGCCTGGGCACAGACAGGAAAACTTGTCTTTGGTGCTGAAGATCCCAAAAGGGGATATCAAAATATGCCCCCGATGCCTTGCATCCAAAGACGATCGTGGTGAAAGGAATACTCGCCGATGAATGTGCCCGATTGATGAAAGATTTCTTTAAGAAAAAACGATAATTCTTATTTCACCTCTCATAATCTACATACTCTCCCTCATCGTCATCAAAGATTTTTTTTCTGTTTCCCGATGAATGAGAATGTCTATTTGAAGAAGATGAAGAGAATTCTGCAAAGTTTTCATTCTCGTCATTCGTTTGAGTCTGGGTATATGTATTTTGTTTTTGGTGGGTAGATGTTCGATTCTGGTAGGGGGGATGCTTGCCGATCCCGAACAATACACGCAGAATGTTGCCTAATATAGTGAAGCCGATAAAAATAATCAGCAGAAAAATAATAAGTAGAAAGCCTAAAATCCAAACATAGTAATTTCTTTTTTATATACCACGTACAACAAGCGTGCCACGTTTATTGTTTACGCTCTTTTTTAGTTAAAGAGATAGAATGATATACCACAGGATGATAGCTGCAAAACTGCTGATTTTGAAGAAAGCCAATAGGGGAATACATACAATGAGGAAAATATAGCTGACTTTGTTCTGTTTCCAGGCAAGACTCTTGAATTTTAATGAGAACATTGGGATTTCTGCCACCAGCAATAATGACATAATAACTACCAAAATGAAAAGATATGCCGCATTAAAAGAATCGGATATAAGGAAAGAATGTGCTCCTACAGTCAATGATCCCCAAAATAAAGCATTAGCCGGAGTGGGCATACCAATAAAACTACTGCTCTGACGTGGGTCTATATTGAACTTGCCTAAACGCAAAGCTGAAAATACGGAAATAAGGAATGCGGTATAAGGCATATAATCGGCAACAGGCAATAGAAAATCAGGATAGTGTACCTCTTTAAATAAGGAAAAGACAATGGCGGAAGGAGCGAACCCAAAAGTGATGTCATCGGCCAACGAGTCTAATTCTTTTCCTAAAGGCCCTGATACTTTGAACAAACGTGCCAACATGCCATCAAAGAAATCAAATACAGCACCTAGTATAATAAAAGAGATGGCCAAGTATAGTCTTCATTAAATGCCATGACACTGGCAATACAACCGGAGAATAGATTACAGCAAGTTACTGCGTTAGGAATGTGGCGTGTGATACAGTTTGCCATTGGTGATTTTTATTTTAGTTTAGCAATGACGGTTTCGTTACCTACAGTCGCTTGTCCCATCTTGACACAGACTTCGGTTCCTAGGGGAAGATAAACATCTACACGCGAACCGAATTTAATAAAACCCATGTGTTCATCAATGTAGCAATCTTCTCCTACTTCGGCATAGGTCACGATTCGACGGGCTATTGCTCCTGCTATTTGGCGCGCATGACGGTATGTCCTTCGGGAGTTTCAATAACGACATAGAACGTTCATTTTCCGTACTGGCCTTAGGCAGCCATGCTTTCATAAATTTACCGTTATGATGGTCTACATGTTTCACTACTCCGTCTACGGGATACCAATTGGCATGTACATTGACAATGCTCATAAAAATAGAAATCATTAACCGGCGGTCATGAAAATATTCATGTTCGTCTACTTCTTCTATAACTACTATCCTTCCGTCTGCCGGGGCTACTACGATTTTTCGGTGTCGTGCTCGAATAATCGAATGGGACAACGGAAAAAGTTAACCATTAACAGGTAAACAACGATACTTGCGGTGGCAAATATATAAAATGGAATTTTGCACTCAATTCCCCAAAACAATAGGGCATTGATACCAATTAACAGGATGGCACTGACAATTAAGATGCTTGTTCCCTCTCTATGTAGTCTTATTTTTTTTAATTTCTTCAGTCGGTTCATGATTGTATAAAACCAATTATCGTGCAAAAATAAACTTATTTTGAAAACCCTGCAAATAAAAGTTGTTAGAAATGCCTATTTCGACTTCATTTAAGATAAAAAAGCGAATGTTGATAACTTCTTCTTTATCTTTTTGCAGGTTTTATGAAAGCGGAGTATCTTTAGACAATTTTTTAGGAGAGTAACGATTATGCAGGATTTTGTCCATTTACATGTCCATACCCAGTATTCCATCCTTGATGGCCAGGCGTCTATTCCACGTTTGGTAGACAAGGCTATGGCTGATGGAATGAAAGGTATAGCCGTAACAGACCATGGTGATATGTTCGGTATCAAGGAATTCTTCAATTATGTGAATAAGAAGAATAGCAGTACTAACGGTGAGATAAAGGATTTGAAGAAAAGAATAGCCGGACTGGAAAAAGGTACGGTGGAATGTGATAATCCCGAGGCGGAACTTGTGGCGTGCAAGGAGAAGTTGGAGGCGGCAAAGAGGAAATTGTTTAAACCGATTTTCGGTTGTGAGATGTATGTGGCACGCCGTCGTTTATTTAACAAAGAAGGAAAACCCGATCAAAGTGGTTATCACTTGGTAGTGCTTGCTAAAAATGAAAAAGGATACCACAACCTCATAAAATTAGTATCAAAGGCGTGGACGGAAGGGTTCTATATGCGTCCGCGTACTGACCGTGTGGAATTGGAAAAATACCATGAAGGGTTGATTGTCTGTACTGCGTGTATTGCCGGAGAGGTTCCTAGAAATATCATAGCTGGAAAATATGAAGAGGCTGAGGAAGCTATCCAATGGTATAAACGTGTATTCGGAGATGATTTCTATTTGGAATTGCAACGTCATAAAGCGACGGTTCCTCGTGCGAACCATGAAGCTTATAAATTGCAGCAAATTGCTAACGAAAAGCTGATAGAGTATTCTAAAAAATTCAATGTCAAGCTGGTTTGTACCAATGACGTTCACTTTGTAGATGAAGAGAATGCTGAAGCACACGACAGGCTGATCTGTCTGAGTACGGGTAAGGATTTGGATGATCCTAACCGTATGCTCTATTCAAAGCAAGAGTGGATGAAGACACGTGCCGAGATGAATGAAGTTTTCGCTGATGTCCCCGAGGCTCTTTCAAATACGGTGGATATTTGTGATCAGGTGGAATTTTATAGTATAGATCATGCACCGATTATGCCTACTTTTGCTATTCCTGAAGATTTTGGAACAGAAGAGGGATATCGGAAGAAATATACAGAAAAGGACTTGTTTGATGAGTTCACTCAAGATGAAAACGGTAACGTGGTAATGAGTGAGGAGCCGCTAAGGCCAAAATAGAGAAACTGGGTGGCTATGACAAACTCTATCGTATTAAACTGGAAGCTGATTATCTGAAGAAATTAGCGTTGGAAGGTGCGCACAAGCGTTATGGAGAAGTCTTGAATGAGGAAGTGCAGGAACGGATCAAATTCGAACTTCATATTATGAAGACGATGGGTTTTCCGGGTTACTTCTTGATTGTGCAGGATTTTATTCGTGCCGCGCGTGAAGAATTGGACGTGTCTGTAGGGCCGGGACGTGGATCGGCGGCAGGTTCTGCCGTAGCATATTGTTTGGGTATCACTAAAATTGACCCTATTGCATACGATTTGCTGTTCGAACGTTTCCTGAATCCCGACCGTATTTCTTTGCCTGATATTGATGTGGATTTTGATGATGATGGTCGTGGACGAGTACTGAATTGGGTAACTGAAAAATATGGTCAGGAAAAGGTGGCGCATATCATTACATATGGTACGATGGCAACCAAGCTAGCGATCAAGGATGTAGCCCGTGTACAGAAATTACCTTTATCGGAGTCTGACCGTTTGTGTAAGCTGGTTCCGGATAAGATTCCTGATAAAAAAATGAATTTGACTAATGCCATAGCTTATGTTCCTGAACTACAGGCAGCGGAAGTTCACCTGATCCTATTTTGCGTGATACGATAAAGTATGCAAAGATGTTGGAGGGGAATGTCCGTAATACCGGTGTGCATGCGTGCGGTACTATTATATGTCGAGATGATATAACGGACTGGGTGCCTGTAAGTACGGCAGATGATAAGGAAACCGGTGAAAAAATGCTGGTGACTCAGTATGAAGGTTCAGTTATTGAAGATACTGGATTGATCAAGATGGACTTTTTGGGTCTGAAGACTCTTTCTATTATCAAAGAGGCGATTGAAAATATTAAGCATAGTAAGGGGATTATCTTGGACATTGACGAGGTTGACATTTCGGATCCTCCTACTTATGCTCTTTATAGTGAAGGACGGACGATTGGTACATTCCAGTTCGAATCTGCCGGTATGCAGAAATATTTGCGGGAATTGGAACCTAGTACTTTTGAGGATTTGATTGCGATGAATGCTCTTTATCGTCCGGGACCTATGGATTACATTCCGGACTTTATCGACCGTAAGCATGGCCGTAAGCCTATTGAGTATGATATTCCTATTATGGAGAAATATTTGAAAGATACATATGGTATTACGGTATATCAGGAGCAGGTCATGCTTTTATCACGTTTGTTGGCGGATTTCACTCGTGGCGAATCCGATGCCTTGCGTAAAGCAATGGGTAAAAAACTAAGAGATAAACTAGACCATATGAAGCCTAAGTTTATTGAAGGCGGACGAAAGAACGGTCATGATCCCAAAGTACTTGAGAAGATTTGGACGGACTGGGAAAAGTTTGCTTCTTATGCATTCAATAAATCTCATGCTACTTGTTATTCATGGGTGGCTTATCAGACTGCTTTTCTGAAAGCAAACTATCCCGCGGAATATATGGCAGCTACGATGAGCGGAATATTTCGAATATCACGGAAATTACTAAATTGATGGATGAGAGTAAGGCGACTGGCATCATGACCAAGGGACCCGATGTGAATGAAAGTTATCTGAAGTTTTCTGTGAACCGTAAAGGGGATATCCGTTTTGGGCTGGGAGCCATTAAGGGAGTGGGGGAAAGTGCTGTGCAGTCTATCCTTGAAGAACGTGAGAGAAATGGAGAATATAAAGATATTTTCGATTTTGTACAGCGTGTAAATCTTTCGGCTTGTAATCGTAAGAATATAGAAAACTTGGCTTTGGCAGGTGCTTTTGATAGTTTCACGGGAATAAAGCGTGAAGACTTCTTTGTAAAGAACGCTAAAGATGAAACCTTTACCGAAGTTTGGTACGTTATGGGAATAAGTACCAGATGGATAAAGCCGCAGCTGCAAATTCTTTGTTTGGGGGTGAGAATCAGGTGGATATTGCTACTCCCGAAATCATTCCGTCTCCTGCATGGGGGGATTTGGAACGTTTGAATAAGGAACGTGATTTGGTAGGTATCTATCTTTCTGCCCATCCGTTGGATGAGTATGCTGTTATATTAGAGAATGTATGCAATGTCCACATGGCGGAACTTGCCGATTTAACCCCTTTGCAGAACAGAGACTTAACCATGGGAGGGATTGTGACTGCAGTGCGTGAGGGGTATACCAAGACGGGAAAACCATACGGTATTGCTAAAGTGGAAGATTATTCGGGCTCAGCAGAATTTGCTTTCTTCGGTAATGAATGGGTAGAGAAGAAGAACTTTTTTATGACCGGTATGTTTTATTTATGCGAGGGAAATGTCAGCCAAAACAATGGCGGCAGGAAGAATGGGAGGTGAAGATAAGTACTATTGAGTTGTTACCGGAAGTAAAGGAAAAGATTATTGAGAAACTTACAGTTTCAGCTCCTTTGTCTGCATTGGATGAAGAGCTGATAACGGAGTTTTCAGCCTTAATCAAGGCAAATCCCGGTAATGCAGAGCTTTATTTTCATGTAATGGATGAGGATGGACAAATGTATGTCAATCTGATGTCACGTACTATGAAGATTTCGGTTCAAAAAGAGATCATGACTTATTTAAAGAGCCAACCACAGCTCTCTTACAAAATTAATTAGTATATTTGCGCTAACATTTTAAATAACTAAGTATAATAATTATGGCACTAGAAATTAAAGATAGCAATTTTGAAGAATTGCTGGCATCAGGCAAGCCTGTAGTAGTGGACTTTTGGGCAACATGGTGTGGTCCTTGTAAAAAAATAGCTCCGGATGTTGAAGCTTTGGCAGAAGAATATAAGGATCAGGTAATAATTGGAAAGTGCGACGTGGATGATAACGACGAACTGACCGGTAAATTTGGTGTACGTAACATTCCTACCGTTCTTTTTATCAAGGATGGTGAAGTGAAAGATAAGACTGTAGGTGCAGTGACCAAGGCCCAGCTGGAAGAAAAAATTAAAGCTTTACTGTAATAAAAAGAATATTCACCCTTTAATATATACGACTATGGGAATGGAAGACGATTTCTTATTGGAAGATGAGGATGATCAAAAAACGATAGAGTTTATCAAAAATTATCTGCCTCAGGATTTGAAAGATAAATTCACGGAGGATGATTTGTATTATATCCTTGATGTGATTGTGGATTACTATACCTCCAGCGGATGCCTTGATGTACAACCTGATGAAGAGGGATACATTAACATTGATCAAGATGAAATTGTGAATTACATAGTCAAGGAAGCCAAGAAAGACGGAATGGGGCCTTATGACCCCGATGATGTATTCTTTGTAGTCCAAGGGGAAATGGAATATGGGAATTCATTGGGACAAGTGGATTAAGAAGAAAGTCTCATAATAAAATAAAAGATGCGTATCTCTATGTAGGGGATGCGCATTTTTTTATACTTGAAAACAAGGTAGTATCTACTATTAGCTCTCTTATTTCTTTTGTAAAAGAAAATAATAGAATACCTTTGTAAAAACGCTCATGCTCATTTTAACTATAAAAACATTGCTTAATGGCTAAAAAGAAAAATTCCCAATTCTACCTGGTTTTTTGGAGGATATCATGTCTTTATTGACTCCGGAAGAACAAGAAATTGCATTTGAATTGTTTAATGATGGAGCCAATCAGGTAGATGAAGAACTGTCTCATATTTATTATCATCATCAGTGTCCCGATTATAGATTGATTGCACAGCCAGTCGCATCTTATTTGATGCCTTTGTGGACGATGGATGATATGAGTAGTCTGTCACCGGCTGAAATCTACTCTTCTTGTGCTGTTATTCCACAAGAAACATTGGAACGAGATCTCCGTAATTTTATTTTTAACATCTTTGTCGTATATCGGAAAATGCCCGAAAAATGTTATTCATATAGAATGTGGTATGCATTAGGAATGATGGAGCATTTTCGTATGGAACGTTGTTTGGATATTGTTTTGGAAGTATTGCGGCAAGACTTGGATTTCTATGATTTTTATTTCGGTTATTTGTATGAAACAATGTTGTCTGCTATAACCTATCAATGGGACAGAATCAATTAGATGTTTTGATGGACTTTATGAAAGAGCCTGGATTGCTTCCTATGTCTAAATATAGAGTGATTGAAGCGGTTGCTCATATTGTGATAACTCATCCTGCCAGAAGAGAGGAAGTGATGGATTGGTTTGGTAATTTGTTGGGTTATTATTTTGATATACTGAAAGATCAGAAGAATGATATTTGTTCCACTTTGCTGCTTGATCATGTTACAGCTTGCATGATGGATATTCGAGGGGTAGAAACTTTACCTATTTTGCAAAAGATTTATCGGACTTATCATATTAAACCTTATGGCATTCCAAGTATTAATGAACTAAAGAAAAAAATGCCTTATGCGGAAATGCATGGGTTGGAAATGGAGCGGGTAGAAGATTATTTAGCTGAAGTTTTTGAGGCTGCTACTGATGAGGACGAGGATGAGGAAATTTACGATGATCCGCTTTACATAGAAGATCAGCCTGCTAAAAAACTTAGAATAAAAATAGAGTTGAAAGATTCTGAACCGTTAGTTTGGCGCATATTGGAGGTCCCTTCGAATATTTGCTTGGAAAGATTTTCTGAGGTGGTAGAAGTGGCAATGGGATGGGATGGTTATCATTTGCATCGTTTTATTAAGGGGGACACTTATTATCTTCCTCCCAAAGATCGGACAGGTGATTGTTTTTTTGAAGGTGCACTCAAACAGTTTTGATTCCGGTATGCTTTCTTTAGGTGAATTATTAAGTCGCAAGGGATCAAGATAAGTATGAATATGATTTCGGGGATAGTTGGATACATGAAATTATATTAGAATCCTGTCAGT
>ENA-OQCS01001875-OQCS01001875.1-human-gut-metagenome-genome-assembly--contig:-NODE-1875-length-10078-cov-3.411215_pt1 | contig 10078 bp, 10 predicted proteins | sample MGYA00242757_ERZ504575 | MGnify/ENA primary metagenome ERZ504575 (study PRJEB26092, sample SAMD00036297) | human gut metagenome | host: Homo sapiens | study: EMG produced TPA metagenomics assembly of... | reverse complement strand
ATCCGAAGTCTGATAACGATTTTGCTTGATAATGCCGTCAAATATACGAATGAAAGGGGGAGGATTGACGTTACTCTCGGGAAAAAGAAAAACCGTATTTATCTGTCTGTATTTAATACGACAGAATATATTTCAAAAGAACAGACTTCTCGTTTATTTGATCGTTTTTATCGGACAGATATTTCCAGAAATTCCCAGACAGGAGGATACGGACTTGGACTTTCTATAGCAGCGGCGACAGCAGATTCTCACAAGGGAAAGATCATGGCAGAAACAGAAGATGAAAAATCGCTGCGTATTACAGTGACTTTTCCGGGGCAATGATGAATAAACAGTACATGAGAAGCGTCAAAGAGATCTCTGTACTGATAATATCGAATATGCAAAAGGCAGTAAATCTCAGGTTAATAACCTAGGGTTTACTGCCTTTTTAAGATGATTTTGTCTTAAAGTACAATTAAGGTACAGCGTGTACGATATTCCTGTCAATAAAAACGGATAATTTATTTCATCAAGGAGTTTGACGTGGGAAGTTGAAGGTTTTGATGGGATAGAACAGATGGAGGGAACATTTAGATGGAGATGAAGAAACAAAAAAAGATAATAGGTGGGATGATTTTAGTTTTGGCAGTGACAGCCTGCGCCTCTTTTTTTAAATCGGCGGCAGAAGAAATTGCACAGGAAGAAACGTCAGAAATATATCAAAATGAAATAAAGACCATTTATACCGAAGCGTATCAAGATGAAGTGGAAACACAGATTGAAGAAGAAAAAAGCAGCGGAGCATACACAGAGGATAATATGCTGATAAAAGAAAATCCATATGGAACAAATACCTTGTCTTTATACGTTTATTTTACTACGCAGGAGCCGGTATCTGTTTCTTACAATGTTTCAGTTCCGGATTTGTCTATCGGTGACTTTTCACAAACGCCGGAAGGGGAAGGAAGATTTGATACGGAACATGAGTTTCAGGTTATGGGGTTGATACCGGAAGAATGTAATACTATTACATTTACTTTGACAAAAGAAGATGGAAGCGTGGAGATATATTCTTATGTACATGAAATGGGAGAATTGTCCGGAAAAGAGGAGATTCAGCTGAAACAAACAGAAGCAGCCGAAGGGAGTGAAACTGTTTTAGACGGGGTTATACGTCGTTTTAGGAAATGACAGTGATGAAGAAGATTTCATGTATTATTACGATAATTCCGGTGTGCTCAGAGGAGAAATTCCGTTGATCGGTTACAGGAGCCACAGGCTTTTATTCCGGGATGATTGTATGTATTACAGTATATCAGAAAGCAAAATTGCGGCGGTGAATCATCTTGGAAAAGCAGAGAAGATTTATGATACGGGTACATACAGTCTTCATCATGATTATGTGTTTGATGATGATGGAAATTTGCTTGTTTTGGCAACAGACACTGAAAGCGACAGTGTGGAAGATCAAATTATTCAGATTAATACGCAGACAGGTGAAGTTAGCTGTGTGCTCGATTTGGGAGAGTTATTTTCTGATTATAAAGAAGAATGTACGGAAAATGAAGATGGAGAATTGGATTGGATACATATAAACACGATACAGTGGATAGGGGACGATGCCGTTTTACTAAGCTCCAGAGAGACTTCGACTATTTTGATGATCGAAGATATTTATGATACTCCTCAGATAACATATATGATTGGGGAGGAGAGTTTCTGGGAAGGAACAGGATATGAGGAATTGTTGCTTGAAAAAGATGAGAGTGCGGGAACATTTTCCAATACGGGAGGGCAGCATTCTGTCACATATGTACAAGATGATTCTTTAAATGCAGGAGAATATTATCTCTATCTGTTTAATAATAATTTCGGAGTAAGTAAGTCGAAACCTGCTTATGATTGGGAACAGATAGAAGGAATCGAAACATCGATGAAAGAAGGAGAGGAATCCTATTATTATAAATATAAAGTAAATGAAAATAATGGAACCTATTCCCTGATACAATCTTTTAAAGTTCCATATTCTGCTTATGTCAGCAGTGCACAGGAGTATAAGGGAAATATTATTATAGATTCCGGTATGCAGGGAATTTTCGGAGAATATGACGCATCGGGGAATATCATTCAAGAATTTGAGATGGAACTTGCCGATGAATATATTTACCGTGTATATAAGTATGATTTTGCGGACTTCTATTTTGAAAAGCAGTAGAAATATATGGCGGGATTTTAAGTAAAATTAAGGTGAGCAGTATATGATCTGTCTGTAAAATATAAAACATATGGAGCTTCCTGTATAATTCAAATATAAGGAATTCCAAGAAAGAAGGTTGAGAAAAAAATACCTCAGTGTAGAATAAGATTACTGACTTTGCACGGTTAGTAACAATCTTATTGAACAGAGAGGTATCTAAAATGAAGTATAACACACAGAACGCAAAAATTAAATCTATTACGGAAAAGACATTAATTGTTGGGATTGATGTGGGAAGTGAAACGCACTTTGCAAGAGCATTCGATTGGCGTAATTACGAGTATTCAAAGAAACCGTTGGAATTCAGTAATACAGAAGCTGGATTTATGACTTTAAAAGCATGGATGGCGGATTTTGCAGAAAAATACGGTAAAAACGTTGTGATTCCGGGAATGGAACCAACAGGACACTATTGGTTCAACCTTGGAGCATACCTGCAGGACAACGGCATGAAACCGGTTCATGTAAATCCACATCATGTAAAGAAGTCAAAAGAACTGGATGACAATAATCCAAACAAAAATGACCGTAAGGATCCAAAGACAATTGCGGCGCTGGTAAATGAAGGGAGATTTTCATATCCATATATACCAACTGGTATTTATGCTGAGATTCGGAGTCTTTCAAATCTCAGATTACAAACCCAGGAAGAAATTACAAGGATCAAGAACCGTATCGCAAGATGGTTTAGCATCTATTTTCCGGAAATCAAAGACGTTTATAGAAATCCGGATTCTGTGAGTGGTCTTATGATATTAAAAGAGGCACCTTTGCCACAAGATATCGTAAAACTGGGTGTAGATGGAATCAATAAGATTTGGCGGGATGCTAAGTTGAGAGCGGCTGGACTGAAGAGGGCAAAGACCCTGGTAACGGCTGCAGAGCACAGTATTGGAAGCCAGGAAGCACCTGATAGTGCAAGAATTGAATTGAAGAATCTACTGAACGATTATGAAATCTACAAAAATAGAGAGGAAGACCTGATGAGCCTGACAGAGGAAAAGTTGTCAGAGATTCCTCATATAGATAAGTTGTTGGAAATCAAAGGAGTTGGATTGAAAACAGTGAGTGGATTTGTTGCCGAAGTAGGAGACATCACACGTTTTGATAATCCAAAGCAACTGCAAAAACTAGCTGGATATGCCATTGTAGAGTGTAGTTCGGGAAAACATAAGGGCGAGAGTCACATCAGCTACAGAGGAAGAAAACGCCTCAGATATGTACTGTATGAAGCAGCCATATCCTTGATTGCAAGGAATGAAGAATTTAAGGAAGTACACCGGTATTATCGAACTAGAAAAGAAAATCCGCTAAAGAAGATGCAGTCAGTCATAGCAGTTGCGTGTAAAGTCTTAAGAATCTTTTATACGATTTTGACTAAAGGTGTGACTTATGACGGTGCAAAGATGATGCAAGATATCAAGAGACCACAGATGCTTGCAGCATAGAGTGCAGGAAGTAACCAACCCGAAAAGGTACAAAAGCAGAATGTAATGGGGAACGTCCACTGAAAAGTGCTGTTACAGGAAGCAAGTCAGTAATAATAGGAACAAAGAATGAGCAGGTAGTTGGCAGGAATATTTTCCATAGGGCAAGACCCTGACAAGGAGCTAAGCTGACACCCGGATTATGGATAGGCAGAACGAAGGAAGTTAGGACTCACGAAGTGATGATCCTGGTAGACACGGGAGGTGCGTTGCCATAGATGGAAGGGAATACACAAGGCCATTTAAAACGAATAAAAAAGACGTTTTATTTCGTATACCCTAAACTAGCTATTTTCGTACCAGATACAGAGAAACATCCATGATTCTTGTTCATTCATCTGAGATAGAAACTTTAAAAAACCTTTATTTTAAAGGAAAAAAGACTTGATTTATTAGGGAGGAAGGAAGCTATGATGGATGTATTGATGATAGCAATTTTATTAGGATGTTTTGGTTTGGTGAAGGCGTTTGCAGATTTTTGCGACTGGCAGATTAAACCAAAAGAAAAATAGGAGGATGAAATCAAAATGGATATGATTGTTTTAGGTGTTATGATTGCCGGAGTTGGGATTTATCTGGTGTATGCATTGATAAATCCAGAAAAATTGTAAAGAGCTGGTGAAAATAACTAGGAGGAGAAGACATGTTACAGAGTATTTTGACACTTGCGATTTTTGTGATACTGGTCATTCCGATGGGAAAATATATGTACCATATCGCAACAAAACAAAAGACTTTTGCGGATAAAGTTTTTAACCCGATTGATCGCTGCATCTATAAAGTTTGTGGAATTAAGGGCGAAGATATGGGATGGAAGAAATATGCATTGACCTTGCTCTTGGTAAATGCAGTTATGGTATTTGTAGGATATGCAATTTTAAGACTGCAAAGCATCCTGTTTTTGAATCCGAATGGGATTTCTAATATGGAACCGACACTTTCCTTTAATACGATTATCAGCTTTATGACGAATACAAACCTGCAGCACTACTCAGGAGAAAGCGGTCTTTCCTATGTGGCACAGATGTGTGTCATTATTTTTATGATGTTTACATCAGCCGCAACAGGTTATGCGGCATGTATGGCATTCTGCCGGGGACTGGCTGGAAAGAAAATTGGAAATTTTTATGAGGATATGGTAAGGATTACGACTAGAATTTTAATTCCAGCATCTTTTATAGTCGGGTTATTATTGGTAAGCCAGGGGACACCACAGACGTTACAAGGAAACTTTACAATTGAAACTTTGGAAGGAAATTTCCAGGATATTGCAGTGGGACCGGTAGCAGCTCTGGAATCCATTAAACATTTGGGAACGAATGGTGGTGGATTCTTTGGAGCAAACTCAACTACGCCGTTTGAAAACCCTACGGTAATCAGCAATATTATAGAAATGATATCTATGATGCTCTTGCCGGGTGCTGCGTGGTTACTTTTGGACATATGCTTCATGATAAAAGAAAAGAGAAAAAAGCAGAGAAAGTTGCCATGAATGCACAGGTATTGCCGGGAACAGCCCAAAAGAAAGTGATTTTTGGACGTCAGGGTGCAGTTGTCTTTGGTGCAATGGCGATTATTTTCCTGATTGGACTTACTATTTGTTACCAATCAGAAATGGCAGGTAATCCAGTGATTCAGGAGATGGGCATAGACCAGAGCCAGGGAAGTATGGAAGGAAAAGAAGTACGTTTTGGTGTTCCACAATCAGCTTTGTTTACGACGGTAACAACTTCCTTTACAACCGGTACGGTTAATAACATGCATGATACGTTGACTCCTCTAGGGGGATTAGTTCCGCTACTACATATGATGCTTAACTGTGTTTTCGGTGGTAAGGGTGTTGGCCTTATGAATATGGTCATGTATGTCATTCTGGCAGTATTCATTGTGCTGATGGTAGGACGAACACCGGAATACCTGAATAAAAAAATTGAAGGAAAAGAAATGAAGCTGGTTGCAATCTGTATTTTAATTCATCCACTTCTGATCCTTGGATTTTCTGCATTAGCAGTAGCGGTTCCAGCAGGGCTTGAGGGTATTACAAACCCTGGCTATCATGGACTTACCCAGGTATTGTATGAATTCGCATCTTCCGCAGCGAATAACGGTTCGGGATTTGAAGGCTTGGCTGATAATACAGCATTTTGGAATATTACTGCTGGTTTGGCAATGTTCTTTGGAAGATATATTGCGATTATTGCACAACTTGCGATTGCCGGATCTATGCTGGCTAAGAAAAAAGTCAACGAAACTGTGGGTACGCTGCGTACCGATAATATAACTTTTATGATTATTCTAGTGTTTATCGTATATATTTTCGCTGCATTAACCTTCTTCCGGCATTAGCCTTGGGACCGATTGCAGAACATCTGTCAATCTGGATGTAAGGTACAGTGAAAGGAGAGAAAGAAATGGCTAAAAATAAAAAGACAAAATTTATTACCAAGATATTTTAAAATCATCCATTATAGATCTTTCAAAACTGGAATCCTCGTTATATGATAAAAAATCCGGTTATGTTTGTCGTAGAAATTGGATGTTTCATCACGCTGTTATTGACTTTTGTACCGACTTTATTTGGAGGAAGCGAGCAGTACAGGATTTATAATGGGATTGTAACAGTAATTTTATTTGTAACAGTTTTATTTGCAAACTTTGCAGAATCCGTTGCGGAAGGACGAGGAAAAGCTCAGGCTGCATCTCTGAAGAAAACAAAGCAGGATACGAAGGCGAGAAAGTTGTTGTCGGATGGAACGGAACAGATTATCAATGCTTCTGAATTGAAAAAAGGTGATCTGGTTCTGGTAAAAGCAGGAGAACTGATCCCGAATGATGGAGAAGTTATAGAAGGAATTGCTTCAGTAGATGAATCCGCTATTACTGGTGAGTCTGCACCAGTGACCAGAGAGGCAGGCGGTGATTTTTCTTCCGTAACAGGCGGTACGACTGTCGTATCGGACTGGTTGAAAATTAAAATTGTAGCAGAACCAGGAAAATCATTTTTGGATAAAATGATCTCCATGGTTGAAGGAGCTTCCAGACAGAAAACTCCAAATGAGATTGCTCTGAATACATTGTTGATTGTACTGACTTTGATATTTTTGATTGTAGTTGTAACCTTATATCCGTTTGCATCGTACCTTGGTGTGAAGATTCCTATTTCATGGGCGATTGCACTGATGGTGTGTCTGATTCCGACAACTATCGGTGGTCTTTTGTCGGCGATTGGTATTGCAGGTATGGACCGTGTTACCAGATTTAATGTCATTGCTATGTCCGGTAAAGCGGTAGAAGCCTGTGGTGATGTTGATACCATGATTTTGGATAAGACAGGAACAATTACATATGGAAACCGTTTGGCAGCTGAGTTTTATCCAGTGAAAGGTGTCGAAAAAGAGGATTTGATTGATTATAGTGTGATGTGTTCCATTATGGATACAACACCAGAAGGAAAATCAACGGTAGATTTAGGTAAACAGATGGGATGCGTATTAGATGAACGAATTGCAGACCAAATGCAGTTTGTGGAATTTACAGCTCAGTCCAAGATGAGTGGTGTGGATCTGCAGGATGGAACAGTTGTAAGAAAAGGCGCTTTTGAAGCAATGAAAACTTTTGTAAAAGAGAAGGGGGGAAACATTCCGGAAGATTTACAGGAGATTGTTACAAATATTTCCAATTTAGGCGGAACACCGTTAGTTGTTTGTGTAAATGAAAAAATCTTGGGTGTGATTTATTTAAAAGATACTGTAAAGCCGGGATTATCCGAACGATTTGCACGTCTTCGAGAAATTGGAATAAAAACGATCATGTGCACAGGTGACAACCCATTGACAGCAGCTACTATCGCAAAAGAAGCTGGTGTAGATGGTTTTATTGCAGAGTGTAAACCGGAAGATAAGATCACAGCCATCAAAAAAAGAACAGGCAGAAGGAAAGCTGGTGGCCATGACAGGTGATGGAACCAACGATGCTCCGGCATTGGCTCAGGCAGATGTAGGTCTTGCAATGAATTCTGGTACACAGGCAGCGAAAGAAGCAGCTAATATGGTTGATCTAGATTCCGATCCGACTAAGATTTTGGAGGTTGTTGAAATTGGAAAACAGCTTTTGATTACCAGAGGTTCGTTGACAACATTTAGTATTGCAAATGATATCGCAAAATATTTTGCGATTATCCCAGCCATGTTTACGATGGTGTTGCCTCAGATGCAGATCTTAAATATCATGCATTTGGCAACCCCGGCGAGTGCGATTCTTTCAGCTTTGATTTTTAATGCAATCATTATCCCGGGATTAATTCCGATTGCCATGAAAGGTGTAAAATATAAACCGATGAAAGCAGAAAAAATGTTATTGAGAAATATGGGCATTTTTGGTTTGGGCGGTATTATTGTTCCGTTTGTAGGAATTAAACTGATTGACTTACTTGTTGCTCCGCTGTTAGCTCTCATAGGAATGTAGGAGGAATAGAAAGATGAAAAAATTTGGTAAAATGACAGGAAAAGCATTGATATTTTGTGCTGTAATGATGTTACTTTGTTCCTTTGCTTACCCACTGGCTCTTACAGGAGCCAGTCAGTTGACAATGAAAGAAAAGGCAAATGGAAATCTGATCGATAAAGAAGGAAACCCTACGACAGACTGTGAAGAAGCAGTAGGATCCGCTTTGAATGGACAGGAGTTTACAGAAGATTATTATTTCCAGGGAAGACCATCTGCTGTGGGATATAACAATTATACTGAGGAAGAACTGAAAAATGGGGGAATATGGTGGAGTTTCTTCTGGCAGTTATAATTATGGAAATTCCAATCCAGAGTTAAAGGAAAGAATTCAAAAAGATTTAGATGAATTCTTAGAAAAACATCCGGGACTGAAGGCAGAGGATATTCCATCTGATCTTTTGACAGCATCTGGTTCAGGTTTGGATCCTCATATTTCACCAAAATCAGCAGAAATCCAGATTCCGTATGTAGCTGAGAATTCAGGGCTATCAGAAGAAGAAGTGACCAAGATTGTGGAAGAGAACACAGAACATAAGGTACTTGGGTTTTTGGAGAGGAAAGAGTGAATGTGTTAAAATGTAATCTGGCAGTTGCCAATGCTATGGGAATATTAGAGTAGAGGGTTTATGGAAACGAAAGAATATGAAAGACCGGATTCTCAGCAGCTTCTTCGGAAGCTTCAGATGGAAGAAGAGGAAAAGAGAAAAAAGACAAGAGGAAAATTAAAGATTTTCTTAGGTTATGCGGCAGGATCTGGGAAAACGTATGCCATGCTGATGTCGGCACATGAAGCAAAGAAACACAAAATTGATGTAGTGGCAGGGTACATAGAACCACATAACAGACCCGATACACAGGCGCTTGTGGAAGGCTTGGAAACGATAGCACCAATGGAGGTTGTGTATAAGGCGTAAAACTCCGGGAATTTGATTTAGATGCAGCATTGAAACGGAATCCAAGGTTGATTTTAGTAGATGAGCTGGCTCATACCAATGTCAGAGGATGCCGGAACGAAAAGAGATACCAGGACGTAAAAGAACTTTTACGTGCTGGTATTGACGTATATACAACAATGAACGTTCAGCATTTAGAGAGCCTGAATGATATTGTAGGAAGCATTACGCACATCGATGTACGGGAACGTGTACCGGATAAAGTGTTTGATCATGCGGAACAGGTAGAAGTCATTGACATCGAACCGGAAGAATTGATTGAACGTATGAAAGAGGGGAAAATCTATGAACCCTCACAGGCGGAACGTGCTCTGGAGAATTTTTTCCGAAGAGAAACTGGTTGCCTTGCGTGAGATTACGCTGCGAAGAACAGCCGACAGGGTAAACCATATTGCAGAAGAAGAACGTTATGCGATGGGGGAAATGGATTACCATACAGGAGAACATGTTTTAGTTTGTATTTCTCCTTCACCATCTAATACAAAGGTGATTCGGACAGCAGCACGTCTTGCCTATGCATTTCATGCCCAATTTACCGGTATTTACGTAGAAACGTCTCAAATGCAGGAAGCAGATGAAAAAACAAAAGCTGCTGTAAAATGCCACATGGATTTGGCAAGGGCACTAGGGGCAGATGTTGTGACTGTTTATGGGAATGACATTGTGGATCAGATTGTAGAGTATGCCATTGTGGGAAATATATCAAAGATTGTTATGGGGCGCAGTAGAAAACAATGGATTTTCAAAAGAGGGCGTTTGGAAGTTTTGGAGCAGTTGACCTATCGCGCTCCTAATATTGATGTTTATATTATCCCCGACATGAAAAATGCAGGATATTTCAGAGGAGGGAAAAGAATAAAAGAAAAGAAGAAGAATCAAATTGGAATGTTAGT
>ENA-OQCS01001874-OQCS01001874.1-human-gut-metagenome-genome-assembly--contig:-NODE-1874-length-10080-cov-1.785090_pt1 | contig 10080 bp, 14 predicted proteins | sample MGYA00242757_ERZ504575 | MGnify/ENA primary metagenome ERZ504575 (study PRJEB26092, sample SAMD00036297) | human gut metagenome | host: Homo sapiens | study: EMG produced TPA metagenomics assembly of... | reverse complement strand
TCGGAACAGTTGGACGGTTAGGGTAGGTATACTTATTTGAATAGCCGTATACCTCCGCTCCCAGCATGAGTAACCATGCTGACAACCAGCTCCCCTTGAAACCGGTATTACCGGTTATCAATACTTTCTTTCCTCTATATACATTATTGAATGCCATATTTATCCTTTTATTTTTATCATTTCCAATATTTCCAAGGTGCTTTGCCCGAAGCCAAGAGGCTCTCCAGTTTCTCCTTGTCACGCAACGTGTCCATGCACTGCCAAAAGCATGATGCTTATAGCAGGAAAGCTGCCCCCGGGAGGCAAGCGTTTCAAGAGGTTCACGCTCCCAGGTCGTTGTGTCATTTTCTATATATTCCAATGCTCCCGGCTCCACAACCATGAAACCTCCGTTGATCCATCCCATATCATCCCGACTCTTTTCACGGAAAGACCTTATCATAGAACCGTCAATGTCCATTACTCCGAAACGACCTTCGGGAAGCACACCTGTCAACGTGACCATAGTCCCTGTCTCTTCATGAAACCGGATACATTCATTAATGTCAACATCTGACACACCATCACCGTAAGTCATAAGAAACGGCTCACCAGATATGTAATCTTTAACGCGTTTAAGACGTCCGCCTGTCATGGTATTCAAACCTGTGTCAACCACCGTCACTCTCCAGTCTTCCGTATGATCACTATGTACAGTTACTTTCCCATTGGCGGAAAAGTCGAATGTCATATCACTATTATACATATAGTAGTTGGCAAAATAATTCTTGATAACCTGTTGCTTGTATCCGCAACAGATAATAAACTCATTATGACCAAACTTGGAATACCATTTCATGATATGCCATAGGATAGGTTTGCCACCTATCTCAATCATCGGCTTGGGCTTAAACTGGCTCTCCTCGCTAATACGAGTACCAAAACCTCCGGCTAAAATCACTACTTTCATATAAAAATTATTTCTATTTCATCATGCACTGGCACGCATTATACGTATTAATTCGTCATAGTTCTTACAAATGTCATCAGCCAATCTGAGTTGCTATACATAATTCATTTTTTGATCACAGTGACAAATATCATCAGTATTTATTAATTTTCATATTAGTCTTTTTTGGACGCTAATACTTAAATTGTAAGGTTTTAAAGTCGTATTCGGTATTCTTAAAATCCAAATCCCGATAAAATTCTCTATCTATCACATAATAGATCTTACCATTTTGTCTAAATCGAGAATGTTTATAATTCAATATTAGTTGTTGTTTTTTATTTCTTTTGAAATATCTACAGACAGAACACGCTTTCAGCTCAAAAGCATCATCAATCACTTCAGGACGAATAGCTACATTAACACCTATACCTTCTTCTTTTAGTCTTACGCTAGGATAAATAATTCCATCAATTTCAGGATGAGTCTTAAATAAATGAGTTGTAAAATCAGCTGTATAAGCATAGCTGTTTTCCTCTTCTTTTTTCTCTCCAGTCAAGGAAAAATGTCGTGACAATTCTTTTAAAACGTTTATCTGTTCTTTATTGATTCTATCATCTTGCATCAGTTCTTTCCATAGTTCATAATACCATTCAAAGTCCTTCGCAGGATGTGGATAGCTATCAAATACAGGGATTACAAAAAGATTAATCTCTCTCTTATTCAGCAAAGTGAATAAGTCAAATCTTTCTTCCCTACAAAAGTATCATCTAAGACTTCCTTATTGGTTTCTAAAAGACATGTAAGACGTGGATTATCATTTATACAGAAGTTTGAAAAAACAGCACCATAAAACATAAGTTGTCCATCCATATTAGCCCTTGCCAACTTAACCTTTTCTTTCGGTGGATAAGATAGATATTTTCTATATTTGAACAATTGATTTTCTTGAGAATGCTGTCTAACCCTAATTACTTTTGTACCAATATCCAGTCTTCTGACCAAAAGTGTTATTTGGGTAATATTTGCGTAATCATTCATCACATAAGCATTTTTATTCGGTAAACACTCTTACCTCTTATTATCGATTATAGATATTGTTCCAAAAGCAAAGGTACTTACCATACTTTTCACGAAAGCTATTTTTTCCGATCTTTAGTAAGATATATTCCCAAGCAAAGTAAGTAGACTTAAACAGCAAGTAAGTGAACTTACTTTGCCCACGAACATATCTTACTTTTTTCCACACTTATCACCGGTTTTTCATCTCCGGTCATAACCGCTTTCTCGGTCGTCTTGCCCAAGCGTTATTGATACGCGCACGAATATTACTGACAGTCTTGCCCGATACGAACAAAGGTGTGAGAGGAAAGAACAACGAGATAAAACGCTCCTTCACCATCTCTTCCGAAGTTATCTTCGGTTCCCGTTCGCCCATCTTAACTATAACCCTGGCCAGTTCCACCGCATTGGTACATTCTGCTATCTGTACCAGATAGATACGTAAATCCTCCACCTTATTTATATAAGAGAAAAGGCGCGTAGCCTCGGGAGATAAAGCAGGTTCCTTGTCCTTGCTTACATCATCCTTCTCTAGTTCCGCCTCATCACCATAATAATTCTGTGTGGCGGAAGTAGCATTGGGAAGAATCTGGTTGCTGCCTCCATAAATGTTGAAGACGATGCTGAAGTGTGTCTCATTATCCATAAGCTTATTGTTTGAATGATTCGTCAACGGGTAGTTAACGGTCAGTCAATAGCTAGTGAACGGCAGTCAACAGTTAGTAAACGATAATAAATAGATTTTTTTACGGTATTTCCCCGCATTAATTTTGTCGTGTCGGAAGGATGAACGAACATCCCGGAAACACAAAACTTTTAAACTTTATTTTATTATGATTGATTACAGTGTATTTATGATGGGCAACCCGATGGATGTCGATGCCGCCCAAAAAGCGTATGCAAAAGCTCAAGTTTCTGAAATCATGCCATTCAGCCAGTTTGTCAAACACATTGCCGACCACAATGGCGTATTCACTCGCGGAACGGTAAAAGGTGTAATAGCCGATATGTGCGAGTGCCTTGTAGAAATGCTTCTGGAAGGCAAAAAAGTACAACTGGCAGAATTAGGTAATTTCTGGATTTCTATAGGCTCGGAAGGTGCGGAAGACCTGAAGAAATTTACAGAAAGCAACATCACCGCCGTCAACATTGTGTTCACGCCGGGAGAAGACTTCCAAAATCTTCGTTCCCGCGCCGCTTTCAATCCCGTAGCAAGCCGCATAGCCCAAGCCGCCACCCTGAAGCCGAAAAGGCCGGTAAAGGCACAGTCGACTTGGATGCCGCCAAAGGAAAGACCCCGGCTTCCACAAATGAAAACAATCCGTCATTATGATAAAATACCACGTTTTCTCGATGAGAAATGCATCCGACAGGACGATGCCCAAGAAAGCATACGCAAAGTGTGTGCCCAACGAAACGGTTTCGCATAAGAAACTCGTAAAGGAAGTGACGGAACATCTCCGCTTTTCCCACACGGCATGATGGAAGCGGTGCTGGAGGAAGTCTTCAACCGCCTGTCCGAGCATCTTGCCCAAGCGACCGAGTCACCCTGGACGGCCTCGGAACATTCAGTGTCTCCCTGAAATGCGAAGGAGCCGCTTCGGAGGCTTTATTCTCCAAGAAAAACATCAAGGCGCGCACATCATGTTTGCCCCGTGTCGCAAACTCAAGGAGACATTTGCAGATATGGAATATAAAATGACTCCACGAATCTTTTAACGTCATGGAACTTATATTATTCATCTATTTAAAGACAAAGCGTATGAAAAAGAACTGGAAAAATGTACTGCTGTACATCGTCCGCATCATTGAGCTGCTCATTACAGGCGCTGCCGGAGGAGCACTTGGAAGCGCTTATGAGAACGGTTTCGTTGATTATCGTGCACTGCTCTGCCAACAAGGCGGGCAGTGCCTTGCGAGCGGAGGACATTGACCGCTACCATCGTTCATTGGGCTGGAAGTGCTGTGGTTACCACTATGTGATTCCTACAGACGGAACGATAGAAGCCGGACGCCCACCGAAATGATCGGCGCACATTGCAAAAGCCACAACAGTCACAGTATAGGTATATGCTATATAGGTGTCTGGATGCCGACGGAAAGACTCCGAAGGATACCCGGACGGAAGCACAAAAGGTAGCTCTGAGAAAACTGATTGAACATCTGCATCAGCGTTATCCCAAGGCAGTTGATTGTCGGTCATCATGATTGAATCCGCAAAAAACCTGTCCCTGTTTCAATGTCACTGCTGAATATATAGATTTGCAACCTTAGTTGCGTCTGTAGTCTTATCTGCCATCCATCGTCCTGCAAGGGATGTGTGGATGGCTTTAATTAAACTAATCAATTTTTTCAAACGGAAACGCATGAAGATAGCTCACAGCCACCGTCATATTTCCGAAAGCGAATACCAGCCTTGTATTGCGGTGCAAACGCATGATGCATCCTTCCTTCCCCCGGAAAACACCACCGGTGATACGGATTCGTTGCTTTTTCTGAAGATAGTCCTCCAAAGGCCGGTTCATCAGCTCGATATTGTAAGGCATGGATTCATACAAATAGATAAATTCTTCCATCTGACGGTGAGGGATTACCGCCGCACGGTGGGTGTTATAGTCCGTCACCAGATACTGGCGGGGAAGCATGGCAGACAGAATACATTCCAACTGCCCCAAGGGGGCACATACAAACAGCCAACCGTTGCCTTCAATCCCTTTCTCGTTCGTCAACGCATTCAGTTTCTGAGTGGAGCCGGTAGCAAAAGCCTCTTTCACCACCCGGGCAGAGTCACGGCGAGCGGTATATTCCTCTTTGGTATAAGCACATTGCTCGAAACGTTTCCTATGATCGGTGGCAGTGTAAGAAAACACCTTGAAGCAAAAAAATCTCTCTTCTACGGTACCTGATGGTGTACGAAGCCGAACAGCTTTCCTGCCACTGAAAACACTGATATAGCGTTTCAGTTCTTTGTTGGAAAGATACAGATAATACCAGCCGAGTTCAGGGTATTCTTTTCCTATTCCCGCCATTGGCGTGATTCCTTCATTTGACCCCAGGTCTGAGCCGGAAGCGATTGAACTGCAGAGCAGTAACTTAGGCGCTTCGCCCGTTATGTCTTGATTTGAAAGGAACGCTTGATTTTCAAGCTCCATACTATTTTCTGTTACCATCAAAACATTACTTTTTATGTATGTCTGGGTTGTCTCTTAGTAAGAGAACTCCAAAAAGACATATACTACTGACAATAAGATATTTACATATAATCAGAGATGGATAATTTGCAAACAAATATTATAAGAATCCTTATCAGAGACTGATTCCTGAATAAAAGATTTCCGTATTTGGATTATTATAGCTACATTTGCAGCGGAATGGGGTTCTCTTACTAAGAGAACTCCATTTTTTTTATTCTAACAGATTCATTTTCAAGATAGATCCAAGAAAGACCAAAAAGGAACACATAAATTCCTTTTCCGCACTCATTAAAAGAACAAATGATAAAACGCAAAAGCGGCCACTTACGATAAAAATCGAAAGTGACCGCTAAAAAGAGATTTATTTCTCTAATATAAGGATCTAACAGTACGGAGTTACTTCACCACAAATCCTCTCTTATCCAAATAAGCTTTGAATTTATGCAAATATTCTTCATCCGGACCATCAAAGAAGGATACACCGGATGCCCCGTTATTGTACGCTTCATCCAGCGCCTCTTCAAAATTGTCCTTAATATCACCAAACATCAGTCCGGCATATATCTTGGCACGCCCATTCACCGTTTCAACGCTTTCCTTTACCGAACGCCCGATCCATTCAGGACCTTCATAATAGAATTTATTATAAATCATCGGATAATAAGCATCCAACGTCCATTCTCCCCAATCTTGGCGCACCATCTTGCGAGCATGGACGGCCCCGGGAACACTGCGCAGAAATAGCTTTATGATCGGCTTTCACCGCTTTGGTAATGGCATCCACCACACGAGTGATGGCATCCAGACGGAAATTGATCCAACTCTGGTTTTCCATCGGATACTTTAATTCCAACGGATCCTGTCCTGTTTTAGCTTTAAACAATTCACGGCAGACATCACAATAACAATAGTCATATTCCGGCAACTCTTCTTTCTGCTCTATACCATAGTTTTTCCATAAGCTGACAGGCAAGATTACATCCGGCATACGGACATAATCCAGATGAACACCATCCACATAAGGCTTATGGGCTTCCTTTACATAGTCTTCTGCCAGATACTCTGCCACACCTTGGTGATTAGGGCACAAGAAGCGATAATAATCCACGTAGGCCGGTTTGTCGTGACAAGACTCGCCTTTACGGTTCACGGCATACCAGTCGGGATGCTTGTCCAGCAGTTCCCTGCGGTTCATCGTCCATTTCCAATAATGTGCCTCCAGTCCGGCTTCTTTGCAAAGACGATAAATATTTTCATTGTATCCCTCGAACATGACACCCGAAATACCACATTCTTTCAACAACGCAAACCATTTTTCCATTCGGCATCCGAACGGTTATTCAGACGCATCCACAACCAGTTTTTAACTTCACGGGCAGGTATCTTTTCTGTCCGGAAACGTCCTTCATTATTTATCACATAACGGACTCCTTCAGCAGGATTGGTTATAGCTATCTGATAGGTATTCTGAGTCGCTTCCACCGCAATCCGGGCATCAGCCGGAAGATCTTTCAACTCTTTATCAGTCAAAAAGAATTGTTCTGTGGCACGCAAGTAGTTATGTTGTTTACTATAATTATCCTGCTGTGCGTAGAACATAGCCCATAGCAGTTTATAGATAGCCTGATTGTACGGATAAACCAACTCATCCTGCGAGATTCCCACTTGCTTGTCTACGAAATAAAGATATCCCCAACGGTCGGGCATGTGCATATCGATTCTTCCGGTAGGAGTCCATACCCAGTTTTCCTCAGGTCCTTTCTCCTTCAGCCACTGCACACGCGAGAAGTTGATGCGCCAGGTGTTGCCGGCCTTCAACGGATTATTAAAGTTCATGGTCAGCGCCTGATGAGGAATGGCCATTTCCACACTCCAATACTTATCTTTATCTTTTGATTTATTCAGTGTACCTTCACAATGGATGGCGGTCTTCAATCCGGGGCAGTCCCATTGCACCATGAATTTCCACCCGAACGATAAGGTTTGTCCAGCATCAGGTCGAAAATCACGCCACGCGCATTGGTTTCTATTTCAAAATAATTGTGTCCGTCGCTATCCGGATCGATAAATACTTCAAAGTCATTGTCATAATAGATGATGGTATCACGCTGGGTAAGACGTGCCTTGATATCCTCTTCTTGAAGAACAGCTCCTACATATAAATATTCATCATCCCACAGCATCTTGGCGGTAGTTTCATATTTGGGAGTCGGGAATCCTTCACCGCTTATATCTACAAACGGAGCGGTAGGCGCCGCCTTCTTCCAGGAACTTTCATTCAGTTTACCATCTATTTTCAACTTTCCATCCGGACGATAACATACATAGGTACGCGGTTCGGTCAGAAAACGTTCATATTGTTCAAAAAGGCTTTGTGCCATTGCCGGAAAAGTAACCAGCAGAAGCAACAGGGTATAAATAAGTTTCTTCATCTATTTTTCTGATTCAGATTAGTTATTATCTTGCACTTGTCCCACTCCACGATAGAGTTTGATCGGTCCATCCAGCAACACGGCCAGCACGGTAATCTGCTCATCCTGTACCTGTTGGGGTACATCAATATAAAGATTGCCCGGTACTGAGTTCCAATAATTTTTATTGTAGACCTTGTAATTCAACATAGCTCCGTTACCAACCACCCATATACGGTTCACTTTGTTCATCAGCCCTTTTACTTCCACCGGACCGTTAGGTTTGTAAGGGAGGTATAAATACAGAATATCCCCCGCCTTATTCAGTGTGGTATATCCCTGGAAATGCTCGGTAGGAATCCCTGCGCGAGTTTCATAAATAGCTTCTTTATGCTTCTTGGTCCATCGGCCGAACTCCTTCAACACAGCGATCTGTTCTTCAGGAATGGAACCGTCTTCTTTCGGACCGATATCCAATAAAAGATTACCGCCCATGCTCAGGCAGTCTACAAATGTACGAAGCAAGATATAGGGTGATTTATAGTTGCTGTCTGTATGCTGATATCCCCATGAATCATTCATGGTCATACAAAGCTCCCAATATTTATCCTCGGGACGCACCACCGGCACTCCCTGTTCGGGAGTAGCATAGTCGCATATCCCTGTATGCGCGAATTGATAATCACATTCTTATTATCCGAACGGAGCAGATCTACAATATCTTTGGAATTCCAAGCTTCCGCACTTTGTTCCCAGTCTCCGTCGAACCAATACAGATCCGGTTTCCAGGTTTTGTTCAGCTCCGCCAATTGTCCGAAATTGAACTTGTTGAATCTGGCCCAACGTTCAGGATCATTTTTATAACGTACTTCCGTACGGGTTTTGTTAGGGTAATCAGGATGAGACCAGTCCAATAAAGAATAATAGAAGCCAAGTTTCAATCCTTGTTTTCTTACTTCCTTTACAAAGGGAGCTATGAGATCACGTTTTGCCGGAGTGCTTTTCACGACGCTGATATCTCCTACTTTGGTATCCCATAACGCAACTCCGTCATGATGTTTGGTAGTTATCACTGTATATTTGGCTCCACTTTCTTTTATCAGATCCACCCAAGCCTTCGGATCATACTTGGAGGCTGTGAAACCTTTTTCCTGCTCCATGTATTCATCATAGGGCAGGTAGTTGTTAAAGAAGGACCAGCTTTCGGACACTCCTCTGACGGAATAAATTCCCCAATGGATAAAGATACCCAACTTGGCTTGTGAAAACCATTCCATTCTCTTGTCTTTCTGCTCGACTGTTTCATTCTGTAGCGTATCTTGTGCCCGTAAAGGAGAAGCTGCAATTAGCAGACTCAGGAACGCTAACGATAATCGGTTCTTTTTCATATATAATAGGTTTGATTAGTTAGGATAGCATGTCAGTATTATTAAAATTTACAGCTATATAATGGACAAAGATAATGTATTTTTATATTTTATTCTATCTTTGCACCCCTAAAACAGAACAAATATGAGCGCAAAGAAAAAGAAACAATCCAATAGTCCCCTGAGAGTCATCATTATTTTAGTATTACTGGGACTTTTGGCATATAAACATCAATTGTTTGACGGGAAACTGCTTGAAAATATCCCCACTATCGAAAGCAATGAAGAAAAGCCAGAAATACTGACCTCGCCCCAGCATGGCGGTGCATTGGAAATTCCGATGATACAATCAAGTACAGGCGGCCAGATTCTGAAACGTAAAGGATATACCCTGTCTTATAATGCCGATTACAAAACTCCACAATGGGTGGCGTGGGAACTTACTAAAAAAGAAACAAAAGGAAAAGAAGGGCGAACAAATAAATTCTTGCCCGACCCGGACGTACGTGGAGCCAAAGCATATACGGGAGATTATACAAAATCAGGATACGACCGGGGACACATGGCCCCTGCCGCCGATATGAAATGGAACAAACAAGCCATGGAAGAATCTTTTTATATGAGCAACATTTGTCCGCAAAATCCGAATCTGAACCGCGGCGACTGGAATGACCTGGAGGAAAAGTCACGCCAATGGGCAAAAAAATATGGAGCAGTGTACATTGCCTGCGGCCCCATATATGATACTAAACGCCCCAAACGAATCGGCAACAACAAAGTGGCAGTCCCCCATGCTTTCTATAAAGTCATATTGATAAATGATAAGAAAAATCCGCAAGCCATAGGATTTATCTTCCCCAACAGCGCCGGACATAAGCCGCTGAAGAAATATATAGTAACAGTGGACAGCGTAGAGAAAAGAACGAATATAGATTTCTTCCCTGCCCTGCCGGATGAGGTAGAAAACAGAATTGAAGCAGAGAGGTACAAGAGTTACCGTAACCCATCACATACGTACGTGTGGCGCAATATATACGTATGCATAGCCCTACACTGACGTATGTGAAGGGCTACACGTACGTACGTGATTTATTTCACTTCCAACACCACGATAGACT
>ENA-OQCS01001873-OQCS01001873.1-human-gut-metagenome-genome-assembly--contig:-NODE-1873-length-10082-cov-9.733300_pt1 | contig 10082 bp, 8 predicted proteins | sample MGYA00242757_ERZ504575 | MGnify/ENA primary metagenome ERZ504575 (study PRJEB26092, sample SAMD00036297) | human gut metagenome | host: Homo sapiens | study: EMG produced TPA metagenomics assembly of... | reverse complement strand
CCTGTATTCTTCGATATTTATGGTGATACGCTGTGCCGATCCCGTTTCTGTATTCTTCGATACTTATAGGAATATTCTGTACCAGTCTGACATTTCAGGACAGGACGCCCAGTCCGCTTCCATCCCCGCATGTTTTTTCCTGTCGGTTGGAAGCGTCAGCCAGAGGAAGGTGGCATCGGGCCGGGCTGTTGCGGAGGAGGGGTGATTACTACTTGGGCTGCGGGAGACGGCGTTATTGCGGCAGGGTCTGCTGTCTGAGCCGCAGGCGAGTTCTGGCCCTGCCGCAATGCTTTTAGCCGTCTCACGGAGCCCTAGTAGTATCCCCCGACGGAGTCCCTGCCTGGAGCGATGCCACCTTCCTCTAGCGTCCCTCTATACATCCGCCTCACGAGTCCACAAGCCCTTCCCGGACCCGCTCCGTAAGACTGTCTCCACCCTTACGATACCAATCTTCCACAAAAGAGTCAAAAGAACTCACAGGCATCCTCCCCATAATGATCTGGATAAATGCGTTCTTCTCCAGCAAACGCAAAGTCTGAGGAATCTCCCCGTCACCATCCCCCAGATACTTCTTCTCCGGAGCACGGTAATTCGCATCCACCAGAAGCCCCACCGCCGAGATCCTGGACTTATACGCCGCCCAGGCCTCTACCGAAGGCACCTCCGCCTCAAGATACTCCTTACACGCATCAAAATAAGACGCCTCAATGGCACTGAGATCCTCCCTGGTCTTCTCATCGCCCGGACTGTAAAGAACCTCACGGATATGCTTTGTCACTATATAAGTAGCCTCATTATAATCCACATTGATCATTAGCGGACGCGCCGTAGGATCCACATTCAAGGCAAAATAAGTGTTCATCTCATCCGCATCCTCTGCCTCATATCTGGAATGGTCAAACAACACACTCAAAATCTTCATTGCAATCTCCGGATGCTCATACCCTTTACGCACAACTACATATTTATTATCTCGAAACGTAGAGTATACCTCCACAGTCCGCTTTACATCCGCAGTCAGATAATACGGTTCCCAGTCTGCCTCTTTATTCTTCCGATACTCATCCATAAGAGGATTATTCGGAGTCCACCAGAGCCCGAAAAACGCTCCGCATTTTCCATTCACCACAAGATCACGGATATTATTCTGTGCACGTAAAGCAAAATCCGAATCAAGTATTCCCTGCCTGTAAAGCTCTCTGAGATACCCCAGAGCCTCCTTTGTCTCCTCCGTCAGCGATCCATAGACAATTTCTCCATCTGCATTTTCAATCCACTGCTGCGGATATGCCCCGAACTTTTCAAACACAGAGTCCACCGAATAGCTGGTGCTGACCGTGCCCACAAGTCCCGGATCACAGACAAGTCCCACAGGATCTTCACCATCCTCTGCGCCCATCCGGTTTTCCTGAAACGCACGGATCACTGAAAAAGCCTCTTCCAGTGTCTTCGGTTCTTTCAGTCCCAGCTGCTCCATCCAGTCACGTCTCAGCCATAAAAGCTGCGCCCCATCATCAATGGCAGTCTCCGGAAGTGCATACAGTTTTCCGTCAAAAGTCCCAGATGCCAAAAGTTCCTCTCCATAGCTCTCATACATTTCCTTTATTTTATCGGAAGCGCAGCTTTTGTATACTTCCGTCAGATCCTCGATAAGATCATTTTCAACCAGTTCTTCCAGAGTTTCCCTGTCCGACACCAGAAAAATATCCGGAAGATTCCGATCTTTGACCAGGATGTTCAGGGCTTCGTCATACCGCTCCTCACTCTCCATAAAAACATTCTTATTCTGAATATTCAGTGTTTTTTTCAGATACCGGGTATATGCATTGTCCTCATAATTCTGCCCGTCCGGAAGATTAGAATTATTAGCCCCTTTCATCTGTCCCAGAGTATAAGTTACAAGCTCCGGATATTTCCCCAGAGGCGTGGTTTCTGCCTGTTCCCAGCTCTTACTGTTCTTTTCGGACAGAACATCTATATCTGTTTTTTCCATTTCTGCAGTTCCTAAAGAACACCCCGTCAAAAGTGCCAGGCTCAGTATCGTACTCAGAAATACCACTGTTTTTCCCAGACTAAGTCTCATCTTTTTTTACCTCTTTCGGGATCCTCATATCAACGCTTGTCCCCTCACCTACCTTGCTCAGGATCCGGATGGCATATTTTTCTCCATATAAAATGCACATACGGTCATTGACATTTTTAAGGCCATAGCCTTTTGCCTGATATGTGAGCAGCTTTTCTGCCTGCTCCTGCTCCATCCCTATTCCGTTATCTTCAACCCGGATCACTACATCTCCATTCTCTTCAAAGAAATAAAGTTTCAGAAGCTTTTCCCCTTCCTCCTTCACATCCAGGCCATGCTCCAGAGCATTCTCAACGATGGGCTGCAGGGCAAGCTTCGGAACCAACTCCTGCTGCACAGACGGATCGATATTCCACTCCACCTTAAAATCATTGTCATGCATGATCAGCTGGATTTCCAGATAAGCTTCGATATTCCGAATACAGGTTTCCACAGTCACCATATCTGCTCCCTTACTGAGCGCTGTCCGGTAAAATGTAGATAATGCCAGTGTCACACGGCTGATCTCCTTCTGACGGCTCTTAATCGCCATCCAGTTTATAATAGAAAGAGAATTATAAAGAAAATGGGGATTGATCTGGGCAGTCAACGCTTTCAGTTCAAATTCCTTCAGAGCGATCTTATTTTCATACACTTCTTCGATCAGTCGATTAATTTCATCCATCATATGGTGAAAGCTTCTCACCAGCTGTCCTACCTCATCTCCAGAATCACTGTAAACCGTAACTTCACGGCTTCCCTGGTTCACCTGTTCCATATTTCTGGTAAACAGCTTAGAAAACGTCATTCCAAGCACAATGATGATCACAACACAGAAGCCGATCAGTGGGATCTCACTGATCAATACTTTTGAAACCGAGCTCTCGATCACAGCCGGAGGTTTGTAAAAATAATAGGTCCATCTTGTTTCATGTCCGCTGCTGCTGACATAGGTATATTCTTCCCTCAGACGATCCAGCTTTTTGCGGTTTCTTTCTGTGCTGAAATATCACTGGCCGCCAGATTTTCTCCATGATAGACGATATTTTGCTGATCATCCACCACAAAGCCTCCGGAATTCCGTTCAATAATATTAGCCAGAGGCTGGAATACTTTCCGTAATCCAACAAAATACAGAGCACAGCCTCCCTGATCTTACCATCATATATTTCCCTGACTGCCGCGATCTGACGATTATCCCGGTCCACGATCCACTGAACCGTCACGGTATTATTTAATTTGTCACTCCACCATTCCCCATCAACCTCTGAAAGCGGAGCCAAGGTATATTCATGGCGCACGGGAATGCTTTCTGCAAAAAGATGTATCCCCAGAATTGCTTCGTGGTAGGATTTCGGCACCGTCAACAGCGGATCCACAACTTCCGTATACTGTTCATATGCAGTATAACGATCCATATCTTTGTTGAAGATCACCTCCTGGATTTCAGGAGAATAGGTAAGATAATTCAAAAGGCTGGCATAAATTTCGATCTGCCCGTCAATGTTTTCTCTGGTCTGCTCCAAAATGGAGTACATATCCTCCATCTCATTTTTCCGTACAAGACTACTCATACGACTGTGACTATACAGTGCCAACACAGTCATCGGCACCAGGGATACCACCACAAGAAGATTTGTCAGCTTGTACCGGTATTTCATATTATTATACTTCTTCAGAAGACTCTTCATCCTCATTGTTTCCTTTCCGATAGGACTCCGGGCTGCTTCCGTAATATTCCCGGAAGCTCCGGCAGAAATACGAAGAATTGGCAAATCCTACCTGCTCGCTGACCATGGCTACTTTCATGTTGGTAGTTCGTAGAAGCTCCTTGGCCTTTTCCATGCGGAACACACGGATAAAACGATTCAGGTTCATCCCCGTCTCCTTCTTGAAAATAAAGCTGAGATAGCCGGAAGAAAGATATACTTTTTCTGCCAATGTTTCCAGATTCAGATCTTCCGCATAGTGATTGTAAATATAATTTTTGACTGCTGCCACCTCATCTCTGGATTCGCTCATGGAACGGTCCAGGAACTCCTCGTACTGGCGGATATTTTTTTCTGTAACCTCAATGATCTCCTGAATGGTAGAACAGCCATACAGATGATCCACCTCCAGATCCAGCCTGTGCTCTCCGGCAAAACGATTCTCCTGAAACAGCTCCCTTATCACATTGGAAAAAACAAATTTCACATACATGGCCGAAAACTGGGTATTGGACTGATATTTGGATGCCAGGCTGCGGAAATGGCTCCACAGCTGCTTCACATCCTTTCTGGAAATATCTTCTGAGATTTTTTCCATAAGCCTGGAATCCTGCTCCTCTTCTCCGGTATTTTTTTCCTCGTCCTCCTCGCTGGTGTAGACATGAATATCCGGATGATAAAATTTTTCTTCCATCTGCTGCTCCAGCTGTTCCATGATTTCCGGCAGTTCCTGATATCCGTCAAAACGCCGGCTTACAGCCAGATGAAAGCGAACAGGATGAAGCGCTTCAGAAGATTATAGACATTTTTTGCCACAAGGACATAATCACAGTACACATCCTTAAAAAGAAGCAAAGACTGACGGCCATTAAGATTCAAATAGAAGAAAGAACGGCGAAGCTCTTCCCGGATCTCAAGGGGAACCTCATCACTGGCAGAATCAAAAAAAGCTTCATCCGATTCAATAAGAATTGCACAGTGCCACTGCTCCCAGACAGAAAAATCCACAATTCCTTCCGCTTCCTTCAGACGCTCCTGATCTCCGGAATAAATGTAGCCCAACAGAAAATACTGCTGAAGAAAGCTCTTTTCTTTTATGGACTGCTGCTCTTTATTTTTCCGGGATGCGATCTCCTTCTGGATCTTCTGTATGGTGTCATGAAAGCGGTCCGGATCCACCGGTTTCAGTACATAATCCGTCACACCATAGCGGATCGCCTCCTGAGCAAAAGCAAAATCTCCATAACCGCTGAAAATGATAATTTCCAGATCCGGATATTCCTCTCTTGCTTTTTTTGAAAGCTCCAGACCATCCATATGCGGCATTTTGATATCTGTCAGCATCAGATCCACCGGATGCTTTCTCAGCTCATTTAATGCCAGCTTGCCATTAGCCGCCTCATAAATCTCCCACTCTCCCTCCTCCATAGACAGAAGAAAGCGGATTCCGTCACGTTCCAGTTTTTCATCATCTACCACCAAAACTCTGTACATTCCTCACCTCGCCAAATATGGCTGATCCACGTAAAAGCACGCAGAGCAGGCCGTTTTTCTTTCATTTTAACATTATTCAACTAATTTGTCAGCCCTTAACAGCTCCTGCAACCACACCTTCAATGATATATTTCTGGCATGCAAGATAGAAGGCAATGATCGGAATGATGGAAAGAACAAGAACGCCCATCATCGCTCCCATATCAATGGTTCCGTAACCGCCCTTCAGATACTGGATGGCAATGGAAATGGTTTTATATTTCTTGATATCAAGTACCAGATATGGAAGAAGATAATCATTCCAGATCCACATGGTTTCCAGGATCGCTACAGTTACACAGGTCGGTTTCATAACCGGAAGAACCACTTTAAAAAATGTCTGGATCGGGGTACAGCCATCGATCATGGCAGCTTCCTCGATCTCGATCGGAATGGATTTTACAAAACCGCTGAACATAAATACCGCAAGTCCTGCTCCATATCCAAGATAAATGATGATCAGTCCCCACGGAGTATTCAGTTTCAGGATGTTTGCAATCTTGGAAAGAGTAAACATTACCATCTGGAATGGTACGACCATGGAAAACAGGCACAGCATGTACATGGTTTTTGTCAGCGTGTTGGTAACACGGTTGATATACCAGGCACACATGGAGGTACAGAGCAGAATTACCGCAACAGAAAATACTGTGATAAATAATGTCCATCCAAATGCCTGGAAAAATCCGGTTTTTGCTAGACCATTTACATAGTTTTCCAGACCTACGAACATTTTATCCGTTGGGATCGCAAAGGGATAACGACTGATGTATGCTTTTTTCTTAAAAGAATTAATCAAAACCAGAAGGATCGGGAAAATATAAGCAACAGATACCACACTCAGGATCGCAGTCCACAGACCGCTGAATTTTACTTTTTTATTCATTACTGCTGTACCTCCTTACTTCTTGTGAGACGATTCTGGATCATGGCAATTGCTCCAACCAGGATAAAGAAGATCACGGCCTTCGCCTGTCCTACACCTTCCCATCCGGTACGTCCATAGAAGGTATTGTAAATATTCAGTGCAAGCATTTCTGACATATTGGAAGGCTCACCATTTGTAAGAGCAAGGTTCTGGTCAAAAAGCTTGAAGGAGTTGGTAAGTGTCAGGAAAGTACAGATGGTGATGGACGGCATGACCATAGGAATGATCACATGCTTCAGAAGCTGTCCTTTGTTCGCACCATCGATCTGTGCAGCCTCGATCAGTTCACCCGGGATATTCTGGATACCTGCAATGTAAATGATCATCATATATCCGATCTGCTGCCAGCACATCAGGATCACAAGACCCCAGAATCCGTAAACAGAAGAATATGTAAGTGTTTTATTGATCTGAAGAAGCAGACCGTTTAACAGAAGCTGCCATACATAACCAAGGATGATTCCACCGATCAGGTTGGCAAAAAAATACAGTACGGAATATATTGGTTCCTTTGATCTTCTTGGTCAGAAGCAACGCAACTGCAAAACCGATCACATTGATCAGAACTACTGATACAACCGTAAATGCGGTGGTGTACCATAATGCATGTCCAAAGGTTCCATCCTCAGTAAAAATCTTCACATAGTTCTGTAATCCCACGAATTTTGCATCCGTTACTGTGGTAAATTTACAGAAGGAAAGATATACGCCCATGATAAAGGGAACGATAAATCCAATGGTAAATGCCAGCAGGGTAGGCAGGACAAAAACCGGAAAATACTTTTTCATCATCTTATTCTGCATGTTTTCTCTTCCTTTCTCCTGAGGATGCATCCTTCCCTACTTTACACATCCTCTCTTCATTAAAAGAGGCAGGCGGAAACCGCCCACCCCTTCGTGATCACGTTTCAGTTATACCTTATCAGCCTTCATTTGCTGCTTTGTACTCTTTTGCCCATCCGTCAACAAATGCAGTTTTCACAGCATCCCACTCGCCGGTACCCTGTGCATACTCAAGCATTGCACTGCCGACCTGGTTTTTCCACTCTTCAGAAGGCATGGTTGTAAAGTTCCATGAAACCGGAGTTTTACCAGCTTTTACATATTCGTCGGCTGCTTTTACAAGCGGATTTGCAGACTCATAATTCTCATCAAAGGTCTTGAATGGTGTTGTAAATCCCATTTCCTGGCTTATAGATTCTCTTCCTTCATCACTTGTGATAACCCAGCTGAGGAAATCAAGAGTTGCCTGGATATCCTTCTCATCTGCTTTTTTGTTTACGCACCAGTAGTTCTCACTGCCTGTGCAAAGTCCCTGGTCCTCTTCACCATCTACACCAATATAGATTGGAAGCATTCCCATATCCTCGTCTGCTACTTCGTTATCTTTGATGTTATCATAAGCCCAGGTTCCATTCTGATAGAACACAGCCTCTCCAAGACCAAATTCAGCATTTGCATCATCGATAGTCTTGCTGGAAAGAAGGCTTGGCTCACAGGTAGAATCTGTGATATAAAGGTCAAACAGGTTCTTGAAGTTGTCAAGATAGGTCCCTTTGATCGCATCTGTGGATGTGATTCCGTCTTCTTTGTACTCATAATAGATTGGAAGGTTTGCAAGGTGTGTCTTGAAGCGCCAGTCACTGGAAGAATCAAAGCCTGCGGAAGTAAATGCACCGTCAACTCCAAGGTCATCTTTCTTAGCCTGGATATCATCTGCAACCTTCTTTAATGTCTCAAAATTGTTGATCTCATCTGCAGACTTGATCACAGCGCCATCCATCTCACAGTATTTCTTAAGAAGCGCTTTGTTGTAAATAATTCCATATGTTTCAATTACATAGGCGATACCGTCAACTGCACCGCTGTCCTCCTTCAGTACGAAATCGTCACTCTCCACATTTTTATAAACATCGCTGTCTTTCAGGTCATAGCAATAATCCTTCCAAGATGCAAGTCCAACTGGTCCGTTAACCTGGAACAGTGTCGGAACCTCATCCTTGGCCATCTCTGATTTCAGAGTAGACTCATAAGTTCCGGAAGCAGCTGTAACAACGGTAACCGGTACACCAGTCTCATCGGTGTATTTCTTTGCCAGGTCTGACCACTGATCTGCCTGCTCCGGTTTAAAATTCAGATAATAAACAGAGCCTTCACTGTCATCCCCCTTTGCCATAGCCGGAACTGCCGGGATCATAGTAGCTGCCATCAAAGCTGCAAGACCAAATGCTGTTGCTTTTTTCATTCTCATAATCGTACCTCTCCTTTACCTTATATGATATTCAATTTGTTTCGCGGATATGCTTAAAACGTCCATTTCGCATATTCCTGACCGATAAGCTTCAAATCAGCTTCTCGATTAACTTGATATTATTGTAAATCGAAGAGGTCATTTTCACTATATAAAAAATCAAGAAACATGTTGATTTATATAGTAAAAAATATTGATATTTTATCATGAAAAAAGAAGCCGGAACAGGCTTACTCCCATTCCGGCTTCTTTCATATATTATTTTCGATTCATCATGCTTTATTGACAGATCCGAAAAGCTCCATTTTCTCTTTAACAGTAGCTTTGATCGCTTCTGCTCCAGGTGCAAGAAGCTTACGTGGGTCATATCCTTTACCCTGCTGATCTTTACCCTCTTCAATGTATTTACGTGTAGCTTCAGCAAATGCAAGCTGGCACTCTGTATTTACATTGATCTTGGAAACGCCAAGGCTGATCGCTTTCTTGATCATGTCTGCCGGGATACCTGTACCACCGTGAAGAACAAGCGGCATATCTCCTGTCAGTTTCTGAATAGCATCCAGAGTCTCAAAGCTTAAGCCCTGCCAGTTAGCCGGATATTTTCCGTGAATGTTACCGATACCAGCTGCAAGGAAGTTGATTCCGAGATCTGCAACTCTCTTGCACTCCTCAGGATCAGCGCACTCGCCCATACCAACAACACCATCTTCCTCGCCACCGATGGAACCAACCTCTGCCTCAAGAGACATGTTGTGCTCAGCAACGATCTTAACCAGCTCTTTAGTCTTAGCTACGTTCTCATCGATCGGATAATGAGATCCGTCGAACATAATGGAAGAGAAACCAGCCTCAACACATTTCAGGCATCCATCATAGCTGCCGTGGTCAAGATGAAGAGCAACCGGAACAGTGATGTTCAGCTCTTCCATCATACCGTTAACCATACCTACAACAGTCTTATAACCTGTCATGTATTTACCGGCACCCTCGGAAACACCAAGGATTACAGGAGAGTTGAGCTCCTGAGCTGTCTGAAGGATAGCTTTTGTCCACTCAAGGTTGTTGATGTTGAACTGACCAACTGCATAATGGCCTGCTTTTGCTTTTTTCAGCATTTCTGTTGCGTTTACTAACATGATAAAATCCTCCTAACCTGTATTAGGATACGGAAAAACCGTGTCCTTTATATCCAACCGTACTCATAATAGCAGATTTCCTTTGGTAAGTCCAGTATTTTACCAAAAATGCTGATGCTGTGGGAATTATTATTTTTTTTGAGAAAAAGCTTGCAATTTTATCAAATGTTATATATAATACATTTGTTGTTCACGGATGGATTCCCGAGTGGCCAAAGGGGGCAGACTGTAAATCTGTTGGCACCGCCTTCGAAGGTTCGAATCCTTCTCCATCCAGCGAATTTAGCTCTTACATCTTTGCGATGTAGGAGCTATTTTTTTTTTGTGCAAAAAGAAACGGGTTCAAAAACTATATCCCGCTGACCTTCTGTAAGAACTACAGCCCGCAGGTCTTGAAAGCCAACATGAAGATCGTGGGTGCAACGGAGTATGCGCTGGTCTTGTACCGGGGCAAGCTCCCGAA
>ENA-OQCS01001872-OQCS01001872.1-human-gut-metagenome-genome-assembly--contig:-NODE-1872-length-10083-cov-2.659100_pt1 | contig 10083 bp, 16 predicted proteins | sample MGYA00242757_ERZ504575 | MGnify/ENA primary metagenome ERZ504575 (study PRJEB26092, sample SAMD00036297) | human gut metagenome | host: Homo sapiens | study: EMG produced TPA metagenomics assembly of... | reverse complement strand
GAAATTTCATAGACCAGCTGTTGGTAAGCATCTGAAAAATGAATACCGTCAACATTTTTGAGCGATAAAAACACAACAGGCCATTGATTCATCCATTTCTCACATAAATTCTTTTGGTGTGAAATTTCGAGGCCATCGAATAGTTTTTTTGAGTCTTTGCGGATGTCAAAAAAACTCTCCAGCATGCTCATGCCAAGCGTTTTTCCGAAACGTCGGGGTCGTGTAATTAATGTCACTTCTGCTGATGATCTCACAAGTTCTGCAATCAGACCTGTTTTGTCAATGTAGTAAAATCCACCATTACGGATTTTTTCGAAATTTGAGATGCCAACGGGAATACTTAATTTGCTCATTTCGGTCATTCCTTTCTTGTCAAACACGCGCCAGAGACTATGCATGCTGGCTTTTTAGACATAGTATCAAAACTTATGTATATGTTACCATAAAACAAGGCATGTATCAATTGAGCAAAATCAGTTATTCTTTTATTAGCAGACCTCGTTCACATCCACCCGGTCAATCATAATATTCAGAATTTCCGTATCGGTATCTTTCATGCCGACTCTTCCGATATATCCCATACTTTTAATCGTATCTTCCACATCTTCCCGAACAATACCTTCGCCCGGCTGAAAACTTCTGTGATGCTGGCCCATGTAGTGGGCGAGAATAGCAGCGTCAACAGCGGATGCGATTTTCGCTGCGCAGGAGGATTTTGCCCCGTCGCAGACAATACCGCCGACGTTTCCAATGGTGTTGACGATCGTCAGACTGACATCTTCATAAGTTCCGCCAGAAAGATAGGTAATGGCGGCACCGGCTCCACAGCCTGCGCTGACGGCGCCGCAGTAAGCGGAAAGACTTCCAATATATTTTTCTGATGAACCGCAATCAGGTTGCTGACAACGAGTGCGCGGTACAGTTTTTCCTGGGAAACGTTCCATTCTTTTGCAAACTCAATGACAGGAAGGGAAACGGTCATGCCCTGGTTTCCGCTGCCGGAATTGATGACAACCGGAAGGGAGCAGCCGCTCATACGCGCATCGGATCCGGCTGCTGCATGGGCGCGGGCGCGGATTTTTACGTCATCGCCGTACTCATTCAGCAGAGTGCGGCCGACCTGTGCACCGTAAGCGTGGCGGAGACCTTCGTCAGAAATCGCAGAGTTCATGGTGATCTGGCGGTCGAGGATTTCTTTGACATCTTCGATCTTCACAGTATCGGCGAATTCGAGAATATCCTTGACGTTCAGCACACTTTTATCAACGTATTCAGGGGAATCTTCATGAGCCGCAATTTGATAAAGTATCTCACCATCTTTTACGATGCGTGAAATCAGGGTATGACGGTTTACAATCGTTACCTCCGCGCTGTGCTCTCCGGCAATGACTTTTGCAACAATGTAAAGATTCTCTACGCCTTCTTTTAAAGTACAGGTACAGAATCCCTGCTGTACCAGTTCTTTTGTCTTTTCAATATCTGCCTCGGTCACATCTTCAAGTACTTCAAGCTCGCGTTCGGCACAGCTCCGACGACGCCAAGCGTTGCCGCAACATCAATGCCCTTCAGACCGTTGGAATTTGGAACTTTAACACCCTTTACGTTTTTGATGATGTTTCCACTGCAGCAAAGCTCAATCGATTCTGGCATCTCTCCGAGCACTTCGCGTGCTTTGGCTGCCGCATAGGCGATGGCAATCGGCTCTGTACAGCCAAGCGCCGGAACAAGCTCGTTCTTTAAAATCTTTACATAACTGTCATATAATTTCTGATCCATGAAAATTCTCCTGTATAGTTTTTTATGCGTTATCAACTGGTAAATCTTGCATTTCTTTCTGATTATACTATTGATATATCACTGATAATATCAGATGTCAAGTAGAGAATTGCAATTTGTGAATTAACATCATGCATTGACGCAGAAAAGAAAAGATGATACGATAAAAACAGTAAAATACTGAAATCGGAGGTAATCATTGGAGAATAGCAAAACTGTAACATTTTCACTTGGTGGAATGATTTTCGAATATGATGAGAAAAAGAATAAAATTAATATAGAAAAACATGGAATTTCATTTAAAAGTGCTGCCCGTGTATTTTTTGATTATGATCGAATAGAATATTATGATGAGGAAAATAGTAATGTTGAAGATCGATATGATATCATAGGTGATTTATCTGCAGGGACAGCGCAAATAGAGCGTAATACAGAGATTATGATCGGAAATATAAAAAGTGATGATGTTTTGTTTGTAGTGTATACGGAAAGAATACGGAAAAATGAAAATGGGGCAGAAATAGATGTGACAAGATTAATCTCCGCAAGATATGCAACCAATTTTGAAAGGGGGCTTTATTATGGTAAATACTAAAGAAATGACAGAAAGCCTGATAAAAGAACTCGCTTTTTCAGAAGAAGAATTAAGGGAACTAAAAGCAGCAAAAGAAAAACCTATTGTATTTGATGAAGATTGTCCGGAAACGACTCCAGAACGGGCGCTAAAATTTCGACGGGTAAATCCGCCGAGGGAGCAGCAAAAAAAGAGCATAAAAATTTGTGATCTCCGTAAAACCAGAAAATCCTAGTTTTACGGAGATCTTTTCAGAATAAATTGTATTTTCCTTTAAAGTGTCCTATACTGAAAAGTAGCAAAAATACACATCACGCTTTCATTTGGAGGATTTTTATGCAGAAGATTACGTTTCGAAAATTAGCTGGAGAAAAATATATTTACCCGGAACTGCAGGGACACTTTATCGAGTTTCTTGGCTCCTGTATTTATGATGGAATCTGGGTTGGAGAGGATTCGGAAATTCCGAATTATCATGGAATCCGAAAAGACCTTGTGGATGCATTTCAGAAGCTGCACCCGCCGGTGATCCGCTGGCCGGCGGATGCTTTGCGGATGTGTATCACTGGCGGAATGGTATTGGCCCGCGGGAGCAGCGGCCGGTTACATACAATGAAAACTTCGGTACTTTCGAGACGGATCCCAATCAGTTCGGTACACACGAGATGATGGAATTTTGCGAGATGATCGGCGCGAAGCATGGTTTAATATCAATATGATGACCGGCTCTCCATCCGAGATGCGAGAGTGGATGGAGTACTGTAACCGCAAAGAGCCGACGGCACTTCGCAGGAACGAAAAACAAACGGCCATGAAAAACCGTTCGAGATTGAATACTGGGGTATCGGAAATGAAGTATGGGACGGCGGTGGAAAAATGACGCCGCAGATGTATGCGAACGAATACCGGAAATTCAGTTCCTCCTGTCCGTCGTTTGGAGGCGGCGATCAGGCATTTTCCATGAAATGCATCGCCAGCGGCCCGGATGGAAATAAGCCGAAAGAACGTGCTGCGTGGACGAAAGACTTTTTTAAGGAGATGGGAAAATACCGTATGCCATCGCTTTACGGCTATGATCTCCATTTTTACAACTGGAATCTGAAACAGCTTCAGACAGAGAAAAAGTTTGATGAAAAACAGTGGTATGATGTGATCAATGGATGCAAAGAGCTGGAAAATGTCATTCACGAGCAGCGCCGCCTGATAGACGCTGGTCTTGAGGCACTTCCGAAACCGGAGGTCCGTTCCAGGCGGCACCGAGAAAATGTGAACTGATTGTCGGTGAGTGGGCAACTGGCACAGCAGTGCATTTAATGCGCGCCCGGCGCTGTATCAGCAGTGTACGATGCGCGATGCCGTTACAACTGCACTGACGCTCGACATCTTCCACCGCAATACCGGGGATGTGCGCATGGCATGTGTGCACAGTCTGTCAATGTCCTGAATTCCCTGTTCCTGACGGATGGTGAGCATTGTATTCTGACACCAAACTACGATGTGTTCGATATGTATCAGGTGCATCAGGGTGCGTATACGCTTGGCTTTGAGGAAAAGAACAAAGATCCTGAGGTCTGCATCTTTGCTTCGATCAAAAATGATGATATCTACGTCAACCTCGTAAATACAAGCTACAGCGAATCAAAGAAAATCGAATTGAAATTCAAACAGTGTCCGGAATTTGTTGAGGCCAAAACACTGTACTCCAAGATCCGCAGAACTACAACGATGCGAAACATCCGAACCGAGTCCGCTGCAAAGAAGGAAAAGCACCTGCACGGGAAAAAGACTCCTTCCAGATTGCACTGCCGGCGGCTTCGGTCAGCGTTTATCATTTCAGAAAAACAGAAACAGAAAAGTAATACATACAAAACGGGCCGCCCCGGGGAAAAGGATTGTTCCCACAGGGCGGCTCATTTCTATTACAAAAACAATTCAATCACAAATACCACGGCACAGCATGCCACCGAAACCTGAAACAGGCTTGCACCGAACCATGCGGCTGCGATGCGACGACAAGTGCGAGTGCGCCGGAAACAGGGCTCTGTGTTGCATGGACAATCGCCGGGAAGGTCATGACGGACAGCGTCACGTATGGAACGTAGTACAGAAACGACTGAATAAACTGATTTTTAATCGGCTTCCGAATCAGCGTCAGCGGCAGAATCCGGATTGTGTAGGAAACCAGAGCCATGACGGCGATATAGATATAATTATTGTACATCAGCATTTTCCTCCTCTGTCTTTACCGGGAACAGGATAGCTCCGGCGCAGGAAATCAGAACGGTGAGCAGAATCGTTCTGGTTCCGTCGGAGAGAGTGGAGATGCCCGGGAGATAGCTGCAGATAAAGCTTAAGAAAAAGCTGACGGCAACAAGACCCGCTACCACACGGCTCTTTCGCGCCGGGGGAATGATGATTGCAAGGAACATGCCGTACAGCGCCACGCTTAAGGCACTGACAGCGCGCAGCGGCAGCAGATTTCCGGCAATAATACCAAGAGCCGTGCCGATCGACCACGCGGGAGCAGCGACGAGAATGGCACCGTATGTATAATACGGATTCAGCCAGCCGGGCGCGCGATTGTGATGCCAAACAGTTCATCCGTTACATCGTAACCAATGAGAAAACGGTGGAAAAACGGCGTGTCCGGCGAAAAGCGCTGGGCAAGCGCACAGCTCATCAGAAGATACCGCGCATTGGCGATGAGCGTAATGATAGCGACCTGCAGATAGCCTGCGTTGGCGGCAATCAGTGTAAAGGCGGCGTATTCTCCGGCGGAAGCATTGTTAAAAAGACTGGCGAGAAAACCCTGAAAAGGACTAAGACCTGCCTTACGCGCCGCAATGCCGAGCGAAAACGAGACCGCAAAATAGCCAAGCCCGATCGGAATGCCATGCGGATTCCGTTGACCAGAACCTGGCGGGAAAATGAATAAGATCTTTGTGAACTCATAAAAAGCTACTTCCTTTTCTTTCGCAGAAGCTAGAGCATGTCTGAAAAAATCATTTCCGTAATCTGAGATTCGCAGCTTACGAAAAGGTTTTCAGACATGCTCTGGCATCTGGCAAAAATGTTGGGGTCAAGAGATCAAAAATCCTCTTGCAAGCGAGCTTGCACCGGCTTTTTGATCTTTTGCCCTGATATCTGATGAAAATTATAGCAAGTTTCGACAGGTTCGTAAACTCTTATTTTGTTCTTGTTCGTTTCACGCAGCCACTGCTTACGCCTGCGTTTCTAAGTCTGTTGAACTGAATTGTATAAAATTATGTACAAAAACAGAAGATAACGCTTGAAAATAGAAGAAAAATCCATTAATATCTATGTATACAAAAAACATTACCGAAGGTGGTGCCTACGATGAAACTGCGTGCGCTTGCAAAAATAAATCTTGGTCTTGATGTGACCGGAAAAAGAGAGGATGGTTACCATGAAGTCCGCATGGTAATGCAGACGATCCAGATGTACGATCAGCTGGAAATAAAGGAGAGCAAAGAACCCGGAATAAGGCTTACAACCAATCTGCCGTTCCTTCCGTGTAATGACGGAAATCTCGTATACAAAGCGGCAAAGATTCTGATGGATGAATTCGATATCCGTCAGGGTGTCGATATGAACCTGACAAAATTTATCCCGGTAGCGGCCGGCATGGCGGGCGGAAGCTCGGATGCGGCAGCAGCACTGGTAGGAATTAACCGCATGTTTCAGCTTGGTCTGACAAAACGCAGCTGATGGAGCGGGGTGTGCAGATCGGAGCGGATGTTCCGTACTGTGTGATGCGCGGTACAGCGCTGGCAGAAGGAATCGGCGAAAAGCTGACATCCCTTCCCGGCGTACCGATGTGCTACGTGCTGATCGGAAAACCGGGCATCAATGTTTCGACGAAATTTGTCTATGGAACCTGCATCTTGATGAGGTGACGGAGCATCCGGATATCGACGGCATGGTAGAGGCGATCCGAAATCATGACCTGTACGGCATCACGGACCGCATGGGAAATGTGCTGGAATCCGTGACGTGTCCGGCGTATCCGGTGATCGATGAGATCAAGGCACAGATGATGAAAAACGGTGCGGTCAATGCGATGATGAGCGGCAGCGGCCCGACCGTATTCGGCATTTTCGACGATCCGGACAAGGCAGAATTGCCCGCGATCAGTTAAAAATAAGCGGACTGTCGAAACAGACATTCCTGACTACTGTATCAAAACCGGGAGGTACAAAGTATGGCAAAAAATGAGTTAGACCTGCAGATGGAGGATTATCAGTACCTTCCGCTCCGCGATGTCGTGTTCCGCACGCTGCGCCAGGCGATTCTGCGCGGGGAGTTAAAGCCGGGTGAACGGCTGATGGAGATCCGGCTGGCAAATCAGCTCGGCGTTTCACGTACGCCGATCCGTGAAGCGATTCGCATGCTGGAATTGGATGGCCTTGTAATCATGGTGCCGCGAAAGGGTGCACAGGTGGCGCAGATCACGGAAAAAGATCTGAACGATGTGCTGGAGGTGCGGCTCGGACTCGAGGAGCTGGCGGTAAAACTGGCGTGTCAGCGGATTACAGAGAGCGAACTGCAGAAGCTTTATCAGGCATCGCGCAGCTTTGAACAAATGCTGGAGACAACAGAGACGGATGATCTGCAGAAGCTTGCACAGGCAGATGTGGCATTCCATGATGTGATTTATCAGGCGACGAACAACGAGCGCCTGATTCAGCTGCTGAACAATCTGCGGGAGCAAATGTACCGTTACCGGATTGAATATTTAAAGGATGTAAAATCCCGACGTTCCCTGGTCGAGGAGCACGATGCCTCTATGAACGTATGAAAAATCGGGATCTTGCAGGCGCACAGAAGATGATCCGCGAGCATATCGAGCGACAGCAGGAGAGTATTATGCAGACCGTACATCACCAGAGCATGACGGGTGTAGAAGAAAAATAAAAGCGTATAAAATTTCGAAAAAGGAACATTCTGTTACAGAGTAAAAAAATCGTGACAGAATGTTTTTTTATGAAATTTTGCAGAGTATATTTCTCCAGATGGTTTTTCGGAAGCTTTCAAAAGGAGGAGAAGGAGGGACGCAGGCATGGAAAAAGAGAAGACGCAGATTTCACTCACACTGGCGGAAAATGAAAGCGTGATCCGTACATGGTGTGAAAATTGCGATGATATTCAGATCCGCCCGATGAAACTCGGCAAAACGGGCGGAACCGGTGCGCTGCTGATCTACGTAGAAGTGGCGGTGAGCTGCGTTATGTTGAAGGATTCCGTGATCGGGAAGCTGTTGAACCGTCTGATGGAGGTTCCCGAGGCAGATATCCCGGGGGCTCTCTCGGAAAATCAGCTCGGAATTTCGGATGCACTGGAATTTGATACCATGAGCTGCGTTCGCTTCCATGCTTGCGGGAAATGCAATTCTTTTTGTGGATCATTATGACCGTGCAGTCAAGATCGGATCGAAGGGTTATCCCAATTTAGGAGTGCAAAAAGCGGAGTCCGAAAAAGTGCTGCGCGGCTCTAATGAAGGTTTTTCCGACTCTGTCAAAACCAACACGGCACTCGTCCGCAAGCGTCTGCGGACCACCGATCTGAAAGTGGAGGAGATACATTTTGGTGCGCGTTCTGATACGGTTCTGGCTCTGGTGTATGAGAAAGAGCTGATTTATCCGAAATTTCTGGAAGAGGTAAAACAGCAGATTGCCGGCTGGGAGGTGGACGGCGTTTTTGACAGCGGCATGGTCGAGCAGCTCTGCGAACCGCAGTGGAAATCGCCGTTCCCGCGATTCGAGACGACCGAACGGCCGGACCGCGCGGCGATGGAGATTCTGGACGGAAGAATCCTGCTTTTATGTGATAATTCCCCGGTCGGGATTCTCTTCCCGGCATCATTTGACAGCTTTTTAAAGGTCAGTGAGGACCGGTATCATCATTTTCTGATCGTCTCATTTGAGCGGCTGCTGCGGTATGCGGCGGTCTTTCTCACCCTGTGGATTTCGGGCGGATACCTGGCTGTCACGGGCTTTCACACACAGGTGCTTCCGACCAAACTCCTGCTGGCGTTCGCCGAAGCGCGGAAAGGCGTTCCGTTCCCCGGCATTCTGGAAATTCTTCTGATGGAATTTGCTTTTGAACTGATCCGCGAGGCCGGTGTGCGCATGCCGGGGCCGCTTGGCGGGACGATCGGAATTGTGGGCGGGCTGATCATCGGAGATGCAGCGGTTTCCGCCAATCTGGTGAGCCCGATGACCGTCGTTGTGGTTGCGGTTTCGGCGCTCTGTTCGCTGGCGATTCCGAACGAAGAGTTCGGTGCGCCGTTCCGGCTGCTGAAATTCGGCTTCATTTTGCTCGGCGGATGGCTCGGCATTTTCGGCATGGCGCTCGGCACGTTTCTTCTCGCAGGTCATCTCGCCGGCTTATGAGTTTTGGTATTCCCTATCTGATGCCGTTTGTCGGGAAAGGACTTGCGGGCTACCATGCGCCGAAGGATTCCGTATGGCGGCCCCCGCTGCATCAGATGCGGGAGCGGCCGGTCTTTACAAAGCGCGATCAGAGAGTGCGGCTGCGGAAAAACAGAAAAGCTGCGGAGCCGGAAGAAAAACAGGAAAGGGGAGAGTGACGCATGTTTTCGGAAAATGACAGAATTTCACAGCGCCAGATGGAACGCCAGATCGTGCTCGTTCTGCTCTGCCCGGCGTTCTGGCAGCTCGCGGCGTACGGCGCATCGGACGGCCTGCCCGGTATGGCAGGGATTTTCGTTGGATATGGGCTGCTGGCGGTGTGGTGCATTTATCTCGTGCGCCTTGGCGGGCTTTACTGCCGCCTGGAAAGCGTGATGGGAAAGGCTGGGAAACTCCTTCTGGCAGTGATGTATCTGTGTTATCTGCTTTTCCTCGGCGGAACACTGCTTCGCAGAATGGCGGAGCTTGCCGCCGCGTATCTGACAGCGGGTGTACCGCAGGAGCTCTGCGGACTGTTTCTGCTCGCGGCGGCCGGGTTTGGTGTCGGCAGTGAAGTACAGAAAAGAGGACGGCTGGCGGAAGCACTCTATCCGTGGATTGTGGGCGGGATTTTGATTCTGCTTCTGCTGACGGTTCCGCAGATGCATTTTTCCTCGTTTGAGGATGCCTGGGAGACAGCAAAGTCTGTTGAAATTGTGGATAACGGAATACTTTTGGGTGGAATGTGTGGAGAACACTGGAAAATGGAACACCGATTGCGCTGCTGCCGTTTTTACTGGGGCATGTGCAGAAAGAGCACAGGAGTGTCATTCTTCCGGTGACGCAGAGTATCTGGAAAACGGGGCTTCTTGTAATTGCAGGAAGCATGGCGCTGCTCGGCGTTTTCGGCCGGCGCGGCACGGCTGCGGCGCAGGACCCGCTCTTACTGTTAATGCAGGAACGAGCCTGCCGGGTGGATTTCTGGAGCGGTTTGATATTCTGTGGATGGCATTTCTTTTGATGGGACTGCTGTTCACACTGGGAAGTCTGCTGTTTTACGTATCGCTGATCGGAGAGAAGACGGGACTGTGGAAACCGCAGAATCTCTATGTACGGATCGGTACAGTGCTTTTTATATGGCTGCTGTCATGCGCGGAAAGCGGCTGGTCGGTCCGATACGGTTACTTTCCGTTTTTCCTTGCCATCACGGTGCTGCTCGGTCTGCCAGAAGCATATGAAAAACTGCGGCTGTGGTGTCTGGCGCTGGGCAGTATGATTTCCTGTATCCTGCGGGCAGTAGAC
>ENA-OQCS01001871-OQCS01001871.1-human-gut-metagenome-genome-assembly--contig:-NODE-1871-length-10085-cov-1.628038_pt1 | contig 10085 bp, 17 predicted proteins | sample MGYA00242757_ERZ504575 | MGnify/ENA primary metagenome ERZ504575 (study PRJEB26092, sample SAMD00036297) | human gut metagenome | host: Homo sapiens | study: EMG produced TPA metagenomics assembly of... | reverse complement strand
CACAATTGAATTTTGGCGGCGTTACAGAAACTGTAGTTATCCGCGATGAATTTCCTTTGGAAAAAGCACGTGAAGTATTGAAAGATGAAACAATCGCTGTGATCGGGTATGGTGTACAGGGACCGGGGCAGTCTTTGAATCTCCGGGACAATGGTTTCAATGTAATCGTTGGTCAGCGTCCGGGAAAAACATATGAAAAAGCAGTTGCTGACGGATGGGTTCCGGGTGAAACTCTGTTTGGTATTGAAGAGGCTTGTCAGAAAGCGACTATCGTAATGTGTCTGTTATCTGATGCAGCTGTTATGTCTGTATGGCCGACTATCAAACCTTACTTGACCCAAGGCAAGGCACTTTATTTCTCTCATGGCTTTGCCATTACTTGGAGTGACCGTACAGGGGTAGTTCCTCCTACTGATATTGATGTGATCATGGTAGCTCCTAAAGGTTCGGGTACTTCACTGCGTACCATGTTCTTGGAAGGTCGTGGCTTGAACTCTTCATACGCTATCTATCAGGATGTAACCGGTAAGGCTTATGAACGTACTATTGCATTGGGTATTGGTATCGGTTCAGGCTATTTATTCGAAACGACTTTCCAGCGTGAAGCAACTTCTGACCTGACAGGTGAACGCGGTTCTTTAATGGGGGCTATCCAAGGATTGTTGTTGGCTCAGTATGAAGTATTGCGTGAAAACGGACATAGTCCTTCTGAAGCATTTAATGAAACTGTAGAAGAATTAACCCAGTCATTGATGCCTTTGTTTGCTAAGAATGGTATGGACTGGATGTATGCTAACTGCTCTACTACTGCTCAGCGCGGTGCATTGGATTGGATGACTCCGTTTCATGATGCTATCAAACCTGTAGTTGAAAAGTTATATCACAGTGTGAAGACTGGCAACGAGGCTCAGATTTCTATCGATTCTAACTCTAAACCCGATTATCGTGAAAAATTGGAAGAAGAATTGAAGGCATTGCGTGAAAGCGAAATGTGGCAGACTGCTGTAACCGTACGTAAACTTCGTCCTGAAAATAATTAATAGTTAGTATTTAATGTAGAAAGCGGGGATGCGATGAGGTATCTCCGCTTTCTTTTATATATATTAATGTTAGTGGTGTTGTTTATATCATGTGTAGTCGCTAATTTTGTGAAAACTTGACTTAGGCATGAATAATAGATTATCACTTTTATTAATAGGGTGCATATTTCCCTTTCTATCTTTTTATGCACAAAAGAACATGAATCTCCCGCCATATTATCCTACAGTAAAAGGTATTACGGATTATGCTGTGTGGCAGCTCGTATATCCGGATTCTTTATTAAGGGCCAATATTGCAGGTGAAGCTGTGTGTACGCTCCGCATTGATAGTTTGGGGACTGTCCGTTGTAAATATATTGAAGCCACTCACCCCTTGTTTGCTAAGGCGGCCGAAGATGTGATTGAGGGTATGCGTGAATGGCAGCCTGCAAAGAAAGCGGGTAGAGATATAGATACTACTATCGTCTTTCATATTCCTTTTAATCCTGATGTTTACAGTGACCGCATTTGGCGGCAGCAGCAAGTTCTGGAATCTTGCAGAGGACAACTTGTCGATTCCATGCCTGTCTTTCCTGATGATATTCGTAGTCTTGTTATGGGAAATATGAGTTGGCCTGACGATAAAGTGGATAAAGCCGTCGCTATTTGCCGTTTTACGGTAAATGAAAAAGGAGAAATTGTGGATATCCGTGTGATAAAAGGTACTCATCCGGCTTTTGATAAAGAGTCCATACGTATTCTTTCTAATTTTCCCCGGTTGATTCCTGCTATGAAAACAGAAAATCTGTGCCATATGATTATTTTTTAACTATGCGTTTTTGGAAAGAGGATCTGGAGCATTATTTATTATATAGGGAATGCGCACAGGAAGATTTGGAAAAGACCACTTGGGAGCCTTATAGATACTCTTCTTATCCCGGTGGTACTGTTGCTTTGACGCAATTTATAAATTCTCATCTGAAAATAACTCCCGAAATGAAAGCTACGGGAAAGCAGGGACGGGTGATTTATAGTTTCAATGTGGATATAGATGGTTCAATGAAAGATTTTCGGCTGGTGAGAGGACTTGATCCATTAATGGATGCCGAAGCATTGCGGGTACTTCAATTAGTGAATGAAAAATGGAGTACGGGGTATTATTTCAATTCAAAGAAATGGTATCGGGAGTTTTATGTGAATCAATTCACCATTCCAATTATTTTTAGTTGGTAGTGGTGGCAGAGGGCAGATACGCGGACTGCCCTCTGCGAAAATGATAGCATTATTAAAAGTGGATGAAATTTATTAGGTAGGATTCATGCTGTTTCATAATAGCGGGATGATTGTGATATAAATACCTGTAATAATTGCTGAAGTAATAACTCCCGATATATTGGCTCCTAGTGCATCTCCTAGGATAAATGAATCAGGATTGTCTTTACTGACAATCTTTTGTGCCACTTGGCAGTAGTTGGTACGCAGCTTACAGCAGCAATGCCAATGACTGGATTATAATTTCCTTTCTCGATATAGTACATGATATATCCGCCTAAAATACCTCCGATACCTGATAGTAACAATGCCAACATACCTAGTATCAGCAATTTTAAGATTTAGGATCTAGTAGCAGATGAGCGTCGCAAAGCACTCCTAATAATAATCCCAGCATAAAAGTAGAACCGTAAAGCCAATGGACCGCTGACAAAATCATAAATATGTTTCATCCCTGATTCACGTACAGCCACTCCTAGAAATAGAGAGAAAAACAGGGGAGAGGCCACTGGAAAAAGGAAGCAGAGTACAGCGCAGAGTACCGCTGCGAAAGCAAGCTTTACCTTGGCATCGTAATTCTTCGGCGCTTTCTTTACGGTCATTTTGATGGAACGGAACGTTTGGGAATCAGTAATTTAACCAAATAGGGATAACCGCCGTAAGTCAATCCTAAATAGAGATAAGCTACCACGGTAATCGGTACAAACAAATGCTTGGCTAATGCCAATGAAGTGAACAGTACCATCGGACCATCTGCACCTCCTACCATGCTACAGAAGCACTCTCTTGTGCCGATAAGCCAAGTGCATTGGCAATTGGCAATGTGAGAAAGGTTCCTAGTTCTCCGCAAAGTGCCAGAAACAAACTAGCAAAAGGTTTTTGTAGCAGGAAACCTACATCTAGCAAGGTTCCGATTCCCATGAAGACGAAACAAGCGATGAGTCCATTACTGAATGTGAGGGTGTAAACCGGTTGCAGAAAATCTATTTGCATGGTATTCATCAATTCGTCTGTATCCGAGAGCATGGGATCAAGAAAAAGATTGCCTAGATTTCCATCCGGCATGATTAATGTTCCACAATTGATGGCTATCATACCGAGTCCCATTGGAATCATGACCATGGGTTCCAATATTCCTTTCCAACCTAGATAAATGAGTAGAAATCCCAAAAGAATTAAAAAACGCGCGCACAGGCAAGGAACCAACCGCTTTCTATCATTGTACCAATGCCTTGGAAAAGTATTCCAAAATCTATATTTTCCATATCTAATTGTTGATTTTCAGGTTATTTATTCATTGAAAGATTCTTTTTCACATGAGTGCTTTTTTGTTGCTGATTATGCATTTCCTCCCGTTTCTTAAGGTAGATCATCTTTGTGTCCGGATAGTAATAATCTATCAGATTTAATTGGGATGCTCCATGACTGACACCATGGTAGTAACCACCTTCCTGTTTTCCTCTCAGATCGCTGTTCATTCCTCGGTTCCAGTTTTCACGGCTGTCTCCTAGAGCTTCCATCTCTTCTGGAGAATTATTCCATACTAATTGGATAAAACGGGCACGTGCTTTTTTGATTTTTCTTAAACGTTGAAGTTCCAATAGGTGGGAGCTATAGAAATCCATAGAATCTGCTGCCAGCGCTATTCCTTTAATAATAGCAGCGACAAAAAACCGATGAGGAAAGTAAGCCCCATCATGGCCAATGTGGATAAAAATAAGTGTAGCATTATAATATAAATGTGATTTAGTAGGTAAAATAGTATTAAATTCCGAGTTATAGTGATATTCACATCGTAGTGTCACACATATATGTATACACGCCGATAGAATAATTTCAATCCGGAATGATAATGATCAAGAATAAGTAAGAGGAAATAGCTGCTAAATCAAAATATGTCCTAATGTGTAAATGAAGTATTTACACGAGGATTTTACATAATTAATGCTAGGATATAGGCTATTAAATTTTTTGTTCAGGTAGAAGAATACGGTAATGGCAAAGTACTTTGATTGTAGATATGGGTTTTGATGTTTTGGTAAACATCGGAGTACGTAAAGTGAAACATAAAAAGATTTACTTCGGATAGTTTCACATTAGGAGCGTCATATCGTTTTTCTGTAGATAATTGGCGATAGGAATTCGTATCATCGAAAGCATGGATATAGAAGATATGACTTCTGGCGGGCATTCGCGGATAATTCCTCCTTTATTTGTACTATTAAAGCTACATAACAAAAGGATACACGTACATATAGCAATAAAATACTTCATAATTACTATTGCAAACATAATGATAAAAATGGGAATACGGAACGTAAACGAATAGATTTTATAAATTATTTCATCTTTAATTTTTGCGAAAATAGGAATAAGACAAAACAGGCTGTATCGACGAATTTTCGATACAGCCTGTTTTGTCTTATTGATAACTTTCTGATATTAGAAATATAAGTAACGGTCGTCTTTTACATCAGCTTTCTTATACAGGTCATTGATGAAACTGCTAGCATAACGCCCTGCCATATTGGACAAGTTGTTTTCTTCATTCTTGGCATCAAATTCTTCTGCACTCTTTTCTTTGTTGTAAACCTGAATCATGTAAACACCTGCATTACCTTTGATAGGACCAGTTAACTTATTTATTTCAGCTTTACTTGCATAAGCACCTAAAGCTGGTTCGCTGGCGCGAGTTACTGAAACATATGCCGGAGCAGAGAAGTGATATGTTTTACAGAATCGCTAACTGCATTTGCCATATTTTTCACTTGGGCAATGCTGTTTGCGCCTTTCATTTCAGCTATCAGTTTTTCAGCTTTTTATCTTTGATGATTTCTGCTTTCAGCATGTCGGCAACAAGATTAATATTACGATATCCGGCAGGATTAATCTTTTCAAGAGCAACTACCATCAAGTGATCGTTTTCACCACATTCATACAATGGGGACACTTCACCTTCCTTGGCTGCAAAATCCATTTCAACGCTTCACGAGTTCCTTTTACACCACCCACACGGTGTTCTGCGCTACGGAAATCAGCACGTTCTAACAAGCGATATCCGCTTTCTTCTGCATTGGCAATAATTTTATCCATTGTAGTGTTCTGTGCTACGAATTGACTGAAATCATTGTATGCTTTGTTGTATGTTTCTTTGCTGAATTCAACCGGACGTTTAATCACTGCAACTTTATATTTATCTTTCATGGCTTTTTTATCCAACACTTGAAGAATAACGTTAGCTTGTCCGATCTGAAGATTGCTTAATTCTTTAACATTAGAATTAATCAATGTGTTGATGTATTTAGCATTGTCAGCATCTAATGCAGCACCTTCATAGTTGCGTGCAGTCAACCAGGTTGCTTCACCTGTCTGACCATATTTTTTGCGATATCAGCAAGTCAGCTCCATCTTTCAGTGCATTGAAATACTATCGGCTAAGTTGCGGTTTTAGCAGCATCTTCAGCATATACCTGAATTTGACGATATTGGATTGAATCGGGAGCAGTCTGCTTGGCAATAATTTTAAAAGCATTATATGAATCATCTGCCTGATTATAGTAAGGACCATATACTTCGTTGATAGTTACAGAGTCCAAACGAGCAACTACATCATTAGGATATACAGTCTTGTTGATTGCAATTTCAGAAAAAGGAACTACAGAACCGGTGGAACGGATGAATGTGTTCATGTCTGCAGCAGTACCTAGCTGGGTAGCGTATTCGGTTACTTCGTTTAATACCTCTTTGCGTCTTCGTCAGATGGAGTAACCAATACATCAATATATTTGATGTTACGAGTTTCAACTGGCTGTTCAAAAGAACCTTTTTTTCTTGTTATACAGATCTTTGATTTCACTATTTGAAACTGTAATAGTTGAATCGCTGATAGAAGAATAGGGAATTGCAGCTAATAAAACGTCTGATTGTTCAGTACGTGATATAAAAGCATCTTCAGCTGCAACCGGATTTGAAATCAATGATTTTGCAATCAGGTTCTGATATTTTTCAGCTAAGTGGATTGTATCAAAGTCTTTTCAATAAAATTCCAAAAAGCTCCCATCTTTTGATAGTATTCTACATATTGTGCAGGCATTTTGCTTGCGTCCAGATGAGCGTAATCCACTAGGAATTTTTTCAGCATATCTTTGTCGAAAGCACCGGTTTGCGGATTGCGGAACGGGGTTTGCATCAACAATGGGTTAGTACCTTCCTCGATGATTGCTTGAACTTCAGCTTTGCTGACGGTCAACCCCAATTTTGCAGCTTCCGCTGCGATTAATTGGTTATTTACGTAAGATTGCCATACTTGGTCTTTCACTTGAGTCAGTTGGTCGTCATTTAATGCAGAAACACCCTGTGTCAATTTTATGACTTCTGTGTATTCATCTACCATTTTTGATACTCTTGTGCTGTAAGTGTTTTTCCATTTACTTCACCTACGTCTTGTTTACCCTGATGTGGTTGGAGAACCTTCCATGCGTCTCCGGCAATGAATGCGAAGAGGGCAAGTCCGATTACAACGACCAACAGAGGCCTTTACTTCTGATTGTTTGTAATGTTGCCATTTAATTTTACTATTTTTGTTTATTGTTTTTTTATACTTCATAGATTTAGCGCACGAAGATACAAAAAATGCAGCTTACAAGCTATTTTATTGTGAAAAAAATCTGTTATTCGATTACTTTCAACTTTACTAATTCAATTCTTGTTGCTGTTACTTTAATTATTTTGAAATGGAATTTATCGAAAATGATCTCTTCATGTATTTTGGGGAAACTTTGGTATTGGTGCAGGATGAGTCCACCGATAGTTTGGTAATCATCATTTTCCGGTAGGTCAAGTGAGAACAATTCATTGGCTTTTTCTATTTCCAGACGTCCGGAAAGGATGTATTCATTGTCACCGACGGATTTGGCAATGTAAGAAGTTGTATCATGCTCATCTTCTATTTCGCCGAAAATTTCCTCCACTAAATCTTCTAGCGCCACGATGCCGGATGTACCTCCGAATTCATCGACTACTACAGCTAAGGATTTCTTTTGTTGCATAAATAATTTCATCAGCTTATGCGCTCCCATCGTTTCAGGAGCAATAGGCAATTGGCGGACACTCTTAGTCCAGTCTGTCTGTTCACGAAACATTTCAGAGGAATGTATATAACCTATAATATTGTCAATGTTTTCTTTATAGACAATAATTTTACTTATTCCGCTTTCAATGAAGCGGGCTTTTAATTCTTCTATGGGAGTTCCATATTCGATAGCAACAATTTCGGTTCTAGGTACCATACAATCCTTAATTCTAATATTCGAAAAATCTAGTGCATTTTGGAATATCTTGACTTCGGTGTCTATGTCTTGTTCATTTTGAACATCTTGTATACTGCTTTGAATAAAGTAATCTAGGTCGACTTTAGTAAAAGCTTTTTCATTAGCTTCTTTATTTGTTTTAATGCCTACAATGTAAAGTAATATATTGGATATTCCCGAAGCAAACTTGCTGATGATAGAGCAAGACATAGCAAATGTAAGTGGGAACTGCAAAAATATTCAGAGTGAAATTGGGATTAATCTTAAATAAGGTTTTAGGCAGGAACTCTCCTGTGACCAAGATGATTAATGTGGAAATAATTGTTTGGATCAGTACTAATAAAAAGTGGTTGTCTATCAATCCTGCCAGCAAGTTTTGTTCAATGACTTGTGCCATCAATATACCGTAAATGACCAAAGCGATGTTGTTCCCTACCAACATGGTAGAGATAAAATTGTTCGGATTATGAAAGAAGATGGAAAGTATACGTGAATTTATGCTTTGGCTGTTACGATCCATTTCAAAACGTAATTTATTGGATGAAACAAAGGCTATTTCCATGCCGGAGAAAAAAGCGGAAAAAGCCATTGTGATAAGAATTTGTATAATAATACCCATAATAGTGAGTGAATTAGCGTATCGAATCAGTTCTGGTGCTATTTGCAACAGCTTTTGTACTGTCTGCTGGTGCTGTATCTTCTACAGTGAAAATACCTGTGTTATTATAAATTTGATATTCTGTCATTTGCTGGTTAGATTCAAATCCATAACCGGTAATGATTTTATCTTCTTGTTCAATGCGGATAAATTTGTCAGAATAGACCTTTCCTGCTTTTCATCCCAAAAGAGCAGGTCTGTGTCAAATTTGTCGCCTCTTTGGCTGCGGATATGCACATTGCTTCTCAATTCCCAAAGTTTCTTTTTCTCGTAGTAATAGGCTGTATCGGCTTTTATGCTGGCATCAATATGGAATAGGGAATCAAACTTTTCCAGATAAACTCCTTTTTCAAAAGCCCAATAAGGAGGGTTCTTTTTATCATAAATTTCCCATTCTTCTGTGATAATTTTGTAGCGGGTAATACCGGAATCGGATATAAGGGTAGTAACCCCCAATGTTTTCATGCTAGGCAATGAATCTCTTTCTGTAATAGCTTCCGCCAGATTTTTTTCGCCTCCTGAGCATGCTGGGAATAAAAACAAACATAACAGTTGCCCAAATGGCAACTGTTATGTTTAGAAATATAAAGTGTGATTCTTGTTTTTTTTCAGACGACATAATTATCTGATAGTTGTTGTTTCACCAATCCATCCACCGATTGTAACAGAGTCACCTTTCTTCAAGCTGAGGAAGAACAAGTCTGCGTCTTTAGGAGTATGGGCTGCATAAGTACCAATTAGTTTATTTGCTTCTTCAGCAACACTAGGATCTACACTTTTTGCTTTCTGTAATTTGTCGATAACAGCAAAATAAGTACACTTGTTCAATGCGGCTTCATCACTCCAGTTAGGGCTTGATGCATACATATTAGCAATTAAAATGTAAGGCTTACCATTGTTTCCATCCAATGAGATTGACTTCAGTGCATATTGTTTTGCCTTGCTCAACTGTTTTTTGCTGAATAAAATAGCAGCGGTTTTGTATGCATAGTCGGCTTTCTTTAATGGGTCTTGTTCTAAGTTGATAGCCTGATCAAAATAGTCGATACATTTGTCCATATCACCTTTCCTTGTAATACATGTATCCGCAACCTACAGCAGTTTCGGCAGTCGGTTCGATGGCATGTGCGGCTTCAGATGCAGCAAAGTAAGCTTCCTGTTCTGTACAGTTTAGCATCTGCATTACAGAAATAACTTGCTTCAGATAATCCAAATTAGTTTTGTTTTGTTCAACTTTCGGAGCATAGATAGCTTGTAGGTTGTCGCAAGTCGCTACACCACTGTTAATGAAAAATGCATCGATATTGTCTTTTTGCCACTTTCAATAATTTTTTGTCATTTTCCTTTGTAGCGGCTTTCAAAGCTCCATCAGCAACTCCTGATGCAAATAAATAATCTTGAATGAATTGTTCTTTGTATGATTCATCACTTTTCATTTTACGGGCAGCTGCATCCATGAACTCTTGTAATACAAAGTAGTCAGAGTTTTCTTTTTCAAGTTCAATGGCTTCTTTGAACATGTTATATGCTTCATTCATGTCTTGGCCACCCATTGTGAAGTAGTCATGGGCCTTCATACCGATGATTGAGCCTTTTGTAGCATCTCTTTTAACCAACTTGTTCAAATCGTCCAGATATTGGATGCGTTGGTCGTGAACTTCATCAGTTCGTTAAAGTATTGTTTTTGTTTAGCTGCATCTTTTTCACCGGCTATTAAGGCACGAAGAATTTTTGCACCATTAGTATAAGTGCTTACTTGAGCTTTGGGGCTTCTGTAAATACACTCATCCAAGGAGTGTAAGCATCCTTGAAATTGTTAGTCTTAAC
>ENA-OQCS01001868-OQCS01001868.1-human-gut-metagenome-genome-assembly--contig:-NODE-1868-length-10097-cov-1.807322_pt1 | contig 10097 bp, 20 predicted proteins | sample MGYA00242757_ERZ504575 | MGnify/ENA primary metagenome ERZ504575 (study PRJEB26092, sample SAMD00036297) | human gut metagenome | host: Homo sapiens | study: EMG produced TPA metagenomics assembly of... | reverse complement strand
TGCTTGCGGATATCCGGGAAATCTTCGATCGGACGCAGCAGATCGAAGGCGTCCATACAGTGAATATTTATGAAAATGTGACGCCGAGACCGAACCGGCATGACCTGATGATCGAGATGGAGATGGATCCGGAGCGCTGCCTGTATACGATGATTCCGCGGCTCATCAGGAATGGAAGGCAAAATACGGGGACGCTATTCAGTCCAAGACTATCTTTGATTATGAATAAAATTTGTAACCTTACTAAGAGGAGTCAGTTATGGAAGAATTTGATATCAGAGAAGCTACGCCGAAAGATGCGGAGAAGATCATCGCATATTTAGCACAGGTAGGTGGAGAGACAGATTATCTGTCCTTTGGAAAAGAAGGGCTTCCTATTTCGATAGAAGAGGAAGAGAAATTTATACAGAATATAAATAAGGAGGAACATTCCGTTCTCTATGTAGTATGGAAAAATGGAGAGATCATCGGAGATGCCAGCCTAAGTGGATTCTCCAGAAGGATGAGCCACCGCGCCGAATTCGGAATCTCTGTGGTCAAGTCGGAATGGGGGCAGGGAATTGGTAGTGCGCTGTTACAGAAATGCATTATGTATGCTAAAGAACATGCGATAGAACTGATCAATCTGGAAGTCCGAAGCGATAATATACGCGCTATTCATGTCTATGAGAAATATGGCTTCCGGAAAATAGGGACCTCACCGGCGTATTATAAGATGGACGGAACATATTATGATTTTGATCTGATGGTATTAGACCTGAGAAGGCAAAGACAGTAGCTATCGATATCGCCGCGGTAATCATGCGAAGGCCATCGAAGGGGCAGGCGGCAATATCGGAGCAGAACTCGGCATGATTGTGGTACAGATGAATTAACAAAGAAACCCAGAGGACAGCAAAGAAACCTAGAAAACATAAAGAAACACAAAGGAGCCATAACACCATGGAAATATTTGACATCGTAGATGAAAAAGGCATTCCAACAGGGGAGACCATAGAACGCACACAGCGCATGAAAAAGGTGTCCGCCACAGAACCGCCCATATTTGGATCGTGAGGGAACAGGACGGAAAAGCCCAGCTGTTATTACAGAAGCGTTCCGCAGAGAAAGACAGTTTTCCGGGGCGGTTCGATACCTCTTCTGCCGGGCATATTCAGGCGGGGGACGAGCCGGAAGAGTCCGCAATCCGGGAACTTCACGAAGAACTGGGAATCCGGGCAGCAAAGGAGGATCTTACATTCGCCGGATGTTTTGATATTCAATACGAAAAAGAATTCTATGGAAAAATGTTCCGGGACAATGAAGTGGCATTCGTCTACATGTACACCAAGCCTGTAGATGCTAAAAAGCTTACCCTGCAAAAAGAGGAAGTGGAGAGTGTGGAGTGGTTCGATATGGAGGAACTGGACACCGCATTGCAGCCGCCCAGAGACCAAAGGTTCTGCGTCCCTATGGAGGGCTTCCAGATTGCAAAACAATGGTGGAGAGCAGAAGATAATTAAACTGTCTCTACAGGTCTGACTGGCAGACAGAATTGCAGCACATGCGAGAGATGATTTCGACGCCGGAGGTTTTGGTGTATTACGATGCCATACAGCAGGCAACGGAAGAATTCAGACAGGCAGAGTAAAAAAAAGAGCTGCCCTCATAATGAGGACAACTCTTTTATTTTAATAAGATTTTCACCAGATGAAATTACTTCACAGTTACGGAAGTGATGTGAGGGTTCACACCTTCGTACCAGTACAGGAAGCCTTCCATATCAACAGTGTCACCGATCTTTAAGTTCTTTACAGCATTGTAAACATCGGTGGTGTTGTCGCACAGATAAGACTCAACGGTGAAGGTATAGGTCTGACCATTCAGAGATACGTTGAAGTACAGGTCGTTACCGTCTTCGCCGGAACCGTCCCAGTTGTACAGGAAAGCAACGTCGTTGCCGTCAGCATCCTGACCAGCAGCTTCTACGGTCATGCCCTTGAAAGCTACGAACTGGTTCTGGTAGTTGATCAGATCATCGGTACCTAACAGATCAGTCACATCGGTAACGGGAGCGATGTAGCTGCCCTCTTCGATCTCGAAGGTAGCACCTTCAGCGATCTCAACTTCACCGGACCACTCGGTCTTATAACCGGTTACTTTGATCTTGGTACCGGGTACCAGCTTTGCATAATCCTCTTCGGAACATACGGCATTATAAATGAAGTAAGCGCCGTCCTGATCCTGGGTGTACAGGGTAGCCTTGTCTTCCCACCAGGACTGTTTTGCCTGAACATAAGCCTCGATCACAACTTCGGAATCGAGATCAGCAGCCATGTACTCTTCATAGGTCATAACACCTCGGACTTCTCATCAGCAACAGCCTCAGTAGCCTCGGTAGCAGCTTCGGTAGTAGCAACTTCGGTAGCAGCCTCAGTGGTGGCAGCAGCGGTAGATTCAGTAGCAACGTCTGCGTTGCTGTTTCCACATGCAGCGAGAGACAGAACCAAAGCCATAGCCATGGTTAATGCAAGTGTCTTCTTTTTCATAATAATCCTCCATTCCTGCGCTTTGTGGCGCATATGGGTCTGTGCAGATACACAGACATCTCCTCAATTTATCCGGTGCGCTCAGACACCGAACAGTTCCATTATACCTGAAACACAAGATAAATCAAGGCTTTTTGCAAAAAGAGCCCCATCCGCAGGAGAAATACCATCAGAAGCTATCTTACGAATGGGGCTGAAAAATTACTTTTTTCTGTTTTTTAAATATTCTCGCCCTACATACACGAGAATCAGAATCCAGGTGACTGCAAGTGTGCTTAACAGGATCACGGAAGTCCGGGGCATGGCACCCAGTTCCTTTTTGCCGAAGGAGGCGTCACTTCCCTGGCCGAGACGGTACAGGCTCTCCACATCACTGTAAAGCTTTTGCATGTAGCATCATCCACAGTCTCTTTTCTGCGGGTGGACTTCACCACGTTTTCAATCAACTGTCCGGAAGCATCACGTAAGGATGCGGAACCGTTAAATACCGGTGTGACAAAAGTATTGTCCACATGATCCAAAAGTAGTTTGGAAGCTTCCATCTTCACTGCATAATGTGTACCTTTATCCGCACCGCATTCGGACAGATACTCCTGATACTCTGCGGAATTCTGTGCCTTAGAGGTTACAGGTACATAACCTTCTGTCTCGGAATAAGCGATCTGCACATCGTTGGTGAGCAGATACTGGGCAAACAGCCAGGATGCCAGTACTTCCTGAGAGTCCGATTTATTGAAAACGCAGACGGAAGGACCCTGAGAGATCATTTCGGGATGCTCCGGGTCAAACTGGGGAATCATCCGCACGGCGGTCTCAAACTGCACCAGAGAATCCTGCTGATATCCGACAGCGGAGCGTCCGTACCCATCCAGGTGGCTCCGGCAGTGGAATCAATGGCGAAAATACATTGCCCGGCATTCAGGAAGTTCGCAGGATAACCGGAGATCTTGAAGGTGGAAAAGGCACCGCTCTTTACATGTCCGGCAATACCATACAGGAGATCCGTGGTGGTATCGTTGAAAAGTTCAATGCTGCCGTCAGCCGTGGAATATCCTGCGTTCTTTTGCTTTAACATCTGGATCATCATGTTGTCGGTGGACTTGTAGATAAACGGGATCAGTACATTCTGTCCGTTGGCTACATAGGTGCCGTCCGCATTTTTGGCGGTGGCAGCCTCGGAGACTTCCCAGATGAAATCCCAGGTCAGTACATCCGGCAGAGTATATCCAAGATTTTCCACGTAGGTCTTATTCACGTAACAGGCCTCGGTGGAACGCATGTAGGGTACGGCATAGTAATGACCGTCGATGGAGCATTCATTCAGAAACTGGGGAATGACTTCTTCTCTGGCAGGACCGTCATAGGCAAGCTCCGTGCCGCCCAGACCGTATTTCTCATCGGCAAACAGGTCATCCAGAGGAACTACGGTATTCTGTCCGGTGAGGTAGGTGGCAATGTGATCCGGTAGGTGATGCAGACATTGGGTGTCGTATTGGTGGAAATATTGGTAATGACATCGTTGTAAATTTTGCCGTAATCCGTGTATAGATTCAGGTTCACCGTGATATTGGGATACAGGGCTTCAAATCCGCAATGGCTTTTTTATAGATTTCCGTCTGGGTCTTGTTGGTATCGTTTTTCGCCCAGAAAGTGATCTCATAGTTCCTGGAAGTATCGAATTCCTCCGGAACGGTGAATTCCGGCAGCCCCTTGGAACCATGGCAGCCGGTCAGAGACAGGGACAGCCCGCCCAGCACATAAGAGTGCCAGCTTTTTGCTAAATCGACTCATCCTTTGGTACCTCCTCTGGCAACGCTGCCATGACTTTTTACGGAATACGAGGAACAACACCACCAGAGGAACGGAGATCACGACCACCGCAGCATCATGGCAGGGATGTTCTCTCTGCCGAAACCATTCTCGCGGATCTCCTGGATACCGTTGGACACCAGATAGTAATCCGGATTATCGGTGATCAGTCTGGGCCACACATAGGAGTTCCAGCATTCAATAACCTTCAGGATCACGATGGTGATCAGCGTGGGCTTGCAGATGGGCACCATGACCTTGCGAAGATATCGCAGATCAGAAGTACCGTCCACCTTGGCGGCATAATACAGCTCGTCCGGAATCTGTGCGAAATTCTCTCGCAGCAGATAGATATAAAATACGCTGGTCACGGAAGGCAGGATCAGGCCTGTGAAGGTATTACGCAGATCCAGGTTCGTGATAGTGGTGAAATTCGTAATGACCACCAGCTCGTTCGGAATCATCATCAGGGATAAAAATAACGTAAAGATCAGATCTTTTCCGGCAAAGTTCAATCTTGCAAACGCGAAGGCCGCCAGAGTGATGACCACCAGCATAATGGCAGTGGTGACCACAGTGAAAAACAAAGTGTTCCACAGGTATCTTCCCAGAGAAACAGTGGTAAAAGCGTCCACGTAGTTCTGCAGAGTGGGAGACAGGGTGAAAAATTTCGGAATATATTCCGCATTATAGGAGCCGTAGCTTTTACGGAGGTCAGTACCATCCAGTAAAAGGGGAACAGTACGATCAGCGCCCACAGACACAGAAAAAAGTAGACGATCCCATTGTGGATATTGCCGCGGATCCGGGTGCGTTTCTCGATTCTTTCATAATCAGATGTAACATCAGACATCACAAAGACCTCCTTTCCTATACATAGTGGACATGCTTTTTGCTGACCAGCAGATTGATGCAGGTGATGGTCAGGACGATGGCAAACAGCAGGATCGCTGCGGCGGAAGCATAGGAAGGATATCCGCCGCTGTCACCGTAGAGCATATCGTAGACGTAACCGACGATGGTATTCATCTCTGCGGCATTTAAGTTCGTGCCGAAGAGCGCCACGGCATCACTGTAGGCTTTGAATGCGCCGATAAAGCCGGTGATGATCAGGTAGAATACCATGGGGGAGATCATGGGCAGTGTGATCTTGGTGAACATCCGGAACCGGGAAGTGCCGTCCACTCTTGCCGCATTGTAATACATGGGTTCACACTGGCGAGAGCACTGGTCAGGATCAGGATCTTAAAGGGCATAACGATCCAGATGGTGTAAAAGCACAGCACGAACATTCGCCCAGTAGGGTCCGTCGATGAAATCCACGGAGCTGCCGCCGAAAAACTGGATCAGTAGATTGATCAGACCGTCGGAGTAAGGAGTTTTTTTTGAAAAGAATCATGAAGACCAGACCGACCGCCAGAGTATTGGTCACATAGGGCAGGAAAAATATGGTCTGGAACAGATCCCGCAGCGGTTTGATGGAGCTTAAGGCGGCGGAGATCAAAAGCGCCAGTCCGGTGGAGACCGGAACGGTGATGATGACCAGAATAAAGGTATTTTTCAATGTCTGTAAAAGTACGGATCGTGGAGCACATAGGAGTAATTGTACATGCCTATGCCGTAAAAAGGTCTGGGATGCAGAATTGTAACCCTCTTCAAAGGAGTACACGAATACGTCGATAAGAGGATAGATCATAAAAGCACCCAGAAACAGGAATGCCGGCAATAGATAGAGCCAGGCTTTCATATTTTGTTTTTCCATAAGAAACCTCAATTCTTTCTGCAGCCCATGAATACCGCCGGACTGCAAAATCGGATAAAATATTAAAAACGGATGCGTTCTTCGGTGTCGGTGCAAAAGAGGAATACTTTTGCGGGCTTTAAGCCGAAATGCACTTTTCCGGTGGGAAGAGATTTCCCTTCGTCCGCATCAATGATGGAACGGATGGTAACGTTCTGGGACTTCTCATGGGTGGAAACAATGCTCACATCCCGGCCCATGACCTCCAGACGTACCAGATCGCAGGAGAGCGGTCCGTCCTCTTTTAAGATGAAGCCTTCCGGCGGATGCCGACATGCACGGGCTGATCCGATACTCCGGGAGTGGACAGGACAGCTTCGGAGCCAATATATAACTGCTCATTTTTTACCTCACCGGAAAATACATTGATGGGAGGTGTGCCGAGGAACTTTGCAACGAACAGATTCACGGGATCATCATATACGTTCTGGGGCTTGCCGATCTGCTGTACGATACCGTCCTTCATCACGACGATCATATCGGAGATGCTCATGGCTTCGTCCTGATCGTGGGTAACGAAGATGGTGGTGATCTGCGTCTCCTGCTGGATCCGGCGGATCTCTTCTCTGGTCTGGAGACGGAGTCTGGCATCCAGATTGGAGAGAGGCTCGTCCAAAAGAAGAACGCGAGGCAGCTTGACTAAGGCTCTGGCGATGGCAACACGCTGCTGCTGACCGCGGAGAGCTCATTGGGTTTGCGCTCTAACAGGTGATCGATCTGTACCAGCTTTGCCGCTTCCAGCACGCGCTTACTCATCTCTTCTTTGGAAAGCTTGTCAGCACCCTTCAGATTCTCCAGGGGGAACTGAATGTTTTTTCCACAGTGAGGTGGGGTAGAGGGCATAGTTCTGGAACACCATGCCGACACCGCGGTTCTCGGGCGGAAGTCCGGTGACATCATCTTCGCCGAAAAAAAATCTTGCCCTCGGTGGGTTTCAGCAGACCGCAGATCAGATTCAGGGCAGTACTTTTGCCACAGCCGGAGGGACCTAAGAGTCCGATCAGCTTGCCGTCGGGGATCTCGAAGTCGAAGTCATTCACGGCAATGACATCCTCGCGGTTCTTCCTGCCGCGGACAGGACCGCGGGCGGGGAATTTCTTGGTCAGATGCTGTAATACGATTTTCATGTGTATATTTCCTTTCTTATAATGATAATGAATTCAAAATAAGTCGAACAGTTCAGTCCGCGCTATTCGCAAAGCCGCGTTATCACGCCTTTGCGCTAAATTCCATAGGAATCTTTCAAATCATTCGATATATGATCCAGGTCGGGATATACGAAGCTTTCGGAGATGCCGAATACCCGCAGGCTTTCTATAAGTATTGTTTCCGCCCGGAGAATAATGATCTTATACAGCATATTTTCATCGCAGATGTCTTCCAGACGTTCCAGAGAGTTATGTACGGTGAAATTGGAGTACTGGGAGTACATACGGAGGTTATTCTCTGTGGAGCTGCAAGCCAGGATCTTGTTCTTCAATTCCGGATTGTGGTGGTTGTGTTTGAAGGCGGGCAGCAGCATTTCCTGTGTGGTGTCTGCATCAATGGGATAGATGCAGTTGCCGAAGCTTCCTTCTCGTTCAACAGCCCCGGTGTCAGTACCCAGACGCAGGCATCGGTGTCCGGAGTCTCCCGGTAAGTCTCCGTGGCGAAAAATACGGCAATCAGGGGAGACTGAGTCCAGTCTAACATTCTCGTGGGCAGACCGTAGTGCTGCATCAGGGAGACCCAGCCGGCGTAATTGTGTTTGTCGGGAGGATTGTCCAGGATCTGTCTCGCCCGGATATAGAAATCATTGGTAATATAGCGTTCGGAGTCTAGTCTTTTCTGGCTTCGTTGGATGGAAGGAATCAGAGTCAGATCCGCGTTCTCTTCCCCGCGGAACCAGAGGCGGACGCCGTGCTTTTGGCGTAACGTACTGACGAACTGCAGGAGTTCATCGATGGTGCTTACTTTTTGTGTTAACATGATAGACCTCGTTCTTATTTCTTATGCTTCCATTTTATGCTCATATCGGGGCATCAAGCTACTTTATTATAGATGGTTTTTCGCAGTTGTACAAGTAGCCATTCTGTGATATGGTAAAAGAAAGAATACGGAAAACGTTTTTATAATAAAAATAAAGCACACAGGAAGGAGTACACTATGGCAAAATGGCTTGATAATGCAATCTTTTATGAAATCTATCCCCAGTCTTTTCTGGATACCAATGGTGACGGTATCGGTGATTTTCAGGGTATCATAGAAAAACTGGATTATATTAAGGAACTGGGATGTAATGCGATCTGGATGAATCCCTGTTTTGCATCCCCCTTCGGAGACGCAGGCTATGATGTGGCGGACTACTATCAGGCAGCTCCCAGATACGGCACCAATGCGGACCTGAAGCGTCTGTTTAACGAAGTACACAAACGGAATATGCATATCCTGTTAGACCTGGTGCCGGGACATACATCTGTGCACATCCCTGGTTTAAGGAGTCCTGTAAGGCAGATCGCAATGAATTTACTGATCGTTATATCTGGACCGACAGCACCTGGGGACAGCTGGAAAACATGGGAAGTCTGTGCGGTATCTCCGAGAGAGAGGCTCAGTGATCGTGAACTTTTTCGCACACCAGCCGGCACTCAATTACGGATTTTATAAAAAGACACAGGACTGGCAGCAGGATCCCGATGATCCAGGCCCTAAGGCAACGCTTGCTGAGATGGAAAATGTCATGCGGTTCTGGATCGGCATGGGCTGTGACGGCTTCCGTGTGGATATGCAGGCTCTCTGGTGAAAAACGATGAGGACGGTAAGGGAAACATTGCTCTGTGGAGAAAGGTAAGAGCGTTCCTGGATGCGGAGTTCCCCGAGGCAGTGCTGGTATCCGAATGGGGAGAACCGGACAAGTCCCTGCAGGGTGGCTTCCATATGGACTTTTTACTTCATTTCGGACCGTCTCATTATAACGATCTGTTCCGCTGCGAGGAGCCTTTCTTCTCAGGAAGGGGTAAGGGTGATGTGGCAGCCTTCGTAGAGAAATACAAGGAAAATTATGAAAAGGCACAGCGTAAGGGTCTGATCTGTATTCCCTCCGGCAACCACGATATGGATCGTCTGGCGAGAAGCATCCATGGGGATGAGTTAAAGGTGGCATTTGCATTTCTTCTGTCCATGCCCGGTGCACCGTTCCTGTATTACGGTGATGAGATCGGCATGCGTTATGTGGAAAATCTGCACTCCGTAGAGGGCGGTTACGGACGTACCGGTTCCCGCTCTCCCATGCAGTGGATCATACCACCAACGCCGGTTTCAGCGCGGCACCGAAGGAAAAGCTTTATGTCAAACAGGACGAAGCCACTGACCGTCCCACGGTGGAGGCGCAGATGGCAGATCCGGATTCCCTATATCATGAGATTCAGAAATTAATTAACATCCGTCAGGCGCACAGCGCCTTGCAGAGCCGCGGAGAGATTGAGTTCGTCTATGCTGAGGCTGATCAGTATCCGTTGGCCTACCTGCGCAGTGACGACAAGGAGAAGATTCTGATCATTATCAATCCGGCGGACAGAGAGGTCAGCTTCGACGGAGACTATGCGGTAAAGGAAACTTTGTATACCTTAGGTGGGGAAGCTGCATTTGCAGGCGGAAAGGTTACTGTGCCCGGGGGCAGCGCCGGATTTTATCTGTTGTAGTTGGTGGAATGTATTTTAAAAGAAGTGGATGATCAGTCTGGCGTAACGGAGTAGCTTTCGAAAAATGATTGCGGCATCTTAAAAAAAAATATGCTATAATGAGCGTAATGCTAGAGTATAAATGAAAAGAGAACCGTATGAATCAGGTAAATTATCAGAAAGAATTAGAGAAAATTTTAAATACCTTACGTACGTCTGAGCATCGATCGATGTACAGCTACGTACGTCTGAGCATCGATCGATGTACAGCTACGTACGTCTGAGCATCATCGATGTACA
>ENA-OQCS01001867-OQCS01001867.1-human-gut-metagenome-genome-assembly--contig:-NODE-1867-length-10102-cov-4.339449_pt1 | contig 10102 bp, 17 predicted proteins | sample MGYA00242757_ERZ504575 | MGnify/ENA primary metagenome ERZ504575 (study PRJEB26092, sample SAMD00036297) | human gut metagenome | host: Homo sapiens | study: EMG produced TPA metagenomics assembly of... | reverse complement strand
AAACAAGTGTGTATTTCAATGGAAGACACATAGAAGAAAAAATAACCGTGAAAAAATTAAAAAAATTAAGAAAAAACTATTGGACAAAATGGTTAGGTAATGCTAACCTTATATATGTAATTAGATGAGACTAACTCATCAAAACGACCTTTATATAGTATAATCATTTATGTAGTATGAATGCGAGATAAAGTGTCATGCCATAGACTTTATCCCGCAGTCATGCATACAACAGCAAGGCAAGGTGGAGAACAGCATGTGCCAAGAACAAGTAGAGAAGGCTTTACAACAAAGTGGTAAGAGAATCACACAACAGAGAAAGATTCTACTAGATGTTATCTTGAATGGAGAATGGGAATGCTGCAAAGAGATCTATTACGAAGCAGTCAAACGAGATTCTTCCATTGGAATGGCAACAGTATACCGCATGATGACAACACTCGAAGAGATCGGAGTCATCGAGAGAAGATGCGTATTTCGAGTAAGAGATGAAGTAGAGCTTTAAAATTAAATTAATCATAAAAAATTAAGAAAAGTATTTGGTTTCAATCAATGAAATCAGATACTTTTTCTGTTATAGTAAAAGAAAAGGGAGAATCGTGGTTATGAAAAAGATACTATATCATATCTTTCTCTTGCTCTGTATTGCAGTATTTTGCATTAGCGCCTATAAGCTGTATGGATATTATAAATCTTATAAAGAAGCGAAAGATACTTATGAAAAGATAAAAAAGACAATGTAAAGAAGACAAATGGAGATAGAACGATTGATTTTGATAAACTTCGGGCAAAGAATCCAGACATTGTTGGCTGGGTTTACGCAAAGGGGACAGGAATTGATTATCCGATCGTTCAAGGTAAAGATAACGAAGAATATCTTCATATGGATTACAATAAGAAAAAAAGCAGTTCAGGGACGATCTTTTTAGATCACGGATGTGATAAGTCGTTTATCTCAGATAATAATATCATTTATGGACACCATATGAAAAATGGAACGATGTTTGCCAAGCTGCTAAAATTCAGAGAAGAATCCTTTCTAAAGAAACATCATGTGATCATTTTATATACTCCAAAGAAGACAATGCATTTGAAAGTAATCAGTGCTTATGCGGTGAAAGCACAGGATCAGATGCCGATCACATTTGCAAATGAAACGCAGAAGAAAGAATATATCACAAAGATTCGGAGAATGAGTGAACCATCGATCAAGCTGGATGATAAGAAGATCGATCGTATTTATACATTTGTGACATGCAGTTATGAAAGAGATGATAATAGGACATATGTACATGCAGTGGAAGAATGACAAGGATGATAGAAAGTGTTAGATCAAGATGAAAAAAATGAAACTGACAAAGAAGAATAAAAAAGAATTAAAGATGATCTGTGGAGTTTTAATCTTTTTTGCAGTGATCTTTATATGGATCGTACAGAATATCGGTCTGCCGATCAAGACACAAGTAGAAAAAGGCCGGATTAAGGTGATCGACATATCATCCTATAACGGGACAGTCAATTGGAAGAAGGTCAAAGACCATAATGTCAATCATGCGATGATCAAGATCGGTTCAGGGATGAATGAGAAGAGAGCAGGAAGGAAAGACAGTAAATTTGATACCAATTTCCGCAATGCAGGATATGCATCAATTCACAGAGGCGTTTATTATTATTCTTATGCGAAGACAACCAGTGATGCAAAAAAGAAGCCAGACACTGCTTAAAACTCCTCAAAGAGCAGGGAATCGATCCGACAGATTTAGATCTCCCAGTGGCATTTGATATCGAAGAAGAAGCGGTATTTCAGACAGGAAGACGTAATGTGACAGCAGTCACGACAACATTTTGTGATGAGATAAAGAAAGCAGGATTTGAGCCTATGGTTTATTCAGGAGCTTCAGCACTTCGAAATTATTTTGAATATAGTAAGATCAGAGAATATAAGATCTGGGTGGCACATTATACGAAAGCATCCGCACCAGCAATCCCATTTTCTTATGATATGTGGCAGTATACAAGCAGAGCTGTTATAAATGGGGCTAATACAGGAATGGGGTATTGTGATCTGAATTATTATCTGGTAGACAAGAATTACAAAGAATAAAAGAACTTCAGAATATGAAAGAAATAACATATTCTGAAGTTCTTTTGGTTTAAAGAAAAGATGATGTAATCTCCATCATGATCGAAAAGAGAAAACAAACAATAAATGCAGCCCAGAAAGAGATGTTTGTAACATGTTTCTTTGGCCAGGTCTGTCGAATATCTTTCTGAAACCATGTTTTTATATAGCCGAGCCGTCCATTCAGATAAGCAATCGCAACGAGCAGAAAGATACTAAGGACAAGTCCGATCAATGCAACAGGAATGGATGCAATGATCAAGATACCGTTACTGTATTTGCAGTATCAAGATTGTTTACACCAAAAAGTGAAACTTTTGATATTGCATAAGTTAAAGGATGGAAGATCCATTAAAAATCATGTGAGCAGTTATGGTTGCAAAAATGGAATCTGTTGCCTCTAATAAGCATCCAAATACGATACCCAAAAAGAATGCATAGGAAAACTGCTGAAAGTTCATATGAGCTATACCAAAAAGCAAAGCAGATAATAAGATTCCTTTGATGGGATTAGCTTTTCGCAGTCTGGAATAAAGTACTCCACGGAACAGTATCTCTTCCACAAGACCTGGAAGAAAAGCGGTTGTAAAAACTGATAATCCAAGACTCTGCATCACTTTCTGTGTCATAGTGTTGGTTGTAACATCTTGAAAAAACAAATTGGCGATCATAGTAATAAACCCTGCAACTGGACGGATCGTAAAGGCAAGAAGGATCACGAGAAAAAATGAACCAATATGGATCTTATGTATTCGTAATGTCTTCTTTGTATCATCTCCACAGATCTTAAGATAAAGAAAAGCGGCAATGAGTAAAATACCATAAAATAAAGTAGTAAAAAGATATGTGTTGGTAATAAAAATCCCCATTCCAGTGGAAAGTATAAAATACAAGATCACATAAAACAGGCTGAAGCAGCCAGCGGATTTGATATATTTCATGGAGTTACCTCGCTATTTTTTTAAGATTCCATTGTCTGTGATCGTGATCAGTCCGTCCTTTAACAGGCGTCCAACTGCACGTTTAAAAGCAGCCTTGCTAAGTCCAAGCTCACGTTCGATCGTAGCAGGTCTCGCCTTATCATTAAATGGAAGACGGCCATCATAGCTTTCAATGGTATCCATGATTAATTTCGCATCACGATCAATCTGAAGGTAAGCTTTCTCATGAGGGCTTAGGGATAATTTACCATCTTCATTCACTTTTGTAACACGAAGGTTAAGCTGTTCACCAATTACGATTTTATTGTGAATCTCGCGTTTTGGGATACGTCCAAGGAACTGATCTTCTACAGCAACAAAAGCACCATGATCAGGTTGATATTATAAACAGTGGCATGCACCCAATCGTTGACTTTAAAATGATGATCTGTCGATAATAATTTACCAATCTTCATTGTTGCACAAAGACGATCACTCTTATCAATATAAAGAGAAACCAGATATTCTTTATTTGGACGGATATGTCCTAACTGTTCTTTAAATGGAAGAAACAGATCTTTTTCTAGTCCCCAGTCAAGGAAAGCACCAATCTTGCTAACTTCTTTGACACGTAGAGGGCGGATCGCACCTAATGTGATCTTTGGAATATGAACGGTAGCAATTGGGCGATCCTCAGAGTCCTTATAAACAAAACATGAAATCTGATCACCGATCCTTGCACCATCTGGAACTTGTTTGGCAGGAAGAAGGATACTTCCATCAGTTACATCCTTTTGGTCATTGACATAAACACCAAACTCCTTTTTCTTCACAATATATAAATCTTGAAATTTTCCTAATTGAATCATATTTATCCTCTTTCTTAATTTTTAGATTTGTCAGACACTTAATCGTTGATTTTTGTCGTTTTCACACATTATAACACAGTTCCATAAAAAAGCGAAAGAAAAAGCCTGAAAACAGCATAAAAACGTGGTTTATTTGAAGTTTTTACTTGACTTAGATGAGGAAAGCCTATAGAATTATCTTATGCAAATTCAAAGACATATACAATTATGTTTGAGTTGAGATTAGGAGGAAAATTTAATGAACAAGACAGAATTAGTTGCAGCAATTGCAAAGAAAACAGAATTGTCTAAAAAAGATGCAGAAAAGGCATTAAAAGCTTTTACAGATGTAGTTGCAGAAGAATTAAAGAAAGGTGAGAAGATCCAGTTAGTAGGATTCGGAACTTTTGAAGTATCTGAAAGAGCTGCAAGAGAAGGAAGAAACCCTCGCAGCGGAGAAGTTATGCACATTGCAGCTTCTAAAGCACCTAAATTCAAAGCAGGAAAAGCTTTAAAAGATATTGTAAACGAATAGAATGTTCATTTGATATTACATTAACTGCCGGTTTCTATGGATCCGGCAGTTTTTCTATATCTATTTCAGCAATATAACATAGAAGAAAGAAGGAGACATAATCATGCGTTTAGACAAGTTTTTAAAAGTATCCAGACTGATCAAGAGAAGAACTGTTGCGAATGAAGCCTGTAGTGCAGGAAGAGTTCTAGTGAACGGCAAAGCAGCGAAAGCTGGAACGAATGTGAAACCAGGAGACAGAATAGATATCCAGTTTGGAAACAGAGAGACAGCAGTAGAAGTAGTTTCTATAGCAGAGACAGTGAAGAAAGATGAGGCAGCAGATCTGTACAAGTTTTTATAGGTATGTTTTATAAGCTTTGTTCATAAGATGTATAAAACATTTTGGGAGGAAGTTTAGTATGATAGAAGAGAGACAACCTTTAAGAGCACATAAGATCAGCTTATCAAACCGATCTCTTGGCGTGATCACAGGGGTAAAAGATGTTGTTTCCTTTGATCTTAATGAGATCATTCTTGACACAGATCAGGGACTGTTAATGATTAAGGGAAAGAATCTCCATGTAAAGAAATTACTGGTTGAGAAGGGTGAAGTAGAGATTACGGGAAAGATTGACAGTTTTTTATACTCTAATATAGAAGAGCCAGGAAAGAAAGAAGGATTATTAGGAAGGTTACTGAAATAATGAAAGAGACTGTAACCGATCCGTTGTTATTTTTTCTTGCGTCAATTTTATTTGGTGTATGTTTGCAGGCAATATATGATATTATTCGTGGAATTCGAAGAGTATTCTATCATAAAAGCGTGTTTTTGTTTATAGAAGATATAGGATTTGGAATATTTACAGCAGTGATGGCATTTATATTTCTTTGTACATATAACGATGGCGAGTTAAGAGGATTCTTTTTCCTCGGAATTGTGATCGGAATGATTCTATATTATCAATTATGCAGCAAGTTCCTTTTGAGGGCTGTCATACATATTACAGAGAAGCTAAAGAAGATCATAAGGCAATTTGAAAAAGTATGTTTAAGACCAGGAATTCATATCAAGAGAAACCTGAAATGGCAATTGAAAAAAGAAAAAAACAAGTTACAATGGCACTAAAGAAACAAATAAAAAGAGGTGGTAAAAGTGACAATACGAAAGAAACAAAATAAGCTGGATCAGAGGACAAGATCATCATGATCATTGTTCTGATATTTGTAGTCATTTTAGCATTTTCCTATATCAATCTACGACAGAAATCAAAGAAGATCGCCAAAGAGCAGCAGCAGGTGGAATCCCAGATCAAGAAACAAGAAGAGAAGAAAAAAGAATTAAAGAAGAAAAAAGAATATATCAAGACAAAAGAATTTATTGAAAAGACAGCCACAGAGAAGTTTGGACTATTGTACCCGGGAGAGTACTTACTCAAAGGATCAGATGACTGATAAACAACAGAATTAAAAAATTTAGGGGGGGGAACAAACGTTCCTCCCTTCGTTTTGCTTATAATGTGAAAGACGAAATTTTAGCTAAAGATAAAAGGCGGAAATTTCGTCTTTTTTTCCGCCTTAAGTGGAAAAAGACGAACTATATTCTTATGTGCATATTGCATATAATTTAGTACAGAAGGAGAAAAGTAATGGAAATATCAAACAAACGATGTATCCAGATTCTGAAATTATTGTTGAAAAATAAAGAATGTATGACAGGAGATAATCTTGCAGTTGCAATCGGAGTGTCTTCAAGAACCATTCGAAATGATATGAAAGATTTAAATAGAGCATTGGAAGATCATGGTGCAAGCGTTGTATCAGAGATTGGACAAGGATATTATTTAAAGATTGAAGATCAGGAAAAATTTTTAGCATTTCAGAATGAGATGGAAGAACAAAAAAGAGAAAAAGATTTTAAAAATATTATTCCATCAGAGCCAGAAGACAGAGTAAAGTATATTATTTCAAAGTTATTGCTGTCGATACTCAATGGAAGAAAAGAAAAAATAGAGTTTTTTGATCTGGAAGAAGAACTTTTCATTAGTACTTCTACTTTAAAGAAAGACTTTCGAAATATCGATAAAGTTTTAAAACCTTATGATCTTAAAATCAGTATCACAAAGAAAGATGGTGTGAAGATCGTAGGAGATGAGGCGAAGATACGATATTGTATTTCAGAATATATCTTTAACAGCAAAGGGTATTTTGGAATAGAAGAAAATCAATTTTATCAAAGTATTTTTAAAGAACAGGAAATTGAAAAATTAAGAGAAATTTACTTGATGTAATTTCGGTTTATAATTTAAGACTTACAGATCTGGCATTTAAAAACTTGATTCATAGTTTGATCATGTTAAAACGCTTTGCAAGGCAAAAGAGTGTGACATATGAAGAAAATGATATCAAAACATTTGAAAAGAAAGTTGAATTTGAATGTGCTCAGGAGATCATCAAACGCATTCAGCAAGACTTTGAAGTAGATCTTGGAAATGAAGTTTATTATTTGACACAGCACTTGATTTCAAGTCAGAGATTTTTGATTGATGATCCAAAAGAAGATTATGAATACAAAAACGAAATTGAAAAAATTCTGATAAAGATCAAGGAAGAGACAAATATTGATCTTTCCGATGATAAACAACTGATTAATGGATTGGCAATGCACTTGAGTGCGGCACTTCAGAGAATGCGGTTTGACATGAATATTCGAAATGAATTTTTAGATTCGATCAAGAATATGTATCCACTAGCATTTGAACTTGCAGTGATCGCAGGAGAGATCATTGAGGAGAATTTCCAGTTTAGGACACAAGAAAATGAAATCGGTTTCTTGGCGATGCATTTTGGAGCAGCATTGGAAAGAAAAGGGCTTAATGAGAAAAAACCAAGAAAGAAAGCAATTATCGTGTGCTATGCAGGAGTTGCAACAGCGATGCTGATCAAAGAAAAGATTGAACAGAATTTTGGACATAAGATTGAAGTAATCAAAACATGTTCGCAACAGGAAGTAAGTCAAGAGTTGATCGATCAGGTGGATCTTGTATTGACAACGGCAGAACTTCAGAACTTAAATCTGACAAAATAAAGAAAATAAACCTATTTTTGGATGAAACAGATATTCAGTCATAGGAAATATTTTAAAAGAAGATCAAAAAGGTGAAATTGATTATCGAAAGATTTTCCGAAAAGAATTATTTTTCTATGATGTGGAATTTAAGAATAAAGAAGAAATTCTTGAACATATGACAAGAGAGATGCAGATACGAGGATTGATCAGTAAAGAAGGAAGTAAATCCGTATTTAAAAGAGAAGAAATGTCGACGACAGAACTGGGCAATATGGTAGCAATACCGCATGCAATGTCAAATGACTCTGAAGAGGCAGTCGTATCCGTTATGATCTTAAAGAAACCAATCCTCTGGGAAAATGAAAAAGTGCAGGTTGTACTTTTACTCAATGTACCAAAGTCACAATACAATATGTGGGAAGTTGTATTTAAACGATTATATCAATATCTGATTGGTGATCAAGGGGTTACAAAATTAATCAAAGATAAAGATTATGATGATTTTATTCGTCATTTGGAAAGAAATGAATAGGAAGGAAATATCATGGAATCACTAGTATTAAATAAAGACAACGTTAAATTGAAGGTAAAAGCTTCTGATTGGGAAGAAGCGGTTAGAATTGGGGCAGGGATGCTTGTAGAACAAGGATGTGCAAAACAATCTTATGTTGATGGTATCATTGCTTCTGTCAAAGAATTAGGCCTTATATTGTCATTGCAGATGGAATCGCAATGCCGCACACAAGACCAGAACAGGGAGCTATTGGGATTGGTTGTATCTGATCACACTGGATCAGCCAGTAAAATTTGATGGAGATGACAGTGAAGTAAAAGTTATGATCTGTTTTTCAGCAGTAGACAGTGAAAGCCACATGGATATTCTTAAGATGATCGTTGAGTTTGTAGAGCGCGGACTCATTGATGATATAGCTAAAGCAACGACTTATGAAGAGTTACTTGAAGTGATCAAAGAGAAATAGTTTTAAAAAAGAAAGGAGACAAAACTATGTTACAGATTTTAACAGTATGCGGAGCAGGACTGGGAAGCAGTTTTGCATGTCAGATGAGTGTAGACGCCGTATTAAAGGAACTGGGTGTGGAGGCAAAACTTGACCATACAGACATCTCTAGTGTAGGGGGAGCAAAGGCTGACATCATTCTTTCAGGAAAGAACTTTGAGAAACAGTTTGAGCGTTATACACTGGACTGTCCAACAATTTTTCTCGATCGATTGGTCGATAAAAATGAGATCAAAGAAAAACTGACACCGGTTTTAAAAGATCTTGGAGTTTTATAAAACTAGCAAAATAGAAAGTGAGGAGAAAAAATGCAGGTTTTAAATTTTATCATTAAGAACATCCTGACACAGGCAGCTGTTGTCGTAGGACTGATCGCACTGCTTGGTTTAGTGTTACAGAAAAACCAATTGGTACTGTTGTATCAGGAACAATGAAAACTATCTTAGGATTCTTAGTATTATCCGCAGGTTCAAGCGTTATCCAGGGATCATTAGCTATTTTTGGTGATCTGTTTAATAAGGCTTTTGGACTTAAGGGTCTTGTAGCATCTATCGAAGGTATTAACGGTCAGGCAATGACAGACCTTGGACTTGGATCAGAGATCGCTATCACATTAGCAGGTATCTTTATTGTTAATATTATTTTAGCTCGTATTACACCATTTAAGTACATCTTCTTAACAGGACAGGCTTTATTATGGGAATCTACACTTTGCGTAGTATTTGCTTACTTCTGTGGATTAAGAGGACTTCCATTGATCATCATAGGATCAATCGTTGGTGGTGCATTTGCAACATTAATGCCAGCATTCGCACAGCCAGTTATGCGGCAGATCACCGGTAGTGATGATATCGCATTAGGACATTTCTGTACATTTGGATATATGTTCACAGCATTAATTGCTAAATTAACAGGTGATAAATCTAAATCAACAGAAGATGTTGCATTACCTAAGAGTCTTGAATTCTTACAGGATACATATTTATCAGTAATGGTAGTTATGGTGCCATTTTACTTGATCGTAGCAATCTTTGCAGGACCTAAAGCATGTGCTGAATATGCAGGAGCTACAAACTACATCGTATTCATGTTCTTACAGGCATTACAGTTTGTAACAGGTTTATACGTATTAATGGCCGGTGTTCGTTTACTGTTAGCTGAATTAGTACCAGCTTTCCAGGGAATCTCTATGAAACTGGTTCCAAATTCAAAACCAGCCTTAGACTGCCCAGTATTATTCCCATATGCACCAAACGCAGTAATCTTAGGATTCATCTTTACAACAATCGGATCTATCATCGGTATGTTCTTAACACCAATGCTTGGATTACCAATGATCTTACCTGGAGTTATGAGTAACTTCTTCGCAGGTGGTACAGCTGGTATCTTTGCTAACCAGGTTGGTGGACGTCGCGGAACGATTATTGGATGTATTGCACATGGTATCTTCATCATGATCTTACCAGCTTTACTTTCCCCAATGCTTGGACAGATTGGATTCCAGAACATGACATGTACAGACGTAGATACTGTAGTAACAGGATTCTTCTTCATGATCATTAATCTATCGCAGGAATCTTCTAAGATTAGAAAGCAAAAGATCATTATA
>ENA-OQCS01001866-OQCS01001866.1-human-gut-metagenome-genome-assembly--contig:-NODE-1866-length-10106-cov-3.367772_pt1 | contig 10106 bp, 16 predicted proteins | sample MGYA00242757_ERZ504575 | MGnify/ENA primary metagenome ERZ504575 (study PRJEB26092, sample SAMD00036297) | human gut metagenome | host: Homo sapiens | study: EMG produced TPA metagenomics assembly of... | reverse complement strand
TCCACCGTCACGATCAGCTTGCAGCCTTATCGTGGATGGAACGGATGGCATTGCGCGAAAGGCCGTAGCGTCGCCCTCGCGGCTGGGCAGCATACATTTTACGGTAGCCCCCATGCCTTGAGATGCTGGTACAGCAGGGCCGTGGCCGTCACGCCGTCCACGTCATAATCGCCGAACACCACAATGGTCTCGCCCTCGTCAATGGCCCGCCAGATGCGCTCGCAGGCCTTGTCCATATCGGTGAGCAGCGAAGGGTCGCTCAATTCTTCCTCACCGGCAAGCAGGGTCAGTGCTTCGGTAGGGTCGGTAATGCCGCGGGCCGTCAGCACGCCCGCCAACAGGGCATTTTCCTTCTGCTGGGCGGCAAGGGCGGCCGCATATTTTTGCTCGCTCCACGGCTCGTCGTCCTGTGCGTTATATTCCAGTTCTTCGGTGGCCTGCTCCGCAATCGCCTGCGTCAGCTCCCGCAGCGCGGCACGGTCCAGCGGCTTCAGATTCCATGCACGGTAGGTCATTCAAAATTTCCTCCCGTCAGGCCGTCGTTGGCCAGCATTCCCTGCAGGGCGGCGATCTCAGAAGAGACATCCATCGCTACATCCGAGAGCAGCGTATCATACAGGGTGTCGTAGGCCTGATTCAGCGTGTGAAGGATGCCCGCGATATCGCGGCGGATGGTCTCGGCGTTTTTCGCCCTGCTGGCCCTGCACATCGTTGTAGGTGTGCAGCAGCTTGAGGGTGGTGGGGATATAGTATTCCGCAAAGCGGCGGGCCTTGGGCAGGCTTTCCGGGTGTGCTTCCAGCCAGTCACAGATGGCAGTGGTGGTGGTCTGCATATGGTCCAGCTCTTCGCGGCCCTGCGCATCCTGCATCAGCTGTTTTTCCTGCTGCAGCACGGCGGCAAAGCGGCGTGCTGTCTCAAGATTGATCGGCACATCGTCTGTTTTTTCCGTCGCCGGTTCCGGCTGCGGCGGTGCCTTGGAGCTGCGGCAGCTTCCTGTGCGGCACGGTAATCCTCAGCAGTCAGGTAAAGCTTTTCCGCTTTTTCGTCCACCCATGCACTCAGCCAGCCATTGCGGATGAATCTGCGCACCCGCTTGAGGGCACGGGCCTTTTTCTCGTCCACGGCTTCCAGCGGCAGGCCCTTTTTGCAGTCAAAGCCTTCTGCTGCCTCGGCCAGACGGAGCAGCGTCTTGCTGGCCTTCAGGCGGGATGCACCGGCAGTGATCATCCACACGAACACGGCGGTGACAGCCGCAAAGCACCAGCCGGTGATCCGCACCGCCCCCAGCGCAAAGCTGCCCATGGCTGCAGCATTTTCAGCCATAAAGCTGTCCTGCAGAAGGGCCTGCAGAACCGCCGCATTGGGCGTAAACAGGCCCGCCGCACCCAGACAGGAAACCGCCGTGATGCCAAAGATCACCGTAAACGTGATGCCGACTGCCAGCAATGCGCAGCCTGCGCTGTAGCGCTTTTTGGCACTGGCGCGGATCTCGTCTGCCGGGGTCGTCTCTGCCTTGCCGAACATCTGCCGGAACCAGCCGGAAACACCTGCGGCCTGCGCGTTGATATTGTCCTCATTCAAGCCCTGTTTCGTATTCTGCGCATTCTGGCGGCTGCGATAGTATTCCTCCCGGCGGCTGCGGAACGCCTTTGCCGCTTCGCCAAGGCCAAAGTTTGCAGCATTCACCGCCGCACGGCCCACACCATAGGCGCGGTCGCCAATATCCTCCCCTTTGCCCTCAAAGCCATGGGCAAAGCATCCGACACGGTATCGCCAAAGGCGCGCAGCTGGTTTTCCAGCTCCTGCTGCACCTGACGGCCCTCATTTTCTCTCATTGTATCGTTTTCACGATCGTTCATCAAATTCTTCTCACCCTTCTGCCGGTGTATACCGGCTGATGATGGCGCGGGCCACCCGCAGGCCATCCACGGCGGCGCTCATGATGCCGCCCGCATATCCGGCACCCTCGCCGCAGGGATACAGACCTGCCAGCTGGGTGCATTCAAAATTTCTTCCCGCTTCAGCCGCACCGGGCTGCTGGTGCGGGTCTCAAGACCCGTAAGGATCGCTTCCGGCGCGGTATAACCCGCAATTTTGCGCTCGTAGGCGCGCAGGCCCGCCCGCAGCGTTTCGGCCAGCTCCTGCGGCAGCAGTGCGCCGAGGTCTGCCGCAGCAACGCCGCGGTCATAGGTAGGCTGCACGCGTCCAATGTTCAGCTGGCCGCGCCCTTCCAGAAAGCTCTGGATGTTCTCTGCCGGAGCGGCATACTCCCCTGCACTGCGCCCAGCGGCGTAGGCTCTGGCTTCCAGCTCCCGCTGGACGCGATGGCCCGGCGCGGATCGTCTGCAAAATCCTTTCCGCCCACGCTCACCACCACGGCCGCGTTGGCATTTTTGCCATTGCGGGCGTGGAAGCTCATGCCGTTGGTCACTACACGGCCTTCCTCGCTGGCCGATGCCACCACCTGCCCGCCGGGGCACATGCAGAAGGTGTAAACGCACCGCTCCCCCACATGCTGGGGAGAGCTGATACTCGCCCCGCGGCAGAGCCGGATGCCCGGCAGCCTCGTGATATAAGCTCTTTTCGATCTCACTCTGCAGATGCTCGGCGCGGAAGCCCACACTGAACGGCTTGCATTCCAGCTGCAGGCCGCCGTCCATCAGCATCCCGAAGGTATCGCGGGCCGAGTGGCCCACCGCGAACACCAAAGCTTCGCAGGCAAAGGTGCCATTTGTGGTAAAAATGCCGGTGAGCTGACCATTTTTCTGTTCAAAGCCAGTCAGGGCCGTGTTGAAATGCACCTCACCGCCCAGAGCTTCGATCTCCTTGCGGATAGAGGTGATCACACCGCGCAGCAGGTCGGTGCCCACGTGGGGCTTCTGCTTCCAAGCGATCTCCTCCGGCGCACCGTGCTGCAGGAACACCTCGGTAACAAAGCCGCACAGCTCATCGCCGATGCGGGTGGTCAGCTTGCCATCCGAAAAGGTACCGGCACCGCCCTCGCCAAATTGAATGTTCGCATTCACATCCAGTTCGCCGGTAGCAGAAAAATGTTCCACCGCCTTTACGCGCTCGTCCAGCGCCGGGCCGCGCTCCAGCACAATGGGCTGATAGCCCTGCCGGGCCAGCAGCAGCGCTGCAAACAGGCCCGCCGGGCCAAGGCCGCACACCACAGGCCGATGTGCCAGTGGCTGAATGCCATTCTGCACCGAAAAATCCACCTTCTGCTGCAGAGAAGCATCACCACAGCGGGCTGCAAAAGCCGCTTCCTCGGCAGGTTCTTTCAGGGTGACAGCCACGGTATACACCAGCTTGGGCTGGCCGTGGCGGGCATCCACCGAGAGCTTTGCCACGCCCAGATGCTGCACCTTTCCGCGCGGGATGCGGGCGGCGTGCAGGGCTTTTTCAAATGCCTGCGGCTCTCCGGCAGAGAGCGGCAGACGGATGTTGCGAACCAGAATCATGTTATCGTGTGTTCCTTTTTGTTTCAGTTGCTTTCGATGCGGCACTGCAGCACATAGCTGCCCAGTGCAAAAATCTTGCCGTTGGAGGGCACATACAGGCGGCAGGCAATGTTCTGCTCGCCGGTCGCCACCGAGAAATCCTCGGCATCGATCTCAATGACCACCTGCTCCGGGGTCAACGTTTCGATCGCGCCCTTGGGGCCGCAGAGCGTTACATTCATCAGCGTTCGGTCTGCACCGTCAGCTGGTAGGTAGAGGGCAGGTTGACCACCTGCACGCAGGTATTGGGCAGGTTCATGGTCTTGGTTCCCAGATTGGAGCAGTCAAAGCTGACCGTTATGGTGGAAATGTTATCCAGCAGATAGATGTCTGCGGGCAGGTCGATGGGCAGCTCATAGCTCTTGTTCAGTGTAAAGGTGGAAAGGTCGATATTGCCGATGGGCAGCGTGGACAGCATATCGATCTTATCTGCCGGACCTGCCACCTTGAGCTGCTTGCGGCTGAGTGCATATACCAGCATCGAATCATCAAAATCACGCGGTGCATTGATGAAATTCACGTCCACCGGCAGCGTTGCCATCTTGTACACCTGCAAGGTCACATCCACGCTGTTCTCTTCCAGCTCCGTGTACTCAAACTTGACTTCCTTGCCGCCGGAGGTATAGAAGCGCAGCGGCGTGTTCAGCGTGATGGACTCGGTCAGTTCGCCGCTGTAGGTCACCTCTGCAGTGCAGGTAGCAACTTATTCAGCTCACTGCTGGGGCCGGAAAGGGTGATATTCTCCTTGGAAACATCCGTACTATAAAGGATATACCGTCCGCGATGGTCAGGTAGTTGGTGGTAATGGTAACGGGCAGGGTCTTTTCCTCCACCACGTCAAACACCACATCCACCGTGTTGTCATTGCCTTCCATGGTCACGGTCACACCGTTCAGCAGGCCGTTGGCACCGCGTACCAGCAGGCGCAGGGTCTTTTCGCCGCTGTCGCGTACGCTGGAAAAATCCGGGTAGACCACAAAGTCGGAAGCCGTCAGCCCGCCGATGGTATAGCCGTCGCCGGAGATTTTCAGGTTCACGGTCTTATCCTCGGCGCTGACGATGCTCAGGCCCCGGGAGGTGTAAGCAGCGGAATCGTAGGTATAATCCACCGGCACATTGTAGATGGTGTTGCTGGTGCCGGGCTGCACGATGATGGTGACCACCATCCATGCAACGATGGCACCCAGCACCGAAAGTGCCAGCCGGATGCGGCGGTCGTCCAGAATGTTTTTCTTATGGGCGACCGCAGCTTTGCGCCATTTTTCTTGTTGGGTTCGTTGTTCATTGCGCATCGTCCTCCTTCTGGCTGACCCATTTCCACAGACGGTCCAGCTGACCGCGCCAGCCGCTGACCGTCGTCTTTTCGGTGGTGGTCTCCTTGGGGATCATCTCATCCACCAGACGGGTATACAGGGTCTGGCGGTCAAAGTGGCGGATCAGCACGCCGTTCTTTGCCATGGAGATGATGCCGGTCTCCTCGCTGACCACGATGGCGATGGCGTCGGAATTTTCGGCAATGCCAAGGCAGGCGCGGTGACGGGTGCCCATATCCTTGCCAAGATCCAGATTGTTGGAAAGCGGCAGCACACAGCCCGCGGCTTTGATGCGGCCATTCTCAATGATGGCAGCACCATCGTGCAGGGGCGTGCCCTCGTAGAAAATGGTGCCCAGCACTTCCAGATTGACCGCACTGTTCACCGGCGTGCCGGTGCGCACGATCTCCGAAAGGTTCGTGTGGCGTTCCAGCACAATCAGTGCACCGGTCTTGGTCTCAGAAAAGCGCTCTGCCGCATCGCAGATGGCAATGATGGCGCTGCGCCATGCACCCTTCAGGCTGGGATCGTTGTAGCGGCCTTTGACATTGAACAGCTTGGCGGCCCACTGGTCGGTCTGGCCCATGCGCTCCAGCGCACGGCGGATCTCCGGCTGGAACAGCACCACCAGCGTCAGCAGGCCCACCTGCAGCAGTGAGTTCAGCAGCCATGTGACAGTACGCATGTTCAGCGTTTCTGCCACCAGATAGACGGCCATCACCAGCAGCGCACCCTTGAACAGCTGGCCGGCGCGGGTGCGGTTGACAATGCCCAGCAGCTGGTAAATCAGGAAGGAAATGATGATGATATCCAGCAAATCGACCAGTTTGAAGGTCTGGAAATTTGCAATGATCGCGTTCAGAGTCATTGGTACACGCTCCCGTTTACAGTGTTTCGATCAGGGCAACAGCGTGGGCGGCAATGCCCAGCCCCTCACCGGTAAAGCCAGATGTTCCTCGGTGGTGGCCTTTACACTCACGGCATCCACCGGCAGGCCGAAGGCATCGGCCAGATTCTGGCGCATGGCCGGAATGTACGGCGCAAGCTTGGGCCGCTGACACAACAGCGTCGCGTCGATATTTTCAATGCGGAAGCCGTGCTCCTTTAAAATTTCGGCCACACGGCGGGCCAGCTTCAGGCTGTCGGCACCGGAGTAGGCCGGGTCATTGTCCGGGAAATGCTGGCCGATATCCCCCAGCGCAGCGGCACCCAGCACAGCATCCATCACCGCATGGGCCAGCACATCTGCATCCGAGTGGCCCAGCAGGCCTTTTTCAAAAGGCACTTCCACGCCGCCCAGGATCAACTTGCGGCCTTCCACCAGACGGTGCACGTCATAACCATGTCCAATGCGCATTTTGTGTTCCTCTTTCTGTTCCGGGCGGGGCAAGTCCTCGCGGGTCGTGATCTTATAATTGGCGTAATCGCCCTGCGTCAGCTGCACGGCGCGGCCGGTCAGCTCGAACAGGCTGCAGTCGTCGGTGACAAGGCGGGCTTTTTCGGCATCCAGCTCTTCCAGCGCAGCAAGGTACTCTGCGCGGTCAAAGCACTGAGGGGTCTGCACCGCATACAGGGTGCTGCGGTCGGGCGTTGTGTACACAAGGCAGGCATCCGGCACGGTCTTTCCGTTGCCGCGCGCTGCAGCCTTGATGGTATCCTTTACCGGTACGGCAGGTGCAGCTGCGCCGCACCGGGCCGCTGCTTCCAGCGCTGCTGTGATGACGGCCTGACTGACGAAGGGTCTTGCCGCGTCGTGCACTGCCACAAGCTCCCCTGCTGCCGCCAGCACGCCGTTTTTGCGCTCTCGGCGCGGGTGGTGCCGCCCGTTACGATCTGCACAGGCTTTGTGCAGTCTGCTGCCTGCTGCTCCACAAAGGCGCGGTTCTTACCGGCCACCAGCACGATCTCCGTGACAAGCGGGTCCTGTTCAAACGCGCGGATGCTGCGGTGCAGCACGGTCTCGCCGCCCAGATCAAAGCTGAGCTTGTCAAAGCCCATGCGTGTGGAAGACCCCGCCGCCACCAGTACTGCGGATACTCTCTTTTCCAATTTCTTCACCTGCCCGATTCCTATAGTAAGCCATATTTTATTATAGCGTATAACTTCCCAAACTGCAACCAATATTCTACAGCAAAAATGCCCCTCTGCACACAGCAGAGGGGCACAAACTTGTTCTTGATGGAGTTTACTTCAGGATCGGCTCGATGGCAGCAGCCAGAGCATCCTTCTGTGCCTGTGCTTCAGCCAGATCCTTGCCCAGAGTGGTGAAGTAGGTCTTGATCTTCGGCTCAGTGCCGGAGGGACGCACCACAACGGTCGCACCGTTTTCCAGACTGTAGATCAACACGTTTGCTGCAGGCAGGCCGGTCTCCTCGGGCTTCTTGTAGTCGGTCACCTTGACCACCTTGTGGCCAGCCAGCTCGGCGGGCGGGTTATCACGCAGCTTCTGCATGATGGAAGCCATCTTCTCCATGCCGGTCAGGCGGGGAACTCGAAGCTGTCCACCTTGTTCAGGTAGCGGCCATACTGTTTATAGATCTCTTCCAGACGCTGCTTGATGGAGGAACCGATGCTGCGGTAGTAAGCGGCCATTTCGCAGATCAGCATGGAACCGATGACGCATCCTTATCGCGTACATAGGGGCCGGCCAGATAGCCGTAGCTCTCCTCGAAGCCAAAGATGAAGCGGTCCACCTCACCGGCAGCTTCCAGATTTGCGATCTGGTCGCCGATCCACTTGAAGCCGGTCAGCACGCTGCGCATTTCCACGCCGTAGTGTGCGGCAATGGCATCGGCCAGAGGAGTGGATACGATGGACTTGACGGCCACCGGTTTTTGGGCATGGTGCCCTTCTCGATGCGGCCTGCGCAGATGTAATCCAGCAGCAGAGCGCCCATCTCGTTGCCGGATACCAGCTCATAGCTGCCATCCGGGCACTTCATGGCAATGCCCACGCGGTCGGCATCGGGGTCGGTGGCCAGCATCAGATCGGCACCAGTCTTGGTTGCCAGCTCCAGACCCAGCTTCAGAGCCTCGAAAATTTCGGGGTTCGGGTAGGAGCAGGTGGTAAAGTAGCCGTTGGGGTACTCCTGCTCGGGCACGATGGTGATATCGGTGATGCCCATATCGTTCAGCACATGAGTGACAGGCACCAGACCGGAACCATTCAGCGGGCTGTACACCAGCTTCAGGCCGGCAGTCTTGCACAGGCCCGGGCGCACCTGACGGGCCTCGATGGCATCATACAGTGCCTTCTTGCAGTCGTCGCCCACAAAGCGGATCAGGCCCTGCTCCACGCCCTCGGCAAAGGAGATGTACTTTGCACCGGTCAGCACATCCGTCTTCTGGATCTCATCGTACACGATGGCAGCAGCATCATCGGTCATCTGGCAGCCATCCGGGCCATAGGCCTTGTAGCCGTTGTACTTGGCCGGGTTGTGAGAAGCCGTGACCATGATACCAGCATTGCACTGGTAGTAACGGGTAGCAAAGCTCAGTGCAGGCACAGGCATCAGAGCATCGTAAATGCGCACCTTGATACCGTTTGCCGCCAGACGCCTGCGGCGGTCTTGGCAAAGATATCGCTCTTCAGGCGGCTGTCGTAGCTGATAGCCACAGTCTGGCTGCCGCCTGAGTCTTGACCCAGTTTGCCAGACCCTGCGTGGCCTGACGCACAACATAGATATTCATACGGTTGGTGCCAGCGCCCAGAACGCCGCGCAGACCAGCGGTGCCAAACTTCAAAGCCACAGCAAAGCGGTCCTTGATCTCGTCATCATTTCCCTCGATCTTGGCCAGCTCCGGCTTCAGATCAGCGTCTTCCAGCTCTGCAGCCATCCAGCGCTTATATTCATCCAAATACATCTTGCACACCTTACCTTTTGTAAATTTTTCCGCAAAAAAGAACAGGTTTGGTTAAACCTACTTATAATATAAACTCTCCGCATCCATGTGTCAATTGCGTAATCTGCAACAAGATTTGCAGTTCAAAACCGGCATATGGCACAAAAATCCAAGTTTTTCCCGGTAAAGTCGGGAACCATCCGGCCTCGCCTGCATTTTCCAGCAGTTCATAACTCTGGCCTGCATCGTCCAGAACGTCCAGCCACTGCTCCAAACCGACGCTGTTTTCACACAGGTAGCGCAGCAGCTGCATTGCCCGGGCAAAACTGTCCTGCAGCAGCACCGCGCTGCGGCGCACCCGGCCATCCTGCTCCTGCCGCAGCTCCATTACAACGCCCTGCGCAGCGGCGGCGCCGCAATATACAAGGGTGTGGGCATGCTGCAGCCCTTCCAGTTCTGAATATGTACGGATATAGCGGCAGTATTCTTTGCTCATCATGGAAAACTCTCTCCTCTCTATCGCATTGACATCTTTCCTGCCCTTTACTATAATGAATTCAGAAATATTTTTGTGTCGAAGCATGACATAATCATCCATTATTTTCCACTTTTGCCAATTCTTTTCCGTCATATCATCCGCTGGGATAAGGGAGAACAACATGTATTCTGTTACCAGAAGCTTTGGTCTGAACGGCCTGAGCGGCTTTGCCGTGGCAGTGGAGGCCGACATTTCCGGCGGTCTGCCCGCCTTTTCCATCGTAGGCCTGCCGGATTCCGCTGTGCGTGAAAGCGCCGACCGTGTGCGCGCCGCCATCAAAAATCTGGGCTTCAAGTTCCCGGACCGGCGCATTACCATCAATCTTGCCCCGGCGGATGTGCGCAAGACCGGCCCGGTGTACGACCTGCCGCTTCTGCTGGCAGTGCTCACTGCCAGCGGCCAGCTGGAGGATGTGCCTGCGACGCGGCATTTCTGGGCGAACTGGCACTGGACGGCACCCTGCGGCCGGTTTCCGGCGTGCTGCCCATGGCGCTGGCTGCAGCAGAAAATGGCACCCACGCCCTGTATGTACCTGCCGAGAATGCCGCCGAAGCAGCCGAGGCCTGTGCCGACAGCATGGCCGTCTACCCCGCCCACACGGCACGCGAAGTTGTAGATGCCCTGCGCGGCATCTCCCCGCTTGCCCCGGCGGCTGTTGTTCCCTTTGACCCTGCAGACGCATGGGCACAGGTGCCGGATTTTTCGGACGTGATGGGCCAGTCGCTGGCGCGGCGGGCTATGGTCATTGCTGCCGCAGGCGGACACAATGTATTGCTCATTGGCGCACCCGGCACCGGCAAATCCATGCTGGCAAAGCGTCTGCCCGGCATCCTGCCGCCGCTCACCCGTGAGGAAGCCGTGGAGACCACTAAAATTTATTCCATCGCAGGGCAGCTGCCGCAAGGCCGG
>ENA-OQCS01001865-OQCS01001865.1-human-gut-metagenome-genome-assembly--contig:-NODE-1865-length-10108-cov-1.938683_pt1 | contig 10108 bp, 10 predicted proteins | sample MGYA00242757_ERZ504575 | MGnify/ENA primary metagenome ERZ504575 (study PRJEB26092, sample SAMD00036297) | human gut metagenome | host: Homo sapiens | study: EMG produced TPA metagenomics assembly of... | reverse complement strand
AGTTTACAGCGGGCGAAAGGTACTCGTCCAGAAGATTATCGTTTGGCATATCGTGCAGGCTATGCTAATTTGGATAGCCCGGAAGTATTGATAAACACACGTGTAATTGATATTGATGCATTCAAATCAAGTCATTATAATTGGCACCAATGGGGAGATCCTCTTATGAGCATTCATCGTGGTTACAGTCCTACACAAGAATATATGGAAATGTTTCCTTGGAAAGATGGTATGCCGTTTGATTGGGATAAGACTAAAAGTGAAGGAAAACTGGATGAAATGTTTTTGAAAGGAACGGGCACAGCCAGTGACGGACTAATAAATATAGAATTGACCCGTGACCCGCGTATGTATGAAGAAATCATTGTAAATGGCCAGCAAGAATCTTTGGATTGGACTACAGGAAATATGTCGGGGTATTGCTTTGAATCGTGGTTGGGCGGAAAGAGTGCCGGCAATGGTCCTACCAGTCAAACAGGTTCATTCGCTACGGGATATGCACCATCAAATTCTTAATGGGAAACGATATGTTGCGTAGATATGTACATTGGCCTTGTATCCGTATAGCTGAACTGCATTTAATTTATGCGGAAGCATTGTGTCAAAGTTCACGAGGCAGTATGGATAAAGCTATAGCTCAAGTAGATATTGTACGTGCACGTGTAGGAATGAAAGGATTGGCGGAATGTAATCCGGATAAAAATTTACAAAGTAACAAGGATGCTTTTATCGAAGAACTTCTTCGTGAACGTGCTTGTGAGCTAGGTATGGAAGATGCACGCTTCTTTGACTTGATTCGCTATAAACGAGCAGATATATTTGAAAAACAATTGCATGGACTTTTCATTTATCGTTTGGATGACAACGGAGTACGAAGAGATTTGCCTTGGCGTGGAAACGATGAAGGGAAGATGGCTTATCCGACCCATTTTGAATATGAAAAATTTGAATTGAATAACCCAACTCGTTATTGGTGGACAAATGGATTTGACCCTAAATGGTATCTTTCTCCATTCCCGTCAACAGAAGTTAATAAAGGATACGGGCTTGTTCAAAATCCCGGATGGTAATAACTAATGAATACTTCAATTACAATTTGAATTAATTATTATGAGAAAAAATAGATTAATTATTCCGGCACTCCTTACTTTTTTGAGTATGCAGGGGTATGCACAGGAACTCAATGATAGTATAACTTCCGGTAAACCGGCAAAATATTCCGATGAAGTTGTAGAAATCGGATATCATAAAGCTCAACGTCTGGAAGAATCTACCTCATCAATCTCTACCGTATATAATGAAGATTTCAATAAGCGCAGTGCTAAAAATATAGCTAATTCGCTTTTTGGATATGGTACAGGCTTGACTACTTTACAAGGTAGCGGACGATATGCAGATGCTGAACCTACATTTTTTATTCGTGGTCTACAAAGTTTATCTACCAATAATCCGTTGATATTGGTGGATGGTATTGAACGTGATATTACAGATGTTACTCCTGAAGAGGTAGAAACTGTCACTATATTGAAAGATGCTGCTGCAGTAGCAATTTACGGGCATAAAGGTATAAATGGTGTAGTAAATATTACTACCAACGTGGTATTTATAATACACGTGAAATCAAGTTTACTTATGATCATGGTTTCGGTTGCAAGCACGCAAGCCCAAGTTTGTAGACAGTTATTCTTATGCAAATGCCATGAATGAAGCATTGGCAAATGACGGGTTAACAGCGCGTTATACACAAGATGAATTGAACGCATTTCGTAGTGGTCAATATCCATATCTTTATGCTAATGTGGATTGGCTTGGAGAAACTTATCGTGATATGGATGCCACCAATATATATAATATAAGTTTCCGAGGTGGGGCAAGCAAATTCCGTTATTATGCCATGGCTAACTTGACTACTAATAAAGGATTTATTGCCAATCCTTATATGAATGATGGATATTCTACACAGGACCAATACTCCAGAGCCAATTTACGTACTAATTTGGATATTGATCTGACAGAAAAAACAAAATTGAAATTAAATGTATTAGGTATCCTGTCAGAAACTAGAACTCCGGGAGCGAATGGTCAGGGAGGTGCTAATTTATGGGATATGATTTATACTTTACCTTCCGCTGCTTTTCCCGCTCGTTTGGAAAATGGTACATGGGAGGTAGTGCGACTTGGGCTGGGACCAAAAATCCTTTAGCTGTATCACAAGCGGCGGCTTACACAAAGTTCCACGAACGTACATTGTTCGCTGATATGACTCTTACCCAAGATTTATCATCTATAACCCCAGGACTAGGAGCAAGCGGTATGTTATCTTATGATAACTATGCCAATATTGGGAAAATCATTCTAAAACTTTTGTTTATGGTAGTAATTCGGTAACTGCATGGGAAAATGGCGTACCCTCAAGTACGACTTATTATACTGATGGTAAAGAAAGTGCGATGAGTAGTGATGCTAAATGTATTGCATTTACACGGGTATTCAATTTTGCAGCAACTTTATTTTATGACAAACAAATAAATAAAGACAATAAGATTTATAGTCAATTAAAATGGGACTATGAATACCGTAATACCAAAGGGACTGATCAGACTTGGTATCGTCAGAATGCCTCTTTCTATACTCATTATGGATACAAAGATAAATATTTTGCTGATTTGAGTGTAGTTGCTTCAGCGTCTAATAAATTGGCACCAGGACATCAATGGTCTATATCTCCCACTGTTGGTTTAGCTTGGGTCATGTCAAAAGAAAATTTCATAAAAGATCTTTCTTGGATTAATTTTATAAAACTGCGAGCTTCGTTTGGCGTCATTAATACCGACCGTCTTCCGTTGGATGATGACAACGAGGTTACTAACTATTGGGAACAAACATATGGTGGCGGTGGTTATTATCCATTTGACACAAATTATTCTGTAGGAACGCAAAGTTGGTCATTAGGTCGTCTGGCTTCTTTGAATTCTACTCATGAAAAAGCATATAAATATAATTTTGGTTTAGATGCCAGTATGTTCAATGGGTTGGACGTATCTTTTGATGCTTATTATGAAAGACGTTCAGATATTTGGGTGTCTTCAAGCGGTCATTATTCAAGTGTCTTAGGATTTACTGCTCCTTATGAGAATGGTGGTATTGTCGATAGTTGGGGAGTTGAAATTGGTGCTAATTACCACAAAAAAATTGCTGACATTACTTTAAATATAGGAGCCAATTTTGCTTTAGCCAAAAATGAGATTATCGAGCAAATGGAAGAACCGCGTATGTATGATAATCTTATAACTACAGGTAAGCCTCTGAAGCAAACTTATGGTATGGAAGTTATCGGATATTTTAAGGATCAAGCTGACATTGAGAATAGTCCTAAACAGTCATTTGGTGATGTAAAACCTGGTGATATAAAATATAAAGATGTTAATGGTGACAATATTATTGATGCGAATGATAAAGTTGCTATAGGACATAGTACTACTGCTCCTGAAATTTACTATTCATTCAATTTGGGAGCAGAATGGAAAGGGTTAGGCTTTGATGCTATGTTCCAAGGGACAGGAAGATATTCTGCTGTATTAAATACGAAGAGTTTATACTGGCCGTTAATAAATAATACAACGATTTCACAGGAATATTATGATAACCGGTGGACTCCGGAAAATCAAGACGCTAAATATCCTCGTTTGAGCTCTCAAAGTAATGAGAACAATTATCAGACCAATACCTTGTGGTTGGCAGACCGCTCATTTTTGAAACTTCGTTCAATAGAGTTGTATTACAAGTTTCCACAAACATGGGTGAAAAAAAGCAAAATATTAAGCAATGCAAAGATTTATGTGAGAGGTATTGACCTTTTGTGTTTTGATAAGATTAATATTGCCGATCCCGAAGTTTATGGAGCGACTTATCCTTTAACTCGTAGTGTAGTGGCTGGATTAACTATCGGCTTTTAATTGTTGAACTTAAATTAAAAACATGATTATGAAAATCAAAAAAATAGTGAGCGGAATGGCATGTATGGTAACTTTGGCTGCATGTACCTGGATTATCACGAATATGCCAATTACGGAAAAGACTATATAGATGAAAGCTATGAAAATGTAATTGGTATGATTACCAATGTTTATTCCATATTAGACTATGACTTTGGTCAAACATATAAAGGTGGAATGCTGGCATCCGCTTGTGATGAAGCTGAATATGCCTATACAAACAATGATATATGTGATTTTGTAAACGGATCTTGGAGTCCGGCTAATCCAATGTCTAATATCTGGACTAGCAGCTATAAAGCAATTCAGATATGTAATCAGTATCTGGCTGAATTTCAAGGATTGACATTTGATGAGCTAAAATTGAATGATGACTATCGTGCACAAATGTTCCGTTATACCAACAGTTTCAAGGAAGCTCGTTTTTTGCGTGCATATTTTTTATTTTAATTTAGTACGTGCTTATGGAGATGTTCCATATTTTACAGAAATGGTAACTACAGATCAAGTAAACAGTCTGACACGCACCCCTGCACAGGAAATTTTTAATGCCATTATAGCAGAATGTGACAAATTATCTACAGAATTACCTGCAGACTATACAAAACTTGGATTGGACGGAATTGCCCCAGCAGAGAACGGTCGTGTTACTTGTTATGCAGCTTTGGCATTAAAAGCACGTGCTGCTTTATATGCTGCCAGTCCATTGTTTAATCCGGAAAATAACAAAGATTTGTGGCGCAGAGCAGCTGAAGCTAATAAAGAAGTGATTGAAACTTGTACGGCTAACGGTTTTAAATTAAGTAAGTACTCAGAATTGTGGGGACCTAACAACTGGTCAAATAATGAAATGATTTTTTGTTCGTCGATATAATGGTAACATCAGCACATTGGAAGAATATAATTTTCCAATGGGAGTACCAGGTGGAAATTCCGGTAATTGTCCAACACAAAATATGGTTGATGCCTATGAAATGAAAGCTACTGGAAAAATGTGGAATGAAACAGGAAGTGGTTATGACGCTTCTAATCCATATGTCGGACGTGATCCACGCTTCGATATGACTATTGTGAAGAATGGCGATACAAAATGGCCATCAAAGAATACCAATCCTATTGAAACTTTTTATGGAGGTTTGAATGCTGAACCTCTTTCAGGTGCAACTCCTACCGGATATTATTTGAAAAAATATTTGGATTCAGCCATTGATCTGAGTGCCAATAGTACTACAAAAACCAGCCGCCATTCATGGATCACTTATCGTTTAGGAGAATTTTACTTAAACTATGCAGAAGCCATATTCCAATATACGGGTTCTGCTGATAATGCTGGCGAATTCGGGATGACAGCTTGTGAAGCGGTAAATATCATACGTAATCGTACTGATGTCAAAATGCCGGAATTTCCAACAGGTTTGTCGGCAGATGCTTTTTGGAATAAATATCAGAATGAGCGCATGGTAGAATTGGCTTTTGAGGGACATCGTTTTTATGATCTGAGAAGATGGAAAGACGGTGATAAATTAAAGAGCATCATAGAAATGAAACTTACAAAAAATGAGGATGGTACTATCACTTATAAACGAAACGTTGTCAATCGTGTTTGGAATGATAAAATGTATCTCTTCCCAATTCCACAATCGGAACGTATGAAAAATCCTAATTTGTCTCAAAAACGCAGGATGGTAATAGAATAAACGTACAATAAGAGGATGCATCAATATGTATAAAGCATCCTCTTTTACCTTTAAATTATAATTTATATGAAATGTCATGAAACAATCTAGATTTATATTCTCTTTTTCTTTGTAGTTTTTGTAGTTTGTATCGGGCTATTTTGCTCATGTCTCAGTAATGACGATGATGCGCAATGGTCTAAATTTAATGGTGTATATGTTACGGTTAGTGGAGACAATATTCGTGGCTACAAGTTTATACACGGATTTGGTGCAATTTTAGTTCCAACAGAAGAAAGTCTTAATCGTATACCTTGGTTAAAAGAAGTACAACGTGCCATAGTTAGTTTAATCTATTGGAGGAAAATGAAAATATAACTCAATTGGAGGATGGAAAAACTTATGATATTATATTAAACAGTACGAATGGAATGAGCCAACAGATTCCTACTTTTACAGTTCATGTTGACACTTTTAAGTGAAGAGTATCAAATATCCGGCCAAGACTCTATCCATCTAAAAAATAAGAGTATTTATTCATTAGATAAAACGGCCGGAGCATTCTATATAAAAAATGGTTATATGAATATTGTTCCAAACTTTTGAGTATGAATTTATATAAGCCGGTTTTACTTTTTATTATACTATGATGGCGAAAAGGATATAGAAACTTCTAATAATAAGTTAAATTTAAATTTGTATTTTAATAATAGTATACAAAGTAGTAATAACTCAATTTCTTCGTTTATAAGTCTTGAAATGCCTGGAGAAATTTATTATAAATTTCAAGATAAAGGTATGAATGATGACGATCTTATCGATGTATATTTGAATTCTGAAACCGTTTCCGGTCAAGAACAAATACATTGTAAAATGGCTTTAAAAGATTTTATGCTTCCTTAAAACATTGGATTCTTCATTGCATTTGCAGAAATTTTACCGATAAAAACGATAAAGCTTAGCCAATCAAGAAAAATATTATACAAAACTAGGGAAATGAAATACTGATATATGGATCTTTCAATTAAAAGCAATTTGAGAAATCCATATATTAGTATTTTTTTTAAAGTCACATCTTTTTTTATAAGGTTAATAGTCTCTGGTCTGAAGTTCTTGGTATAATTATTATTTATGATGTAGGCACCATTCATCTAATAAAGGCCATTATTGGGATAATACAGGAACTTATAGGTTTCATTATTATTAAAAAGTACATATGGGAATATGTCAAGACGTTCAGTCAATAACATGGTAATACGGAAAATATTCTTCTTTTTTTATTATAGATTTATACACTCTTAAATTTCCAATAAGCATCAAGCATCTGTTGATTAAGTATACAAATCTGATGATTGAGTTTTAGTTCTCAATCATGTCGAATCATAGTTTGGACCAAAATTCTTCCTGTTTTTATAAAGGATATTCTATTTTAAAAGAAGAACTATAGTAAAGACCATCATAAAGTTTTTATGATTTTTTATTTCTGCTTTCATTTTGATATATTACATACTTGAAAATAAAAATACTTTTAAGAATCGTATCCTATCTTTCCTATGCTTAAAAAGTTATTTAAAAGAATTCGATGTAATGTCAAATTATCGTCAATCATTCTGTTATAGATGATTTTAAATCCATAGCAAGTTTTTATCAAAGAAGTAAGTAGTATATATTGTTTATATGAATGATATTAATTAGATAAGTCACGATATTGAATACAACAAAAGGAAATAAAATATGCTATTAATAATAATAGTATGAGAATATTAATTTATATATACTTGATTAATAAGAATATAGATTGAGAATATGTGTGATTAAAAAGAAAACATAGATTTAATTTTTATTCAATATATGAGTCGTTGAAAAATATAACTCACTGTTTATCAATATAATAATCCTATAAAAAAACTGCTTTCTAACTTTTGTTTAACTTAATAATTAAAGTATGAAAGACAGAAAGAATTCAAGTCTGTTGGGTCGCCTGGACAAGTTCCAGCGGCTGTTCTTCGTTGCTTTGTTATCCGTATTGGCTGTAGGGGCCTTTGCACAGAGCAAAACCGTTTCGGGTACTGTCCTTGACAAGACAGGTGAGTCTGTAATCGGTGCCAGTGTGGTGGTGAAAGGTACTACCAATGGTACAATTACTGACTTTGATGGTAAGTTCACACTTCAAAATGTTCCTGATAATGGAACTATCCAAGTAAGTTTCGTGGGATACAAGACCGTAGATATCCAGGTGAAAGGACAATCTACCGTTAAGGTAATCTTGGAGGAGGATACTGAAACACTGGATGAGGTTGTGGTAGTAGGTTATGGTGTTGTTAAAAAGAGTGATGTTACAGGAGCGTTGACAAAAGTTTCAGAGAAGCAAATAAAAGAGCGTCCAGTGCAAAATGCTTTGCAGGCTATGCAAGGTAAAGCTCCTGGTGTGGATATTACAACAAATAGCCGACCAGGTGAATTGGGAGATGTTCGAATTCGTGGTAATCGTTCTATTACTGCTGATAATGATCCGTTATATGTTATTGATGGAATACCTATGGTTGCCGGTTCTATTGCTGATATAAATCCGAATGATGTTGAGTCGATGGAAATTTTAAAAGATGCTTCAGCTACCGCCATCTATGGTTCACGTGGAGCGAATGGTGTTGTTTTGATAACAACTAAAAAAGGTAAAGTTGGTAAGGTTAGTATTAATTATGATGGAACGGTAACTTTTTCTAAAATCCATTCGATGACAGATTGGATGGATCTGGCGAATTAATCGATTGGAAACGTCAAGCTTATATTAATACAGGAGCATATTCAGGTACATATGGTAATGCTCCTGATCCTAATATTGATGGTGATTTATTGTTTTCTGACAATGGTGGAGGTGTATCTAATTATCCGTATTTGAATCAATATTTTCAGAAAGCATGGGAATATAATGCGGATGGTTCATATAAGATGCGTCCGGCTACAGATTATGAAAAAGAGGTTTTAGGATATGCTGATCAAGTACCTGTATATAATTCTGCAAATATTCCAACTACACCTTGGACTGATTATGTGACACGTACTGCGATTACTCATAATCATCAGATTTCGTTGTCAGCTGGTTCTGAAAAATCTAATTTGTACATTTTCATTGGCTTATTTGGATCAAGAGTCTCCGATGAAAGATCAAGATTTTAAGCGTTATACGGCAAATATTAATGGTGAAATTCAAGCTACAAATTTTTTAAAGGTAGGTATGGGTATGAATGCCAGTCATTCTATTAAGAATTATGGTATTATTAATAATACTTCTAATTCAACCTACAAAGATTCTTATGGCTATGCTGTGGCTAAAATGCCATTCGCTCCTGCTTATGATGAGGAGGGCAAACCATTGAATGTAGATGGAGGTCCGTCACAGTATAATCCGATGTTGGATGTATATCAGGCAACGAATGAAACTCGTTATTATAGTGTTATGTTTAATTCTTATGGAGAAATTGATTTTGGTAAAATCTGGTCGCCAGTTGAAGGGTTAAAATGGCGCACAAATTTAGGTACTCAGTATCGCAACTCACGTTATGGAAGCTATTATGGAAATGATTTTTTCTAATCCTTTGAAGCATTCTGCTTATGCTGCTAATACAGCCTTTAATCAGCAAGGTCAAAATTTGTCGTGGACATTAGAAAATCTAATTTATTACAATAAAATATTCAAGAATATCCATTCTGTGGGATTAACATTGATGCAGTCTGCTGAGTATTCTCGTGCTGAGGGATTGGAAGTACGTGCATATAATTGTACATTTCCTACGGCATTATGGTATAGTGTGGGTAATTCCGATTTGACAATGGATAGCCCAGGATCTTCATTTAGCGAACAAAAGCGTGCTTCTTATATGGCTCGTATGAATTATGGATTGATGGATAAATATTTGTTGACTGTTACTGGTCGATGGATGGTGCATCTATGTTGGCTGTTGGTAATAAATGGGATTTTTTCCCTTCTGCTGCATTGGCATGGAAGATGAATGAGGAAACTTATGAAAGACGTTAAATGGATCAATCAATTGAAGGTTCGTGTTGGATACGGTGTGACAGGTAATGCATCTATAAAACCGTATCAGACTTCTGGAACAATGACAGCAAGTGGTGCCGGTAAGTTTTTTGGGGTAGGTAATATTACTCAAGTTACTATTGGTGCTAAAGCTTCTGTATTACCTAATTTGGATTTAGGTTGGGAAAAGACAGCGTCTACCAATATTGGTGTTGATTTTGGCTTTCTTAACAACCGTATAAGCGGTAGTGTGGAATATTATGTGGCTAAAACTTCGGATTTGCTGCTTGCTAAATCATTACCTTTGATGACTGGTTATACAAGTATTACTACTAATATTGGTAAAACACAGAACAAAGGACTTGAAATAACATTGTCTACAACTAATAATTCAACAAAAT
>ENA-OQCS01001864-OQCS01001864.1-human-gut-metagenome-genome-assembly--contig:-NODE-1864-length-10111-cov-3.116286_pt1 | contig 10111 bp, 13 predicted proteins | sample MGYA00242757_ERZ504575 | MGnify/ENA primary metagenome ERZ504575 (study PRJEB26092, sample SAMD00036297) | human gut metagenome | host: Homo sapiens | study: EMG produced TPA metagenomics assembly of... | reverse complement strand
AGTCTTATATTTCCAAACGATGACATCGCCGCTGTATACAGAGGAATCTTCTTCTGAAACAGCAATGGAAGGTTCGCTTGAGGTATTTGGCTGAGACGATTGAACCAGAAAATACACCAATAGAGATAAAACTAAGTAAAATAGAAAAATAAATTTATTTAATGTTTTCATAAAATTTCGTAGCCTTCCTTTTGCTAGATATATTTTAGGACTTTTATAATCTTCAGGGTTTTCAATGATTCCTGTATTTATAAAAGCATCTTCATGTTTGACATATAAATCATAGCCCTTTCCATCTTTTCGCTTTATATAAAAAGAATTACTGCTGTCAGGTTTATCAAAATAACAGTGCCATCATTGTCATAGTTTGGAGCTGGCGAACTTGGCTGAAAGATAAAGCACAGCGAAAGGGTGAACAATAAAGAAATAGATCCAATATGTATAAATTGTGAAAATAAATTTCTGCGAATCTTTGGACTATCATTGATAAGATCGCATCTTTTTTCAATGTTTAAAATCGTACCTTCCTGAAAATGCAGTGTTGGAAGGGTGTGGAACGTATGAGTCTGTTTGGAAGTATTGAGAAGACTTAACATATAATTTGTTCTTGTAAGTTCATCTCTGTCTTTGGTAAGTCGGATATCATTTGCATATTCCGCAGTATCTTTGATCAGACGGCGAATCATATAAGAAAGAGGATTCCACCAGTAGATACATACAACGAGTTCCCAGAAAAAAATCTTCCATAAGTCATTGTGTAGATAATGATTGAGTTCATGCATAAAAATAAAACGCAGATCCTGATCACTGTATTCTCTGTCAGGAAGAAGGATCACTGGATGGATCAGACCAGAAATTGCAGGACTAGAAAGGCCAGGCACCTGATAGATTAAAATCTGCTTCGTACAATGATATTCTTCCAAAATATCAGAAAAGATTCTTAATATTCTTATGTCATCGAGAGGGTCTAACTGATGAAGTAAATGACGATAGCGAACAAGTTTATAGAAATATAAAGCAAGTCTTAAACAACTTCCAAAGCAAAAAATGATCACAAGGATTGTTAGAAATTCCACAGATAAAATCTTCACCCTTAAAAGATTAAAAAGAAAAGGAAGAATTTTATGGGATTCAACATTTGCTGCAAAATGAAAATTCCAAGGCAAAAGCATACGGATCGTGACAACTCCGACAGCAAGATAAATCACAAAGGTTCCGTTTCTTAAGATAAATCGTTTGCTTCTGCAAAATACATAAAGATAAAGCATCATCAGACTGCCAAAAAGACAGCAACTAAATACGGAACCATAATTCGCAGGTGTCATATCAAGACTTCCTTTCTAGAATTTTCTTACGTTCCTCTAATTTCTCCTGTAAACGTTCAATCACTTTAATATCATTTTCAGACTCCACATATTGAAGAAGTATATTAGAAGATAAAAGATCTTCCAGCACTCCGTTGATATTCTCAGAAGCATAATCTTCAGAGGAAACAACAGGAATATAACGTCTGGTTAAAACCTTACCACTATATACAATGTCGGAAACTTCAATATAGTTTTTCTTAAGTAGAGAACGCAATGCAGATTGAACGGAATTCAGATTCAGTGAAGGATCAAGCTGAACAAAATCAGAAGCAATCATAGGCTCTTTTTTGTCCCATAATGTTTTCATGATATTTAATTGTGATGGTGTTAGTTTTTGTATTTCATAAATTATCAACTCCTTGAGTTTATTTTATATGAATATATTTATATTTTCAACAACTATTTTGAATTGAAAAAAAATAAATGTTTTAAAATTAAAATAGTTGTTGAAAAGAATCATAATATAGTAGAATAGAAAACGAAGATAATAAATATTGATACATGGTAGGTGGGGTATTATTAAATTTGTAATAATACCCTAATTTTTGTCAAGTAATAGGTCATATTTTCAATAAAACTCTCTATCATCAGGTTATCTACTACCAATATAACACAAAACATGGAGAAATGAATAGTCTGATAGAAGAAAGAAATACAGGGAAAATAATATGGCAGGAGTAATTTTAGATGCTGGTCACGGCGGTTATGATAATGGAGCCCAGTATGATGGAAGAAAGGAAAAAGACGACAATCTAAGACTGACACTCGCAGTCGGTCAGATTTTAGAGCAAAATGGCGTTCCAGTATCCTACACAAGACAAAGTGATATCTACCAGTCACCATCTGAAAAAGCAAGGCTTGGGAATGAAAGTGGAGCTGATTATTTTATCTCATTTCATAGAAATGCAAGTCCAAATGCGAATGAATATCAAGGCGTTGAAACACTGGTATTTGATGATCAGGGGATCAAAGCAGAGATGGCAAGAAATGTAAATGCGAACTTAGAACAAGTAGGATTTCGTAATATTGGAGTTAAAGAGCGCCCGAATCTTACTGTATTAAGAAGAACAAAGATTCCTGCGATCTTGATCGAGGCAGGTTTTTTAAATTCAGATCAGGACAACGAAAGATTTGATGAGAAATTTCAAGAGATCGCACAAGCGATCGCAGATGGAATTATGGAAACGATCGGAGATGAAAATGAAGCTCTGAAGGGAATCTATCGTGTCCAGATTGGTTTATACCGTAATTTTTCTAATGCACAGTATGTTCTGAATCGTGCGGTTGCAGATGGATACGAGGGGAATATCGTTTATAAGGATCCTTATTATGCAGTTCAGATTGGGGAATATAATACGCTTGATGAAGCAGTAAGATTGGAAAATGAATTGAAGAAAAAAGGCTATGATACACTTGTTATCAAGGAATGATCTTAATTTAAGAAAAACACACATACTGCAAGGTGCGCAGCCAATAGAGATTGTAAAAGATGGCACGCACCGGCAGTAAAAAAGTATCACAATATCCATTGTAAAAAATATAAAAAGAAAAAGCTAAAAAAGGCTTGACTTTTGTATAAAATGCTGATAAGATAAAAGCAACTTAAGAAAATAAAGTGACTTAAATGATATGAATATTGAGGATTGTCACTGGTAATGCAGGCAAAACCGGATTTTATAAGTGTGAAAGTGTTGACTTTCATATTTATAAAATGTGGTTTTTCTTTTTATTTTAAAATAAAACATATAATATATATACTAGAAGAAAAGCTTCCAATGATCATGGAGAGAAGATTATGAAAATAGATAAGGTAATGAACAACAACGTAGTAAGCAGCATCGATGAAGATGGACAGGAAATCATTGTTGTTGGAACAGGAATTGGATTTCAGGGGAAGGAAGGAAAAGTAGTTGATGAGAAGAAGATTCAGAAGATCTTTCGATTAGAAGATCCGAAGATGATCCGGAAATTAAAAGAGATCTTACAAGATCTTCCGATGGAACAATTTGAGATTTCAACAGCGATCATAGAACATGCAAAGCAAAGTTAGGAACAGAATTAAACGAGAATATTTATGTGACATTAACAGATCATATTCATTTTGCGATTCAGCGATATGAAGATCATATGAATTTTCCAAACCCGATGCTTAGGGAAGTAAGATTATTTTATGAGAAAGAATTTGCACTTGGAGAATACGCATTAGGAATGATCAAACAGCGATTGAATATATCACTCCCATTAGATGATGCGGCATCCATTGCTTTACACATCGTGAGTGCAGAATTTGATACAAGAGTCAAAGATACTTTAAAGATCACTGAATTTTTAGAAGATGTTATGGAACAGATAAAGAACTACTTCCATTTGGAGATCGATACCCAGTCATTGAGTTATGAACGGTTTATCACACATTTGAAGTTTTTATCCAGAAAGTTATTTGCGTCAGAACGAATGGATGATATGAACAATGATGTACAGGAGATGATCCAGAAGATCTGTCCGGAAGAATATCAGTGTGCAGGATATATTAAGACTTTTATTAAAGAAAGATACAAAAAAGATATGACATCAGCAGAAGTTGCATATTTAACGATGCATATCGAGAGGATCAGAAAAAGCAGTATAGAAAAAGGAGAAGAAGATGTTTGATTCATTAAAGAAGATGTTTGAGAAGAACGCAAAGACAATTTCATTAAAAGCAGTAGAAGATGGGAGAACAATCCCAATGGACGAAGTCAATGATCAGACATTCGCTCAGGAATTATTAGGACCAGGAATCGCAATTGTTCCATCCAATGGAACAGTCGTTTCTCCGATCAATGGAACGATCGCCACGGTAATGGATACAAAACATGCAGTCTGTATTCAGGGAGAAGACGGATTAGAGCTGATCGTTCATGCAGGACTTGATACCGTGGAATTAAATGGAAAGTACTATCAGACATATAAAGAAATTGGAGATCAGGTAAAGGCAGGAGACGTTTTGTTGGAATTTGATCTTGAAGAGATTACAAAGGCGGGATATGACGTCACAACGCCGATCGTAATAACGAACTTAGGTGATTATAAGATCACGAAGTGTTTGACAGGACAACAAGTAAAAGCAGGGGAAGAGGTGATACAGTTAACAAAACAATAACAAAGATGAGTAACTAAAAGAGAAGGAAAAGAACATGAAAAACTTAAAGTAAAAATGAAAGGGGACAATCTATATGAAATTTTTACAAAAATTAGGAAAAGCGTTAATGCTTCCAGTAGCATGCTTGCCAATCTGTGGTATTTTAATGGGAATCGGATATGCACTGTGTCCTGCAACCATGCAGGGTGGTGATATCACAGGTATTGGAAACCAGATCGGATTCTTCCTTGTAAAGGCAGGGGGAGCATTGATCGACAACATGGCATTACTGTTTGTTATCGGTGTCGGTGTTGGTATGGCAGAAAAACATGATGGAACGGGTGGCCTGGCAGCTTTAGCATCATGGCTGATGATCACAAATCTGTTATCTACAGCAGTAGTAACAACAATCATGCCATCTATTGCAAAGAATGCAGATGCAACACTTGCATTTGATAAGATTTCCAATCCATTTATTGGTATCTTAGCCGGTGTGATCGGATCTATGTGTTATAACAAATTCAAAGATACTAAATTACCAGATTGGTTATCATTCTTTAGTGGTAAACGTTGCGTAGCATTATCGCTGGTGTTGTATCTATCATTGTATCAGTTGTATTACTGTTTGTATGGCCAGTTGTATTTACAGCATTGATCACAGTTGGTCAGTCTATTGCCAAGATGGGAGCTGTTGGAGCTGGTATTTATGCATTCTTAAACCGTCTGTTGATCCCAACAGGATTACATCATGCATTGAACAATGTATTCTGGTTTGACACGATCGGACTCGGAGATTTAACTCATTTCTGGGCAGGAGAAACATCTAAGAATGTATCATGGAGCCTTGGAATGTACATGTCAGGATTCTTCCCATGTATGATGTTCGGTATTCCAGGAGCAGCATTAGCAATGATCCAGACAGCAAAGAGTAACAAGAAAAAGATTGCCATCGGTTTAGTAGGATCCGCAGCTCTTTGTGCATTTGTCTGTGGTGTAACAGAACCATTTGAATTCGGATTTATGTTCTTAGCACCAGGTTTATATGTTATCTACGCAATCCTTTACGGAATCTTTACAACGATCACAACACTGGTAGGATTCAGAGCAGGATTTAGTTTCTCAGCAGGAGCAACTGACCTTGTATTCTCATCTTCCTTACCAGCAGCACAGAAGACATGGATGATCATTCCTTTAGGAATCGCAGCATTTATCGTATTCTATGTAGTATTCCGTATCGCGATCACGAAATTTGATCTGAAAACACCAGGTCGTGAAGATGACGATCTTGATGAAGAAAATATTACATTAGCCAATGATGATTTTACAGCAATGGCAGCAGTCATCCTTGAAGGATTAGGCGGAAGTGCCAATGTTAAGAGTGTTGATAATTGCATCACAAGACTTCGTCTGGAAATCAATGATGATAACAAAATAGATGAAGCGAAGATCAAATCCTCAGGAGCAGCAGGAATCATTCGTCCAGGAAAAGGTAACATTCAGGTTATCATTGGACCAAAAGTTCAGTTTGTTGCAGATGAGATGGAAAAATTATGTAAATAAGCCTTTATTGTTATTCATAGTTTTCTCCGAAAACGGGCCGGTGATATGCCGGCTCGTTTTGCGTTGATAATTGACAGTAACAGAATGGTCTTGCAGGAGATGATTATTAACTTGAAAGTACATTCAAAAATATGATCAAACAAAAATGCACCGTGAAGGAAGAATCAGTTCAGTAAAACAGGGCAAAAAAGCCCTGTTTTATTTGATTGTATAGTATCAGACTGCTAAAATAGAATCAGAAAGAACAATACAAATGGGTAACGGAAATCGAGGTAATATAATGATTATAAAAAATGGACTGGTATTCACACCAGAAGGAAAATTTGAGAAAAAAGATCTCTATGTAGAAGGAGAATACGTAGCGAAAGAAACAACGGACAACAAAGAAGTAGAAGCTGAAGGATGTTATGTGATACCGGGACTTGTCGATATTCATTTCATGGATGTGTCAGACATGATATGTGTGATGGAACCGAAGAATCCATTCAGGCACTGGCTGATTATGAAGCAGCCAATGGAGTATTGGCAATCTGTCCTGCGACAATGACGATTCCAGAAGAAGAACTATTTCAGGCAATGAAGGCAGCAAAAGGACATAAGAATGGAAAAGGTGCAGATCTTGTCGGAATCAATATGGAAGGGCCTTTTATAAACAAAGAGAAAAAAGGTGCACAGAAAGAAGAGGACATCAAGCTGGCAGATGTTGAATTATTCCATAAACTGCAGGAAGCAGCCGGTGGATTGATCAAATTAGTGGATCTTGCTCCAGAGACTGAAGGAGCTATGGATTTTATCAATCAAGTGAAAGATGAAGTACATGTATCAATTGCACATACGATGGCTGATTATGATACAGCAAGTGAAGCAATCAGAAGAGGTGCCGATCATATCACACATTTGTATAATGCTATGCCGCCGTTAAATCATAGAGAACCGGGGGTTATTGGAGCAGCAAGAGACAGTGATTGTTATGTAGAACTGATCTGCGATGGAGTTCATATTCACCCATCCTGTGTCAGAGCAACCTTTGAAATGTTTACAGACAAGAGGATCGTACTGATCAGTGACAGTATGATGGCAACGGGAATGGAAGATGGACAGTATGAATTAGGCGGACAGCCAGTGACTGTAGTAGGAAACGTTGCAACACTGACCGAAGGAGGAGCCATCGCAGGTTCTGCAACAAACCTAATGGATTGTATGAGAACGGTAGTCAAAGAAATGCATATTCCATTCGAAAGTGCAGTCCGATGTGCAACTTGAATCCAGCAAAATCCATTGGAATTGATGATAAATATGGAAGCCTTGAAGAAGGAAAATATGCGAATGCAGTAGTTTTAGATAAAGATTTAAATATTGTATCTATCATTCAGAAGGGGCAGGTAAAATAAGGAATATCAATTGAGATAAGAAAAAGAATTCTGTGTAGGCAGGATTCTTTTTATACAGGAATTCATAAAATGATAAAAACAAAGGGAGCAGAAAAATGCTTCGAAAAATCACGATCATGATCTTTCTGATCTTAACAGTAGTCTGGTTTACAAATAGTGACAGTATCCAGCCCGCCAGAGAATTTATACAAAACAACATTTATGTCTGGAGTGAAATGCAAGAGGAAAAACTTCCAATCTATTGTGTAGATACGCAGAAAAAACAAATAGCACTGACATTTGATACTGCATGGGGGAATGAAGATATACCACAGATTCTCAAAATATTAAAACAGGAAAATGTAAAAGCAACCTTTTTCTTCTGTGGAGACTGGATCAGCAAATATCCAGCTGATATCAAAACAATCTATGAGGAAGGACATGATATTGCAAGTCATGGAGATCATCATAAATACATGACAAAATTAACAGACAAACAGCAGCAGGAAGAAATTCAAGGAGTGACACAGAAGATTCAAGGATTGTTAGGTATCAAAATAGATCTTTTCCGGGCACCATATGGAGATTACAACGAATCCGTCGTAAGGAATGCAAGAAAAATGAACTATTATATGATTCAATGGAACGTAGACAGCCTAGACTGCAAGAGCCAACGAAAGAACAGTTAATTAAGAAAGTTTGCGAACACAAAAATTTATCACCTGGAAGTATCATTCTGATGCACACAGGAACGAAATGTACCAAACAGGCATTAAAACAGATCATTAAAAATATCAAAGCAAAAGGATATGAGTTTGTACCAGTGTCAAGATTGATCTATCGAAGAGATTACCGTATTGATCCAACAGGGAAACAGATGAAACTATGAAATATCAAAGAGGTATCGAAATCCTATTAAAACACTCGAAAATCTTGACAATCAAATAACAAATAATACATAATAAAAAGAAACGCATAATTTCATGGTAATCTGTATATGCAGATCTTAAGCCGGAATACTTGCCATGATCTAAGGATATACTTTGCGAGCGACGAAGTCGTCCTCATGGTGCTAGAATGACAAAAGATAAGATGATAAAATGTAGTCTTTTTAGAAATGAATAAGGATGCATGTCTTTTTGTTATGTAAATAAGCCAGAGTAGATCCTTTATGCTGTATACATGGGAGGATCTATTTTATGAAAAAATATATGGTATGGCTGATTTCTGCATTGATGGCAGTATCGATGACAGCCTGTTCAAATGCACAGAAGAAAGATACAAAAGATCAGGCACAGATAACAACGGCAGCAAAAGAGAATGCAACGCAGACAGAAGCAGCAAAGACAGCCAACGTTGTGGACGACCACCTGATGGGCATTACCCATGTCATCCGCGGCAGCGAGTACCTGTCCTCCACCCCCAAGTATAACCTGCTGTATCAGGCCTTTGGCTGGGACATCCCCACCTATATCCACTGCCCGCCGGTGATGAAGGACGCGCAGAACAAGCTGTCCAAGCGCAACGGCGATGCCAGCTATCAGGACCTCGTGGCGAAGGGCTATCTGCCCGCCGCCGTGCTGAACTATCTGCTGCTGCTGGGCTGGGCACCCGAGGGCGAGCAGGAGATCTTCTCTCTGGACGAGATGATCAAGATCTGGGACCCGGCCCGCATTTCCAAGTCTCCGGCTATCTTTGACCCGCTGAAGCTGCGTGCCATCAACGCTGCCTACATCCGTGCCCTGCCCGCTGAGGAGTTCCGCCGTCTGGCCGACCCGTTCATCGACAGCGCCGTGCACTGCAGCATTGACCGTGACCTGCTCTGCGCCAACCTGCAGCCCCGCTGCGAGGTGCTGGAGGACATCCCGCCGCAGCTCGACTTCTTTGACGCCGTGCTGCCCATTGACGCTGAGATGTACCGCAACAAGAAGCAGAAAACGACCCCCGAGTCCGCGAAGGAGGCCCTGACCGCCCTGCTGCCCGTGCTGGAGGCGCAGACCGATTGTACCCGCGACGCGATCTTTGAGGCGTGCAAGACGCTGGCCGAGAGCATGGAGAAGAAGAACGGCTGGCTGCTGTTCCCGCTGGGCATCGCCCTCTCCGGCAAGTCCCGCACCCCGGGCGCGGCACCGACCTGGCCGCGATGATGGGGAAAGAGGAGACCGTTAAGCGCGTGAAGGCGGCGCTGGAGAAGCTGTAATTTTATAAAAACAACGGTGCAGCTGCAAAATCGCAGCTGCACCGTATTTTTGTTTTCGCCCCGCGGGGCGAAACTCCACCATATTTATTACTTTTAATCTATTTTTATAGTATCGTTCCCCCGCCGACGACCACGTCGCCGTCATACAGCACCACGGCCTGACCGCGGGTGATGGCGCGTTGGGGCTCGTCAAAAACGACCTTCACAAGGCCGTTTTCCAGCGGGTAGGCCGTCGCGGGCTGCTCGATCTGGCGGTAGCGGGCCTTGGCCTTGACGCGCATGGGGGCGGTCAGCTCGGGAACCGAAATCCAGTTGAAGTCCCCGGCGATCAGCGTCGTCTTGAACAGCTCGCTCTCGGGGCCGACGGTGACGGTGTTCTTCTCCATATCCTTGCCGCAGACGTAGACCGGTGCGCCCAACGCCAGCCCCAGCCCCTTGCGCTGGCCGCAGGTGTACGCACCGCGCCGTGGTGGCGGCCCACAACGTTGCCGTC
>ENA-OQCS01001863-OQCS01001863.1-human-gut-metagenome-genome-assembly--contig:-NODE-1863-length-10120-cov-1.600721_pt1 | contig 10120 bp, 12 predicted proteins | sample MGYA00242757_ERZ504575 | MGnify/ENA primary metagenome ERZ504575 (study PRJEB26092, sample SAMD00036297) | human gut metagenome | host: Homo sapiens | study: EMG produced TPA metagenomics assembly of... | reverse complement strand
TACGATGGGCTGGGTACATCCCTCTGGATGAACTGGAAGCAAAAGAAAAGGCATGACCGAAGTCACGCCAAATCTTCCCCATTTAGGAACTTTTGCAAATACTGTTTTATGGGAACTCTGCTGGTGGGCGCACCCTGTTTTTGTTTTATGCAGCAAGGTTATAACCTACAAGATTTTTTCTATAACTCCAAGCATATATAACTTTTGGATTCCCTCGATAATTTCTTGTTCAGTAAACCTCTTTGCCTTTTCCTCAGACCAATTCTTAAATCCGGAAACAATTCCTTCTGCTGTTAAGCCTCCTGAATTTTCAATTAGAAAACAAATTGTTGCCAAACATTCTAGTTCATGATCAGTTTCAATAGAGTTTACAAAATCACAAGACTTTTATGATCCAAGGGAGCAATGCTTGTAAGTATTATTTACCGACTCACTCGTAAGTTTATTAAATAGAATTTTCTCAGCTTCTTTTGTAGAAGATGTTCCATGAAACTGCTGAAATTCACGAATTCCCTTACTAACTATATCAATGGAATGATCATAAGGACCGTATTTATGAGGAACAAAACGAAAATATTTTTTTGAGGAAAACAAATCCAATGAAATACGCCGCTTTTTGCAAACGAAGACTGTTAAACTTTTTTAAATGCCCCTTTAATTCCATTAACACGAGTGCTGATGTGCTCAGTTTTGGCTCCTGTGTTGGCGCTGTGGCAAAGTTTCGAGAAGGCTCATAAATATAAATCGCTACCTGTTTGGCTGTGTCCTCTAGTTTTTTTGCCAAAACTTGCTTAACGTCATTCCAAATAAGACCACCATTACCACTTCCCAACGGTGGAATAGCTATACTCTTTATGTTGAGTTCTTTTATTAGTAAAACAAGCGCATCCAACCCATCCTCAATATATTCCATTCGTGATTTTTCACGCCATTTATCTTTGGTCGGGAAATTAATGATGATTTTTTCACTTTCCTTATAAACATGAAGTTTTCCGGGACGTAGTGTACCATTTTTACACGCCTTAACATAGTCTTTGTTGTTGTTTGGAAATTTAAGTTTAATTGATAGGCGATTCCCTTTCCCATATAACCTTCACAGTTACTGTGTTGACAAGAGCTTCCGCATCGGACTGGAGCAAATCTCCTGTTGTATAGAAAAACACTTGAATCACCTCCCAATTTAATTATCAACTTATGGGAAACATACTAGGCATAACCTGTATCCTATCCTTAATAGCTACGGCATTTTCCATTTTTAAAATCTTTTCTTTTGCCCTTTCACTATAAACATAAATATATGCAAAATCTGATACCGGAACACATCCCTTCACAACACATTCTGCCATACATGCTTTCCGGATCTCTGCATTTTTATAATCGCGATGCTCTCTATCGTCTAATATATTCCATCGAACCTTCTTGAAACCTTCTCCATAAGAATAAAGATCTGGAGCATCACTATCCAATGGATGTGATGGAATTATTTGATAATTATTATGTTCACAAATACTTCTCCAAACAGCGATGATTGCCATATTTTCTGATCCATATTTTTCGCACACCGCACCATCAAATGGATTCTTGGCAAAAAAATGAAATAAGACATATTGCGAAAGAGCTTCCTTATATCGCTCACGTTTATTTAAGATTTCTGGATCAGCAATGTCAGTAAAGTGTATATCGTGGTTTTGTAATAAGCATTTTCGAGAGAGCAGACCAAATTTTAAAATCGAAGGCAGATTATCTATAGATGTTATATGATAAATTAACTTTCCAGTACTCGGTGTAGTAGCCATGATCTCGCCTCGCATCATTTTAAAATTCTAAAATTACCCATGATGATTATATCACAAAAAAAGCCACTCTTCAATATATCCAAATATTTTCCATTCATCGTTGTGTTCGATGTCGATAATAAGCATGTTATGAAAGCAATTTTTTCGGCATTCACACAAGATAATTCTAAAAACCATAAGATTTATGTAGATCGTATAATATATGTGACCGGATTCTTTATAATCTGTTTTCAGTCGTTGGCCATTGAATAGCTTTGTCTTTATACGTATAATGTTTCATGTAAGTATTTAATGCGGCTCCACGAGCTATTCCATACTGCCCACCATTTCCAAGAATAATTTACAATTTGAACCAGAAAACGAAAAGAGTGTGACTGCTTTTTAATGCTTCTATATCTCCACGAAGTGCCGATATATTGTCGAATATTCTTCCGCTTAAGATTAGAACATCCGGGTTGAATACATTTATTATAATATTTAACAAATAGCCAAGATATTGTGTCAATTTTTTATACTTTTCTGGTGATAAATTTTTTAATTTTTGGGCAGTCGAATTTTCTCTATAAGTTTTGATTGATACTGCATCGAAAACATCTTTTCGAATGAGCCATTCAACGCATTTTTGATGACAAAAAGGACAAACATCGTGATCATCTATTTCGTCTTTTTTCATTTCTTTAGCAAGTTTATCACTCCGGTATGCCCAATTTCGCCAAAAGAATTTGTTGAACCAGTAATCAATGTGCCATTAATACAGCCTCCCAAGCTATACCTGTTCCCATATATAAACATAGGACATTTTCCTTAAACGCAACGCTGCTTTCGCTGTGATCTTTATATAGAAGTTCTTTTTCATTTATAAAGTTAACTTTAGCGTTGTGTTCTATATAAATAGGAATTTTATATTTCTTTAAACTATTGTAAAGATCGTGCTTTAGTATTCCACGAAGTTCTTTTCCATTTAGACTTGGAATATTAGGGCATGCAATAATTTGTTCTTTTTGTGAATCAACAATTCCGGGAAAAGCCAAACCAATACCCAACAATTTTTGTGTGTCATCATCGAGTTCAAAATATGCTTCTATTATTTCTGTAATAACATCAGAAATTACATCTTGTAGAGATGATGATTCAAAGCAGAAATATAATTCATTTGGTTCCACCGTGCGCCCTTTTGATATTTTGTACTGCTGACTCTTATCAATTAAATATTTAACTTTATTCATGGAAAAACAACTTGACATCTTTTGCATTTCCATATGTGACAACATATTAAACTGCGCATCGCAGAAAACAGCCTTGATTTCTCGTGTCCCTACTGAAACACCCAGAAAGTAGCCTTGGTTACATACAATTGCTTCTTCATCATTTTTTATATCTGAATCTTTTCGTATGTTTCCTGACTCTTGCAATTGCAAAAATACCTTTTTTACAGTTGGCCACGATAAGCCACTATATGTCTCAAGTATTGATCTATCTGATGATTCCGATCTCCGAATTGCATCTAGAACAGCAAAATCTGTTCCATTAAGCTCATCAAAGCCCTTCATAAGAGTGTCTCCTTCGATTTAATGAAAATATGCGATCTGACAAAATTGTATATTATATAATACCATAATTCTAGAGAAAAAAGTCAATCGAGGCAATCTACTTTTTCGTTTTTATCAAACAAAATCATTCTAAAAATCGAACGTATTGATTTTTGGGTTGAGCCTTTTGTGTTTTTTGCCGAAAACTGTGTTGCATTTTCGTTTAGGCTGCCTATAGACAAATCACCACAGATTTGATATTTTATTAACAGAAACACATAAGGGGGTTTTAATTATGCTGTACATTTAATGAGGGGACATCTAAGCCCCCAAAGATAAGTCATATGTAACAAATCATCGGACAATGAAAGGGGCTCGACCAGTATGAAAAAGAAGCAATACGTTCTTAGTGTCCTTTGTCTCGCTTTGATGATTAAGGCAAGTTCATCACCTATTGTAGTAAACCTGAACAATAGTTCTCCCTCGGACATTAACATTACTTTGCCTAATAGTGAAATTTCTGATTCAACATCGTCAATTGATGCAGATTGACGCATTCTAAATATACTACGGCCTACCACAGCTTTTGTGGTAGGCTTTTTTATTAGCTCAGTTCGAAACTATCAGCTATATTGGTGGTGCCAAGATTAAAATATATTATATCAAAGGCAGGATACTACCGTCATGGCGTGCAGAACAAGAAAACGCACGTCTGTTGCAGAAACAGCGTGACTTGCAGCAATTGCAGGAAAAGCTTTATGCTGACCTCCAGGCTGAAAACCAGAAGAACAGCCTGCAGCTTCGTGATTCTATCAACTCATTCTTAAAAGTATACAACCAGAAAAAAGGCTACAGCCTGATTATCAGCAACACTCAGTTGGACAACCTGTTGTTTGCAGACAAGTCACTGGATATCACACAGGAAATCGTTGACGGCTTGAACGCACGTTACACTCCTAGCACAAAGAAATAAATACTCATTTGATTTTATCATACTAAAAAGTCCGGCCATTGCGACCGGACTTTTTTATTTCCTGCAGATACATCTTTTACATCTCATTGAGCAAGGCATTCAGCTCACTCACCATCAGGGCAGGCGACTTCTTATTCGTCTTCATCCACCTTCCGGTGTAAATTCCGACAGTTTGACATTCAGCTTCTTCAATTTTCCGTTTGCTCCCTTGGCTGCCAGTTCTTCCCGAAGGATATGGATTTTCTCACAATCCTGCAAACCTTCCACCAGACGTTCGAAACGGATACTGCTACGCGGACCAGGATAGATGCTGTACGTGTCACCAGCTGCCACGTACGGAAACGTGAATCGCGCAGCGATCCATCGGCCAGCTGTTTACTGCCCAGCGAAGATAACCGTCATATCCTCCAGCCACCGCATGAAGCACCGTCCAGACTGCTTCAGCAGGTTCAGAGAAAGTAAATGTATTAGGGAAAGCCTCCGTACAGCAAGTATACACCGTACTGATTTGTCCTTTCCGTTCACGTTCTGCCTTTACCTCTTCCGGAAAACTGATTGCCATAAGGGATACTCAAATAATACAAATCTCCCTGAATCTCCTCATGATAATTACCGGCCAATGTAATCTTGAATTCCGGATCGGCCGCCTTAATCACCTTAATAGCTTCACGCATAGCCTCCATAGGACGTTCGTCCATAGAAATGGCCGTCTTTTCAAACCACCTTCTCACGCAAGTGACGGGAAAAATCTTTCAGGAAGCTACCCAGTATTCAGCATAGGCTCCTCACCCGGAGCAGCTTGATAAACTGTACGCGGTTGGTAGCCTGATCAAAATAATCAAAGCTCAACGCCCATGGAATCATCGTGTAGCAGCTAATCAAATCCTTGATACCCACTTCGTTCATCATGAACTCCACCCACTTGTCGAACACCGTATAATCGTACACCCACGTACCGTCCAGCTTCTTCATCCGGAAAATCATGCTATCGTAATGGTCTTCCGTCTGTCCGGCCCAAGGCTTGTGCATGATGCTGGCGGTAATAGCCCGCTGCCCCACATTTGCCAACATCTTCATGATAGGACGCATGGCATCAAAGTGCTCCTTGCTCCACAACGGCACCTGATAGTAACGCGCCACGGCATACGGATTCTGCCACAAGTCCAAATGAAACGCCCATTTCTGCGGTTCCGGCAACGTACGGTTCACTACCTCGATTTCAAACGGCAGTTTCATGGCCTCAAAATTCTTTCCAGACACCGTCAGCGTACCTTTATACTTTCCGGGGCGTGCATCAGCAGGTACCCATACATTCAGCCACACCGGCTGCGTACTGCGCGCCTGAACTTCACGTACCCGCACAATATCAAGCACATCGGCCACCATGGAAGAATCCCACTCTGCCTTATTCTCACGAGGGCCACAACCCCCACTTCCATCCTTGTTCAATTCATCCGTCATTACATAACGTACAAAATACGTATTCACGGCCGAGGCGGGAATTACCGAAGAACCGTTCTTCAATTCACTGACAGCAATTTCCGCTCCTTCCAGTTCTTTCTGCGTCCAAAGCACAGCCTGTGCATTCACACGCTCTCCTTTCCAAGCCTTCAGCCGGAGCGTACCAGTAGCTTTCACGTCGGGCACATTCAGTTTCTTGTAACGCACATCCGTCGTTCCCCAACAAAACCGAACCGGAGCAGTCATCTTACTCCACACTTCATCCCCGTCGTGCGGCTTCGTGTCGGTCAGTTCTACATAATCTCCCAGTGGAAACTTTTCTGCCTGCTGAGAAAAACAGGCCGGCCCGCATGCAAGCAGCGCCGATAAAAACAACATTTTTTTCATGGTTTATTATTTAGGTTTAGTGCTAACTTGAAAATCTTTCTGCAAATTTCTGATAATTCAAATCTACAAAATTACTCCATTTTTATATCATCCAATCATACTTTCTTGTTACCCCTACATTTCATCTATGCAATGTAACTTTGCTAAAAGAATAATTTGTACTTCTACCTCCCTCATTATTCTTTACCAACACACCTTTGGCAATCCAAATCGTTTATATCATTCAAAGCCGTATCCGACGAACATTTAGCAATTTTAGCCCATTTACCAGAAGTAAGTTTACCCAAGAAACCATCAAACAGCATATTAATCAGTTTACGTTGCCGCACATTAAACTCTATATCCCTAAAATACTCCCAAAACTTGGCTTTTTCCAGCACAGCAGCCAATGTATCTCGTGTTGAATCCAATGCTTTTTCAAGACACTTCAGGAACCAAAGAAGCCATTCCGTAATGTCTCCATCTCCTTTCTGAGTTCTTTCCAATATTTCATAATACTCTTTTTGCATTAACTTAATTTCAGCCGACATGCTATAAAACCGTTTGCCTGTATTTCTGAACGTGCCAGCATCATATCAGTCAAGGCCTGGTAATTCGTCCATTACCATCATCAAAAGGATGTATAGATAACAAACCATAAATGAACAATTGCTGCCTTTAAATTACTTCGTCTATATCTTCTTCAGTATTAACCCACTGAATAAAACGTTTCATTTCTTCGGGTACTTTTTCTGGCGAGGGAGCCTGATAATGAACCTTTTCACGCCCCATTGCTCCCGAAACGACCTGCATTTCACCTGTGCGATACTTCCCAACTTCAATCCTGTACAATCCACTTATTCCAGACGGAAACAATACATTATGCCATCCAAAAAGACGGTCGTCAGATAAAGGCTTTTTATAATTTTGCGTAGCATCCAATAACATCTCCACTATTCCTTCCACATATCGGGAAGCTGGAACAAGACCAGCCGTTTCAATACCTAAACGACGAGCAATAGAAGAACGCACTTCCTGCAAATTCAACATTTCACCCTCAATTTCCGAAGAACGAACCAGTTCGACAGACATGGTAGAAAGCATAGCCTCATCCTGAAATTCAAATCCAAGAGTAGAAAGACTACCTAACACCATACCTTGTTTCACCCTGATTCGCCCTAAAAGCTTAAGTACTTACTACTATCGTAGGTAAACTGCCACCAGTTTTCTCTTTCATGTAAATACATATAGTAACTTTTAGCAATAAAGATAATGATTTTCGGTGAATAAGATATCTATTCACCGAAAAAATCGGAGAATAAAACATCTATCACCGAAAAAACAGTACATTTCCTGATAAAAATCACAAACACTCTACAAAATACCCAACTCCTTCGCTACCCTACATGCTTCAATGGAGCTTTTCACCTGAAGCTTGCTCAAAATCTCCTGACGGTGCCGGCTGACCGTGTGCACACTGATAGAAAGCTGGCTGGCAATCTCCTTGCTCATCAAACCCTTATCTATCAACCGGAGAATTTGTTTCTCTCTGTCCGACAAGATTTGTGCATCCTCCTGACCGCCTAATTCCATCATTTCTCCGGTAACCGAATGAACGACCCTGCTCTTGCCAGAAAAGCCGAATAACCATGGAGTATACACGCATAATGCCAGCCACAAACTATTCCCTATAGGAGAAGGAACATAAATAACCGGTGCAGCACAAACTGATAATTTCCCTGCGCATCCTTTATACGCAACTTATTGGCCAGGATAAAAATCAGTCCGCTTTGTCTTGGGCTGACGTCGCACAAAGTGAAAGAAACGAAGCTCCTGCAAATACTTGTCGCGCAAATCATCGGGATGAATCTGCTTCAAAATCTTTTCCTCCCAAATAGAATCTATTTTCTCTTCCGTACCATTCTCACGATTCCAACCAAACACCTGAGAAAAGCGCCCATAGTACACGTAACTCACATTCGTATGCATATCACTCAGCACAGATACCGCATTTTCCATCTCCGCATACCCCATGGCAATTTGCTTGTATTTTTCCAGTTCTGCCACAGGCTGTTGCCCTACCTTGTAAAGCGATTTCTTGTTTTGAAAACTCATTGTTCAGTTCATCGACTATATTCATACAAAAATGGTTATTAATAATCATTGCAGATTCTTTTCCGGCATCTTACATTTGCAAAGATAATTTCCCTACGGATTTTATCAGCAAATATATCAAAGGAATCGTAATTAAATTATCAGATATGAAAAAACGACTTATAACAGGTATGGCCCTCTGGGCATCCCTGCAATGCGGAATGGCCCAGTCACTGGAAAAAATGCAATGGTTCAACGAACCCGAACAATGGAAAATAGAAAACCAGGCACTGACCATGTACGTCACCCCGCAGAGTGACTACTGGCACATTTCACACTATGGTTTACCGTAGATGATGCTCCGTTCTATTACGCAACTTACGGAGGCGAATTTGAGGTCAAAGTAAAAGTGACCGGAGACTATAAAACCCGTTTCGACCAGGCCGGCCTGATGCTGCGCATTGACCACGAAAACTACATCAAGACAGGTATTGAGTTTGTAGACGGAAAATTCAACCTGAGCACCGTAGTCACCCACAAAACCTCTGACTGGAGCGTCATCGCACTGGACAAGCCGGTTCCTTACGTATGGATTAAAGCGGTAAGACGACTGGATGCCGTGGAAATATTCTATTCGTTCGACGACAAGGAATACGTCATGATGCGGAATGCCTGGCTTCAGGACAACACTCCCGTACACGTAGGTCTCATGGCAGCCAGCCCCGACGGAAATGGGTTCAATGCCACCTTCGAACACTTCAAAGTGAAACACCTTCCTGACCTTCGCCGACAGGAATGGCTGAAAAAGAATGCGGAATAAAAGAGTTTATGAGCTTAATTCCCCAGCATTTCACTTAACATTCAGAAATGCCTGGGGATCCGTTGACAAACTTCTTATATAAACATGTCGGAACACATATTTTACCTTTGTAAAAACAAACCACTATGTTCGAAGACCAGACAAGAAAGTACCAATCATAACACAAGCACACAAAAAAGACATCATGAAATCCCAAAGAGCCAAAAACGCAGTCAGAAGACTCCTGATGAGTATCTTCTTTCTATAATCAAATGCATCTACACCAACTTACGCAGTTAAGACCTCCACCATCTTTTACCAAGTCTGAGATATTGAGCTGTTCAACCCAACATTCAGGATAATATCTTTTTATCTGTGACAATGCTTGTTCATCCTCTTCTTTCCCTAAAGCTGGCAATACAATCAGTTTGCCTACAGTCAGGAAATTTATGTAAGCCCAACTTCTGGAGCAGTTTTCCTGACTTATAGGAAAGTGTCTCTATCTCAAATTTGCTGGAAAGCCTTTTTACAACTTCATTGGTATATTCCCTATCAAAGTCATGATAATTGGTCATCAGTATGGTATTGTCTGAGATAGGTTTGATGATTCCATCAGAATGGCCATACTTTTCATTCCTGTCCCAAGGGATGAAGACAACCTCACATTCCATCTGTTTTTCCATTTGCTTCTTTAGTGTATCTTCATCTATGGATGGATTCTCCACGAATACCTTTTCTGTCATTATTGCCTTATTTCCAACCTTAACGACATTACCACCATCTATAATAAGGGGAGTTTCCTTTATATTCAGTTGCATATCCCGGCATACATTCAGTGAATCTGTAATGTATTTCCGGTTGTTTGCATTCTTCATCAGGTAGTCAGGCTTGTATTCATAGCACAAATATCTCTCTTTATCAAGCTGCAGCGGCATGTAGTCTCTGCACCATACATCCTTAGTGTTGGGTATGATATCATAAGCTACATTATGCTTGTTCAATATCCTTGCCAGTCCTTTGTATATGTCAGAATAGTCCTTTTTCAGCCATTCAGAGAAATAGACTGCGTTACATCCATAGTCCGGTATCATAGCTTATCTCA
>ENA-OQCS01001862-OQCS01001862.1-human-gut-metagenome-genome-assembly--contig:-NODE-1862-length-10121-cov-2.698719_pt1 | contig 10121 bp, 11 predicted proteins | sample MGYA00242757_ERZ504575 | MGnify/ENA primary metagenome ERZ504575 (study PRJEB26092, sample SAMD00036297) | human gut metagenome | host: Homo sapiens | study: EMG produced TPA metagenomics assembly of... | reverse complement strand
CCGATTATGGCGAACTGCTGGTCGAGGGAGTACGTGACACGATCATCATTGACCGCGGTAGCGACGCTACTCGCGTATGTGATCGGGCCTACCTGTGGGCGTACTGCTCATCACCTCAGCAAAGAAGGCATCCGCCCGAATGCGACACTCAACACCGTGCTCGGCTGGATCGTGAACATCGTGCGTTCCGTACCATTCATCATTCTTCTGGTGGCCATCATCCCGTTGACCCGACTGATTGTCGGCACTTCGCTCGGCGTGCCGGGAGCCATCGTGCCGCTGGTCATCACCGCGGCGCCGTTCGTGGCACGCGTGGTGGAGCAGTCGCTCGCCGAAGTGGACGGAAGTCTGGTGGAGGCCGCGCAAAGCTTCGGTGCCAGCAATCTGCAGATCGTGTTCAAAGTGCTGCTGTTCGAAAGCCTGCCGTCGCTGGTGCGCGGCGCAGCACTGACGTTCATCACCCTGTTCGGCTTCTCCGCCATGGCCGGCACCGTCGGCGCAGGCGGTTTGGGCGATATCGCCATCCGCTACGGCTACCAGCGTTACCAGTACGACGTGATGACCGTGGCTGTGATTCTGTGCGTCATCCTCGTACAGATCGTGCAGACCATCGGCGACGTGGCGTCCGACCACATCGACCATCACGAGCGCTAAACCGACGCTTTCATGCTCCTATATGCAAGAATCGGGTCTGAATAATTGTGTTCGGATCCGATTCTTGTATGCGAAGACACTGCTACGTGGTGCGCTTACTTGTTGAGTTCAACAACTCAATCTATGATATAACCTGTTTTTGCTCCGCATTTCCCCGACTCGATGGGAGATGATGGGATTCACGGCAAGGACACTCTACCATGCACCGAAATTCAAGTCAGAAACCAATCAGTATCCGGCTTTAATGGCGGTGATGGTCAGCTCGCCACGGTTCGTGTACCCGAGCGCCGTGAAAAACTCGGATATGCAGGGGCGCACAGTGGTCTCGCTCGGTCCGAGCCGTTTGGCGATATCTTGTTTGGTGGCGCCTAGACAAGAAGGAACAATCCCACTGCCATGTCAGGTATGGTAATCTCAAAACACCGTATAACCTCGAACCATCCAGAACATCGATAAACTACTTCAAAGACAAAAGAGGCGCGGCACGATTGCAGGGGCATTGATGACAGGAACATTACCAAAACAGCATAAAGCGGCGCGCATTATCGAGCATATCGTCCTTGTACTCGCACTGGTCTGGGCCGGCGGCTGTACCCTCATATGGACGCAAATAGACATGCCCCACAGCATCGTGAACACGACATCCTCTGACGGCACCTGCGAAGTGGCCATCGGCGAACTGGGCTCGCCCATGTTCTTCGGCCCAAGCACCATCACGATCAAAGTCTCCTGGGACACCGATTCCAACGTCATCGGAGCCGAGAACGTCACAGAAATCAAGACGGACCTGCACAACGACGGCAAATCATTGGACTCGGACAACTTCACCGTAACCTGGCACGGCAACATCCCGACCGTCACCACCCATGGCGAGGAACAGTCGGACCAGAGCTACACGTTCAACTGGAAATAACCACCCCGGACATCGCGCCTCTCCGAGAATAGTCCTCACGGCCGAGCAGATCCCACAGGGGCATAAGCATGAAAATCATGACTACCATCATCATGCGCGCCTCCGATGATAATCGTGGTCAGCTGTTTTTGGCCTTATTCCAAGGTTTTCAATTTTTGGGAAACCTGCCGATCAGTCTCGTCTTCCACGAGGCACCTACAGGCACCCAAAAATAATCCGGGAACGTTCCACCACCCTGCCGGCGCTCAGCGTCTTCGCCGACCGGCACGGAAAAGTGCAATACCCCCTGTGGTTTCATGATGTTCCGCCTGGGTGGTGCCCAGAAGCATTCGCCCGGCAGCACGTCTCCATGGCGGACAATAGACAGAACGATACGCGGCCCATACAACCGTCCCAGCCGCCAATGACATCCCAAATCCATCCCGAATCCCACAGGCCTATTGCAGACAGCCAGATCAGCTGGCTCATAGTCCAAAGCCGCCTGCGACGCCACCGTCCCAATGGCAGGAACGGTCAGCTGCGCAGTATGATTTCCGCCCTGTCGGCCAGTTCCCGTTCGCGCACGCCCATAGCAGACAGGATCGCTTGTCTCCGCGATGGCATGGCGGAGGTCGCCCGTGCGACCAATGCGGAGAAGCGACCGAACAATTCCAAGTAATCGTCCTTGTCAAGCAAATAGCCAAGATCACCGATGGCCTGGTACACGTTCTCGTTAGCGCGCCCATCGTACAGGGCACAATAGCAGCGCTCGTCATGCGCGCACAGGTTGCGGTAGAACACCAGTCTGTTGAAGATGCTGTCCAACCGCTTGATGGTGATGCGCCGCGGCCCGTCGTGCGTGTCCGCATACAAACCGGTGAAACTTTCGGCGACCGCCAATCGGACGGCCGGGGACTGGACTTGGAAGAACCATACCGTCTGGCCGAAAGAAAGATCGTTGGCCAGCACCCACAACGGGACCTGGCCGTTGTGGTCTTCCATGCAATGGCGGATATACGCCTTGCCGCCATAGTCGCCCCTGTTACGCGGGTTGCCGTCCAACTCAAGTATCCGCTTGAAGACCTTGTCGATCAACGCCACGGCGCTCGGACGGCGCTTCTCTCGCGCCGCGTGACTTGGACGCCCGCAGCCCGGAGTTTTTCCAGGTACGTGACCTTCGCCTTCAGATAGGCGACCTGTTCGGCGAGCTCCTGCTCGCGCGTCGGTTCGGGCTTCGGTTTGGATTTCGAGCCTCTGGGCCTGCCCTTGGGCCTCGGCCCGAGCGCCTCCGGACCTCCGGCCCGGTACTCGCGGCACCAGCGTTCCAGGGGTGTGACGCTCGCGATCCCGTGCATGGCCATGACCTCCGCCTGGCCATGCCGTTCTCGACGTGGTCGCGCGCCGCGGCGACCTTCGTCTCCCCCACGTATACCGTATAGTCAGGAACGCTTTTATACCTGTTCTTATCTTCCGTATGAACCACATACACCGTTGGATAATGAAGACGCGTTCTCTCGGACATCGATACCCCCTTTTATCCCTATCTCGCTTATGTTGGGCACCAAGTATGCCAGCATCAAGGCCGCTTTGGATGTTGCGTTCAACGGCGAGCTGTTCCTCGACAATGGCGAGAACCACAGCTTGCTGCTCAAGATCAACGTCAAGACCGGTGAAGTGAAGATCATCGTCAATGCGATTGGCGGAGAGCATGCGGTCAACGGCTATCGTGCAGCCGTTGAATTCCATGACAAGCTGTACTTTGCTGCCGCCGCAAAGGGTCAGCCGTACCTGCTGGAAGTTGATCCGAACAGTGGTGATGCCACTGAAATCGTGTATCGTTCCGCTGCCATGACCACTGGTCTGAAGAAGGGCTACACTGCTGGTATCCGTGGTTTGACCGTGGTCAACAATCAGCTTATCGCCAGCATGATCACCGATAACGGTGCCACTATTGTGGCTTCTTCCAACCCGTCAGCAGGCCAGGATTCTTTCGCCACTATCGCTACCCAGACCGAGGGCCTGTACAACTATCCGGCATGCGCTGTACTGATGGAGTGTTCGGTGGATGTGTGTGGGATATGGTCGGCTTCAAGGGCAATCTCTATGTCACTATGGTGATGGAACCGCGAAGAACAACAAGCAATCCTTCGCACTCGTGCGCGGCACGCAAGATAAGGAAACCGGCAAGTGGACCTTCAAGCCGCTGGTCGGCGATCCGGCAGACGGCGCCAAGTACGAGTGGGGTTTCGGAGCGAGTCGTTCCGGCGCAGCAACATGGTGGTATACAAGGGCCACCTGTACATCGGCGGCTACAACGATCCGATGAACGCTTTGGAGAAGGCCATGCAGATGGATTTCTCGACCTGTACAAGGATCTGGAGAGCCCGGTCAACCTGTGGCGTATGGACGTTGACGAAGACGGCAACGAAAACTTCGAAATGCTCGCCGGCGAAGCCAACAACAAGTACTTCGGCGATTCCAAAGGCACCATCGATGGCAATACCATGCTGTCCGGCTTGGGCGACAGCGACGAGCAGAGCCGTCACCTGAACCAGTATGTGTGGCGTATGCAGTCCTACAACGGCAAGCTGTACGTCGGCACCTTCGACATCAGTGATCTTGCATACCCGGCAACCCAGTTCGCCAACGGCGACATTCTGAAGCGTACTCCGGAAGAGTGGAAGAAGCAGATCGAATACATCAAGATCTTCTTCGACTCTCTGAAGAAGAATGACCAGAACGGCACTTCCGGTACTATCGCACGGACTCTCAGGAGCTCCAAGCTTCCGAGTCCGAATCTCAGGAAACCACCAAGCCGAGCGATGATGACATCATGCCGTTGAACGAAGGCGAAGCGTCTGAGAGCGATCAAGCTGCACAGGCAGTTGAAGAAGCCGGCAAGACCGACGAAGTGGCCGCTGACGTGGCTACCATGCAGCAGCTGCTGGAGGACATGGGCGCTGATCTCAACTCCAAGCAGACCGACGTGGTCTCCCCTGACGGTGTCGCTCCGCAGGCCGCTGAAACCTACACGCTCGACGATCGTTACCAGTTCCTCGCATCCCTGCAGCGGCTGCTCGACCTGTACAACAAGAACAAGCAGTATCTGCCGGAATTCATTACCAACGAGCTCGACAAGTGGCTTACCGAAGAGAATCTGGAGAACTTCATCGACTTCGTGGGCGTGCTCAGCTACCTGCATTACTCCAACGATGAGACTCGTGGCTTTGACCTGATCGTCTCCTCCGATGGCACGAACTTCCAGACCATCAGCGTAACGGTTTCGGAGATAACAACAACCACGGTCTACGCGTGTTCGCCGTCACCGATTCCGGTCTGGCAATTGGCACCGCAAACCCGTACCATGGCACTCAGGTGTGGCTGCTGAATGATGGTGAAATCAAGAATGCTGAGCTGACGAATGGCGATGCATTCGACTACGACAAGTATGATAGCGATAAGAAGAGCGCCAACGCCAACGGTCTGACCGTTGGCATCAACCCCAATGGCAATACCGTGGAAGACGTGCAGTACGACTACCAGTCACTGACCGCCGGCACGGATTACACCGTGGCCGATGACGGTTCCATCGTGTTGAGCAGCGCATTCCTCAATGGTCGCGAAACCGGCAGCACCGGTTCTGTGGTGGTGTTCTACAACCAGGGTGCACGCGTGCGTTTCACTGTGGCCATCAAGGACAGCACTCCGAACGCACCGAAGAAGGATGATGACAAGCAGAATACGAAGCCTGCCGCACACAAGAAGGCAAACACTGCCAACACCGGTTCCAACGTAATCGGCGTTGTTGTGGTGGTCGCTGTTCTGGTTGTCGCAGCAGGGGCATTGTTCGTGTTCAAGCGCAAGCGTTCCTGAATTGCCAGAGCCTGTTCTTAGGACTCATTCCTAAGTTCGTCCGCATATAACAATCCCGTATGATCCGGTTCGCCGGAATCATGCGGATTTTTTATTTTGCAGGAATCGCCCATCTCACGTCATGTCAAACTGCCATCACAAGCTGATTTCAATGTGCGATATGCAACCATGTGGAAGTTCCGATACGGGACCCATTGAAAATGGCACGCAATCCTACAAATAACAGATTCACCACAAGCCACAGCAACGCCATACGCAGCGCGGAAGACGCCTGCATCGCATCGCATATCCAACCAATCACAGCAAGACAGGGCACATATATTGCAGCCGTCGCCGTACACGTCAATGCAAGATACCGGTAATCCCCTGCCCCAATCAGAATGCCATCAACAGCCCACATCCAACCAGCCAACGGCAATGTCACGCCAACAACCACCATACCGACAGTGAGCAAATGCTGGATCTCAATCGACTGAGAAAACAGCGGGGACGCGCACCATCCGGCAATCATCAAACCAATACCGATTACCGTTCCTCCGCATAATCCTGCCTTGCCAGCGATTCTCGTCAAACGCATGGCTTCATCCTCTTGACGGGCACCAATCTGCGCGGCAACCAACGTCTGACCGGCAATACCAATGGCATCAAGCATGTTCAACACGAAATTCCAACTGGAATTCACCACCTGATACGCAGCCAACACTTCCACGCCCATATGCGTAGCCAGCACCACATTCGCCACCAGGCATGCGCGCAACGCAAGCGTGCGCAAGAACAACACCGCACCATCGCCAGCACTGTTCAACACTCCTGACAAACGCGGCCGTAAACGGGCACCTTCCGCACGAGTCCACAACATCGCAGGAACAATAAGCAACACTGCCATGAACCATTGCGAAATCAGCGTGGCCACTCCAGACCCAAACACACCCCAACCGAATCCGAGAATAAACAGCAGATCCAGCAACGTATTGAGTATCGCACCCAGCGTAGCAGCTACCAACGTGATGCGAACCTTCTGCAGTCCGCGGAAAATACCGTTGGCCGCATACACCAGCAACATGCCGGGAATACCGAACACCACTGCGCGAACATAGTCAACCGCGTTATGCAGCACACTCCCTTGGCTCCCATGGCCATGCACAACGGGCGTGCAATAACGAACAGCGCCACAGACACCACCACGCCAATGATTCCAGCCAACCACAGGCCATCAATGCCTGCTTCCAAGCCTTCTCTCCGCTTGCCGGCGCCCAAAAGACGTCCCACCTGCGATGTGGTGCTATACGCAAGGAACACACATAGCCCCACAACAGTGAGCACAATGGTTGACCCGACCGACAGACCTGCGAGCGCCCGCCCGCCAATATGTCCGACGATGGCGGTGTCGATGAGTACGAATGCTGGTTCGGCGATAAGTTGCCCGAATGTTGGTATGGCCAGTGTGAGAATGGTGCTGATGGTGGTGCATGATGCGTTGTTTGCGGTATCTGTTTCGTGAGTATTCTGCGAAGTTGATGTGGTCATAATCGTAAGCGTCTGGCGTGTTGGGGACTACATGTGCAGTGTAAGGTCACGTGTTTCGCTGTTGTTGTTGATTGCTCAGATTATGACTATGTCTGTTTTGCGCTGTTGAGAATGTCATTGAAGGTTTTCGCTGATTGTCTGCATGAAGGTAGAGGGCTTATAATTCCCGAACCGCTCGTGACGCATAGTCCAAGCTCCTGCGAGACCCATTCGATCCCATCCAAACCCTAGTGGATTCCCCAATCCGCCTTCGCAGTAATACTTCATGTGACCGTCGAACTTATCCCCGAACGCGTCAATGGGCTACCGCCTGGTCTCAAGCCCATGAGACACTAGGAACCATGACTACAGTTATCATGCGCACCACTGAAGGCGACATCAAGATCAACCTGTTCGATGACAAGACCCCGGAAACCGTGGCCAATTTCCTGGGCCTCGCCACTGGCGAGAAGGAATGGGCCGACCCGTTCACCGGTCAGCCGAGCCACGAACCGTTCTACGATGGTCTGACCTTCCACCGCATCATCAAGGACTTCATGATCCAGGGCGGCTGCCCGCTGGGCACCGGCACTGGCGGCCCGGGCTACAACTTCGATGATGAAATCGTTCCAGGACTGACCTTCGATCGCCCATACCTGCTGGCCATGGCAAACGCCGGCCTGCGCCGCGGCATGGACGGCAAGATCCACGGCACCAACGCTCCCAGTTCTTCATCACCACCGTGCCAACCGAATGGCTCAACGGCCATCACACCATTTTCGGCGAAGTCGCGGATGACGAGTCCAAGGCCGTCGTCGACAAGCTCGACTCCGTGGCAACTGACCGTTCCGATGCTCCGCTCGAACCGGTCGGCATCACTTCCATCGAAGTGCTGAAGTAAGTTTCGCAGCAACAAGACTTACGGCAAAACAATGAAAAGCCCCTCGCGTGAGGGGCTTTTCATTATCTCCGAGAGAATCTACAGCAGTTCAGATGAGTCTCACGACCGCACTGATCGTGTCAGATTTTGCGTAAACGAGGTTCGGCGGAGTCCTTGGCACCGGTGATACGATACACATCGAACACGCCTTCAATCTTGCGCACTGCGGCAAGCAAAGTATTCAAATGCTGGGGGTCGGCCATTTCGAAGCTGAATTGGCTAGTGGCCACACGATCGGTTCCCGTGGAAATGGAGCCGGAAATAATGTTCACTCCATGGTCGGAAAGCACGCGCGTCACGTCGCTCAGCAGATGCGGGCGATCGAGCGCCTCCACCTGAATCTTGACCATGAACACGCCCTTGGTACTCGTCCACTGCACGTCAACCACACGTTCCGGCTGACGCTTCTGCAAGTCCAGCATGTTCTGGCAGTCCACACGATGCACGGACACGCCTGATTGCGGGTGATGAAGCCGATGATGTTGTCTCCCGGCACCGGCATGCAACATCGGGCGAGCTTGACCCAAATGTCTCCCACGCCCTTGACGGAAATGCCCAGCGAGCTGGTGGTCTTCTTGGTGCGTTCCACCTGCTTGAGCGGCAGAGCCTCCTGCTCCACCTCCTCATTCACCTCGTCGCTGCCCGCATCACGGACCAGATGCGAGATGACATTCTGCGTGGAAATCTGCCCTTCGCCAATCGCCACGAACACGGCTTCGGCATTGGCGAGATTCAGCTCATCAGCAACACCGATCAACGCCTCGGGAGTCAGCAGAGTCGCAATCGGAAGATTGCGCTTGCGCATGGCTCGTGTCAGCTCGTCACGACCTTCTTCGATGGCCTCGGTACGACGCTCCTTGCTGAACCATTGGCGAATTTTGTTGCGTGCCTTCGGGCTCTTGGTAAAGCTCAACCAGTCACGAGACGGACCAGCCGATTCGGACTTCGACGTAAGCACCTCGACGGTGTCGCCGTTTTCAAGCTTGGTGTCGAGCGGTACCAGACGTCCGTTCACGCGGGCGCCCATGGTACGGTGGCCGACTTCGGTATGCACCGCGTAAGCGAAATCGATCGGTGTCGCCTCGGCAGGCAACGATACGATCTTACCTTTTGGAGTGAACACGTAGACTTCGGCAGCACCCAGATCTTCCTTCAGGGAGCCAAGGAATTCATTGGAATCCGGGGTCTCACTCGTCCAGTCGGCGAGCTGCTGAATCCACTTGAAATTGTCAGCCTCGCTCAGCTCCTGGTTCTCGCCACGTTTACGATCGGACTTATCGGGCGAGCTCAGCGCACGGCCAGCTTGACCGTTCTCCTTGTACTTCCAATGCGCGGCGATACCGAATTCCGCACGGCGATGCATGTCCCACGTACGAATTTGAATCTCGACAGGCTTGCCGCCAGGCCCCACCACCGTGGTATGCAGGCTCTGGTACATGTTGAGCTTTGGCATGGCGATGTAATCCTTGAAACGGCCCGGAACGGGGTTCCAACGCGCATGCACCGCACCCAACGCGGCATAGCAATCCTGAATCGTGTCGACGATGATGCGCACACCCACCAAATCGTAGATATTCGCAAAATCATGACCACGTACGATCATCTTCTGATAAATCGAGAAATAGTCCTTCGGACGTCCCGTTACGTACGCCGTAATGTTCTGTTCGTCAAGATCTTCGTTGATCTCCGCGAGAATCTGCTTCAAATACACGTCTCGCTGGCCTGCGCGACGGGCCACCAGCACCACGATCTCGTTGTAGATCTTCGGATAGAGCACTTTGAAGCTGAGCTCTTCCAATTCGGTTTTGATCGCGTTCATGCCGAGACGATTGGCAAGTGGCGCGTACACGTCAAGCGTTTCATGCGCTTTCTTCTGCGCGCTCGGAGTTTTGACGTAACGCCAGGTACGCGCGTTGTGTACACGGTCGGCGAGTTTGACGACCAGCACACGCACGTCGCGGCTCATCGCGACCACCATCTTGCGAATGGTTTCGGCTTGCGCGGAATCGCCGTATTCCATCTTGGAAAGCTTGGTGACGCCATCGACCAAACCGGTCACGGTATCGCCGAACTCGGCGCGGCACTCATCGAGCGTATAGTCGGTGTCCTCAACCGTGTCGTGCAACAGGCCGGCGGCCACAACCAACGGTCCCATGCCGAGATCGGCAAGAATCTGCGCCACGGCCAACGTGGATGATGTACGGCTCGCCCGATTTGCGCCGTTGCAAGAATGCTGCTTGACCGCACGCTCATAAG